>Ga0255043_10000207_pt1 | contig 11060 bp, 11 predicted proteins | sample BC1_12_9_MG_FD_182778 | JGI IMG/M metagenome (GOLD analysis project Ga0255043, IMG submission 182778) | Seawater microbial communities from Strait of Georgia, British Columbia, Canada - BC1_12_9 | ecosystem: Environmental > Aquatic > Marine > Strait | place: Canada: British Columbia | collected... | reverse complement strand
CGTGTTCGCCATGAACGCCGGCAAGCACGCGGCGACGGAGGTCCCGGCGGCCCTGAATCTCGACGACTGCTGGCGGCTCGTGGAGACATCTGAGAAGACCCGCAGGCACTGCGTGATGATGGAGAACTGTAACTACGACCGTTTCGAGATGATGGTGCTCAACATGGTTCAGCAGGGGGTCTTCGGTGAGCTGCTCCATGCACGATGTGGGTACCTGCACGATCTGAGGGCCGTCAAGCACGACCTCGACGGCGAGGGTCTGTGGCGCCGCGACCACTCGATGACCTCCGACGGCGATCTCTACCCGACCCACGGCCTGGGTCCGGTGGCGCAGTGCCTCGATATCAACCGCGGCAACACCTTCGAGACCCTCGTGTCCATGGGGAGCAAGACCCGCGGCCTTCACCGCTACGCCGTCGAGCGTTTCGGTCCGGACAGTTTGCAGGCCGCTGAGGAGTTCGTCCTCTCGGACGTGGTGACGACGATGCTGCGCACCGCTGGAGGAGAGACCGCGGTAGTCACCCATGACACCAGCTCGCCGCGACCCTACAGCCGGGATTATCTGATCCAGGGGACGCTCGGAATCGCCCGCAAGTACCCCGAGCCGAGGATCTACATCGAAGGGCGTAGCGAGCCGCACCGGTGGGATCCGGTCGAGGCCTATCTCGAGGAGTACGACCATTCCCTGTGGCGGAAACTGGAGAAGGAGAGCCGGGGAGCGGGTCACGGCGGAATGGATTTCATCGAGGACTTTCGGCTTGTTGACTCGCTACGGGCAGGGCGACCGCTGGATTCGGACGTGTATGACGCGGCCATGCTGAGCGCCGTCATAGAGCTCAGTGGGAAATCGATCGCGCGGGGCGGCGAGCCGCTTCGGTTCCCGGATTTCACGCGAGGTGGATGGCGGAAGCCGCGGCGGCTCCAGGTGATGCAGCCCCTGACCTCATGACTGTTGACCCGACCTGGATCGAGCGGCTGGGACAACGGTTTCGAGCCGAGTTCGGCACCGCCGCCGGACCCCGGATCGCGGTGGCGCCCGGCCGCGTCAACCTGATCGGTGAGCACACCGACTACAACGACGGCTGGGTTCTGCCGATGGCCATCGATCGACGGGTCGGCGTTGCCTTCGCGCCGAGGGAAGACCGGATTCTGCGAGCCCATTCGGTGGTCTTTGGGAAAACCTGTGAGAGCCGCATCGATAAACTCGAACCGCCAGGAGGCTCGGAGTGGTTCTCCTATGTGGCCGGCGTCGCGTGGGCGATGAGATCGGCGGGTCTCGAAGTATCAGGCGCCGACCTCGTAGTCGATGGTGACGTGCCGCTGGGATCGGGTCTGTCCTCGTCGTCGGCGCTGGTGATGGCGACCGCGCTGGCGCTGTGCGAGATCTCCGGGATTCCGTGGTCCCCGGTCGAGATGGCCCTTCTCGGGCATCGGGTCGAGAGCGACTGGGTCGGCATCAAAGGCGGCGTGATGGATCAATTCACCGCCACCATGGCGCAAGAGGGGCACGCGTTGCTCCTCGACTGCCGGTCGCTTTCGCACAGACCGGTGCGAATCCCGGACGAGGCGGCGGTTGTCGTTATGGACACCGGCGCTCCACGGACTCTGGCGGGCAGCGCCTACAACGAGCGCAGCGCGAGCTGTCGAGCGGCGGTCGAGATCCTCAACGACGCGGACCCGGCGGTCTGTGCTCTCCGCGACGTCGACCTCGAGTTCCTCGTGGCAAACCGAGAGCGGTTGGACGAAACCACATACCGGCGGGCACGCCACGTCGTCGAAGAAAATGCGCGGCCTCTGGCGATGGCGGATGCGCTGGCCGGAGGGGACCTGAAAAAGGCTGGTCGCCTGATGGACGAGTCCCATTTCAGCCTGCGCGACCTCTACGACGTGTCCTGCGTCGAGCTCGACTTCTTTACCGAGCTGGCGCGTGAGCATCCGGCGTGCCACGGCGCGCGTCTTACCGGAGCCGGGTTCGGGGGATGCGCCGTTGCCCTGGTCTCCTCCGAGGACGCAGTAGATTTCATGGAAACCACGCACTCGCGGTACCGCGAACGGCTGGATCTGCCCAGTGCGGTCTTCGCCTGTCGACCGGAATCCGGTGCCCGGCTCTTGAAGAATGCGGGCTGAGGCCGGTCACGATTTCAGGCGCTCCCTGCCGGGGTGGAAGCTGTACCCTTGCGGGGTGATCGGCCGAGTCTTGACTGGAGTGTGCCTGCTGGCGTGCATGGCCTGCACCACGGCCTCGCTCCACGACCGCCCGGATTGCTCCGAGGAGGGCATGGCCGAGTGGCAGATTCCGGCTGCCTGGTACGTTTCCACCCTCACTCCGGAGCAGGCACACGAACAGGTGCTGATCGGCAACCTTGGTGTCGATGGGATCCGTGATCGGTGGGAAGCGTTACACGACCAGTTTCGGAACGGCGATGAGTACTGGCGCTACAAACGGCCCGAGGGTCATTTGGTCAGTCCCCTCGGATGGCAGGAAGGCATTGTGCTGAACCGTGGCTGTCATCAGCTCGGATTCGTAACGACCAGTATGCAGGTCGACGAGGAGGCGTCGCGCCCCCGACCATAAGCCCTATTCAGGCTTGCGTCTGAAGAAAAAGATGAGCCCTCCAACCGCAAGCGCAACGGCGCCCGCAAGGAGATCGATCCACGAGGCACTGGCGAGCAGCGCGAGGCTGACGATCGTAGCAGCGACTGGGATCGCAACGCCGAAGGGAAGCTGGAAGGATCCTGGAGACGTCCGGCGACGTCTGAGAACTGGTACGGCGGTAGTGGTAGCGACGTAAGCGGTCAGCCGCGCAACGACCGACAGGGTTGCGAGGCCCACGAAACTACCGCTGAGAGCCAAAGGGAGGGCGATGGCGCTCTGGAACAGGATCGCGGCCGCGGGTGTGCGAAATCGTGGATGGACAGAAGCGAGAAAGCGCGGACCAAAGCCGTCGCAGGCGAGAGCGAAGAGGTACCTCGGTCCCGCGAGAACGGAGTTGCTGTTGGTCCCGAGAATCGAGACGACCGCGCCGGCCGTTAGCAGCCACCCGCCCCAATGACCGAGAAAAATCAGCGCCCCGTCCGCGAGCGGGGTCTCCGAAGCCCCGAGATCAGGAACGGTGCCGAGCGCCACCCATTGGACCGTTACATAGAGGAACGTAACGGCGCCGATCTCGACTATGAGTGCGAACGGTACGTCCCGACGCGGGTCCTTGAACTCGCCGGCCGCGGCCGCGGTATTCTCGAACCCTGCGTACGCGAAGAGCAGCAAGAGGGCGGTCTGGCCGAACCCGCCCCCGCCGAGTGGCTCCTGGCCGGCGATCAGCGATCGCGAAACCGCGAAGAGGCCGACCGCTACGAAGACCGCGAGCGGCAGGAGCTTGGAAAGCACCAGGAGTACCCCGGCGTTGACGCCGGAACGCACACCGACGATATTAATGGCGGTAAGAGCAACGAGCGGCAGCGCAATGGCGACTGTGCGACCGAGACCGTCGGTGGCGGCCGGAACGAGGTAGCCGAGAGCGAGGGCGAAACCGACCGAAAGGGAAGCTACTGACGCGACGCGGGCCAGCCACATCATCCAACCGACCTCGAAGCCGATAAAGGCCCCGAACGCCTCGCGGGCGTAAAGGAACGCACTCCCGGGCTCGTCAAAACGGCTCGAGGCCTCGGCGAAGCAGAGCACGATGAGAAGGACCGCGAGCCCAGCCAGCGCGACCGCCCACAGGCTCGCGGGGCCGAGCATGGCCGCAGCGGCGGCCGGCAACAGATAGACGCCGCTGCCGACGACATCGTTGAGCGCCAGGGCGACGATCTGCCACCGCGAAACGACCCGCCGGAGTGTGGGCATGATGGAAACGCTAGCACGGCTGGGGGGTTGCACGCAGAGGCAAGCCAGGATAGCGTCGTGGGTGCTCATGGATCAGAAGATGCTGAAGGGATACATCGTGACAGGCGACGGGGCGCACCGTCGCCGGATGCCGGTGGGAACGTCGCTCATCGTCGGACGGGCGGCCGACAATGGCCTCGTCCTCAAGGATACCGCCGCCTCACGCCGCCACGCCGAGATCCGTGCGACCGGCGATGGTTATGTGTGCAGGGACCTTGGAAGCCGCAACGGCACTATCGTCAACGGTTCGCCGACCAATATCTGCGACCTCAAGCACGGCGATCGGGTGCTCGTGGGCGAGACCCTTCTCCATTTCGAGCTTGGTTCCGATCCAACTCCAAACATACCTGGCAAGACGATGTTCCTGCAGACGGTCCTCGACCCGGCAGGACGCGAGCGGGAACCGCCGCCGACCTCGAGCTCGAAACAGCTGCTCGAGGCGGCCTACACCCTGATGAACGCTCTCGCTTCAAACTTCAACCCCTGCGATCTCGTGGACCGTATTCTGGAGACGACGACGACTGCCATCCGCGCGCACCGCGGTGCGGTGCTCTTTGCGGGTCCCGGTGGGCAGTTGGAACCGTGTGGCGTCTGCGGACACGTCCATACCATCAATCATGGAAGTCCCGAACCCGCGCGGGTCGCCGAGATCAACATCTCGGAGAGCGTTGCTCACCGCGTCCTGAGAGATGGCGAGAACGTGCTTTACCAGGGCGGTTGGGCCGACGGTTCGGTCGACCCCAGCGCCAGCATCGCCGCCCTCAACCTGACATCGATCCTCTGCGTTCCGATTCGAACCCAGAACGAAGTCCTCGGGATTCTCTATATGGACACAGACGTCGCCGACCACGCGTACACCGACGACGACCTCCTGCTGGCGGCGGCGGCAGGCAACAGCTCCGGGTTGGCCCTGGAGAACGCGCGAAACCACCGGATGCTGTTGGAGAAGCAGCGGATGGAGCAGGACATCGAGGCGGCGTGGACGATCCAGGCGGGTTTTCTAGTCAGCGACTGGCCGACCGACGATCCCCGCTTCGAGGTCTATGGCACGACGGTGCCGGCCAAGGTCGTCGGCGGCGATTTCTACGATTTCGCGCGCATCGACGAAGATCGGCTGGGCATGTTGATTGGCGATGTCAGCGGCAAGGGCGTGCCCGCCGCACTGACCATGGCCCAGCTGCTGGCAGAGTTCCGTCTCAGTGCACCGGGGGTAAAGTCTCCGGCTGAGCTGCTCGCAAAGCTCAACGAGGGACTGGTCGAGAGGAGCCGGCGAGGGATGTTTTGTACGGTCGCCGTGGTGGCTATCGATCTTCGGGACGGCGGGATGTTGGGCGCCAACGCCGGTCACCACCCGATGATGGTCGTCTCCGAGGATCGGATCGTCAACACCCTCGAGGCTTCGGGGCCACCCATCGGAGTGGTTCCGGGGATCGTCTGGAAGGACATTACCGGCACGATCGAGCCTGGAGAAACCTTGATGTTCTACACCGACGGTATCGTCGAAGCACGATCGGGTGCCACTCGGGTGCCTGGGTCCGTGACCGAAGGGGAGTACGGGCTGAAACGTCTCGAACGAGCGGTGCGGGAGAACTACCCGACCTCGCCGCGCCGCCTCATCGATGCCGTGATTGATGACGTGCATGATTATTGCTCACCGATGTCTCCCCACGATGACTGTACGATGATTGCCCTGAGGTACAAAGGCAATGGATAGAGATCTCAGACTCACCGTTCGATCCGATCCGAAACTTCTCGGCTCGATCAGGAGCCTCGTTCGCGAGTGGGTACAATCTTGGGAAATCGACGAGAAAACAACGGGAGACGTTGTGCTGGCGATCGACGAAGCGTGCACAAATGCGATCCGCCACGCCTACGAGGGCCGTTGCGACGGTTCGGTCGAGCTGACCCTCCACGCCGAGGCCGACCATCTCGAATTTCAGGTCTCGGATCAGGGAGTGCCGTGCCCACCTGAGTGTGCCGAACGGCGTCCACTACGCCCACCGGAAGTTGATGATCTGCAGCCTGGCGGCCTCGGGATCCAGCTCATCCACAAAGTCTTCGACGAGGTCGAATTCTGTCCCGGCGCGAGTGGTGGGAACTGCATCACCATGAAGTTGAAACGATCGGAGTGAGGAAGAAGCATGGGTCTGACCATCGAAAACGAACAATCGTCGGACGGATCGTTGATCCGGGTTGCGGGAGAGGTGGATCTCTACAGCTCTCCTGAGCTGCGAAAAGCCATACTGAAATCCATCCCAAAGGCACAAGGCAGCCTGGCGATCGATCTGAACGGTGTCACCTACATCGACTCGTCGGGTGTCGCCACGCTTGTCGAGGGACTCCGAAGCGCACGTGAGCACGACATCAGTTTTGTGCTGGTTGATCCTTCGCCGGCGGTCAAGCAGGTGCTCGAGCTCGCCCGGCTCGACAGCGTCTTCGAAGTGCGATGATTAACCCTGCCGGCCACGTCGGCCGCTGGACACTCAACCAGCTCGCTGTGGGCGCGCGTGTCTCGGTGTTGATGGTCGAGACCATGGCCTGGATGGTTGTGGCGCCACTGCGCGGCAAGGGGTTGCGCTTCAAGGCCGCGGTCGAGAGCTTTGTCGAATTCGGCGTCCGCTCGCTTCCTATCGTCGGGATGATCTGTTTTCTGGTTGGCGTCATCATCGCCCTCCAGTCTTCCTACACGCTCGAGAAATGGGGCGCAAACCGATTCATTGCCACTCTTGTAGCGGTCTCCGCGTTGCGCGAAATGGCACCCCTGATGACCGCGATCCTCATCACTGGGCGAAGCGGCTCGGCGATTACGGCGGAGATCGGCACCATGAAGGTGGGGGAGGAGATCGATGCCCTCGAGGTGATGGGTCTCAACCCGATCAAGTATCTGGTTGTTCCGAAGTTCATGGCGATGCTGTTGGCGGTGCCGTGCGTGACCGTCGTAGCGATGTTTATCATGATCTTCGGCGGGTTTTTCGCATCGGTGCTGGTGGTGGGAGTGGATCCCACCATCTACATCGAAATGACGACGCAGTCGCTGGTGGAGAAGGATCTCGTCACCGGCCTCGTAAAGAGCATCTTCTTTGGCGTCGCCATCTGCTGGGTCGGCGTCTATCGCGGGCTGCAGGTGGAAGGTGGCGCGGAAGGTGTTGGCAAGCAGACCACCTCGTCGGTGGTGACGTCGATATTCCTGATTATCATCGTTGACCTGTTTTTCACGGTTCTGTTCTACTTCGTGTGATGATGATGGGAAATAACCAACCGATCATCGTGGTGGAGGACCTGGTCGTCAGGTATGGCGACCGGACCGTTCTCGACGGAGTATCCTTCGAGGTCCGTCAGGGAGAGGTCTTCGTGATCCTCGGTGGCAGCGGTTCCGGCAAGACGACTCTGCTGCGAAACCTGGTCGGTCTCATGCGACCCGCCTCGGGCCGGATTCTGATCAAGGGTGAGGACTTCACTGCAATGTCCGAAGACGACCGAATTGAGCTGCGCAAGAAGATGGGTATGTCGTTTCAGGGTTCGGCCCTTCTCCAGTCGCTCTCGCTTGCCGACAACGTGGCGTTACCACTCCGTGAGCACACCGCCCTCGAGGAATCGACGATCGACATCATGACCAGGATCAAACTCGAGCTGGTTGGTCTCGGCGGCTTCGAGAACTACCTACCGTCGGAGCTGAGCGGAGGTATGAAAAAGCGGGCTGGAATCGCCCGAGCGATGGCGATGGATCCCGAGTTCATCTTCTACGACGAACCGTCGGCGGGTCTCGACCCGATCGTGGCGGCCGGCATCGACGACCTCATCCGTAAAATGCAGGAGACCTTCAAGCTCACCAGTGTGGTCGTGACCCACGAGATGGAAAGCGTCAAGCTGATCGCCGACTCGGTGTGCATGTTGAAGGGCGGCCGAGCTGTGGGTGTCGGAACCCTCGACGAGCTCGAGCGGAGCGATCACCCATATGTACAGCAGTTCTTTGCCCGCCGGGCCGATGACGAATCCGAGGATTCGGCATACGCGAAGGCCCTGACCGGGCTCGAGTGAAAAGAGGAATGATGCCAGCAAAACAACACGACTTCACCGCCACCGAGATCAAGGCCGGAATTTTCGTTCTCGCCAGTCTCATCATCCTGGTGGGGTTCCTGGTCTCCATCAGAGGTTGCCGGCCAAAGGACGATACGGCGAAGACCTTTTACGCCGTCTTCACCGATATCGGAGGTCTCAACCGGGGTGCCGATGTTCGATTCGGGGGCGTCCGGGTGGGAAAGGTGACCGCCATCGAGCCCGATCCCGACGACCGTGCGCTCATCCGCGTGACGGCCGTGGTGGAGGGCAACGTTCCGGTCAACCACGGCAGTATCGCCACCATTGAGCAGGTCACCATGACCACCGAAAAACACCTCGAGATCTCGACCGGCGGGGCGGAACAGCCGCTCCACGAAAGCGGTGACCTCCTGACATCGAGTGGTGGTGGAGGCCTTTTTGATATTCCGGATTTGGAAGGTGTGACTTCCAGGCTCGAGACGATGCTCGACGGCGTCAACGCCCTCCTCGGAGTCAACGGGGAGGACGGCGGCGATTCCGATACGGTCGATCTGGCCGAAGTGCTCGCTTCGCTGAAGACGACCCTCGACGAGGGTGCAGAGGTCGCGCGCGGTGCCGGTGCAGTGATCGATGATAATCGCGAGGGCATCGACCAGATCATCGCCCGGCTTGCAGCCCTCGAACAGACGGCCAACGATTTGATGGTCCAACTCAGTGAGGTCGTTTCGGAGAATCGTGGTTCGATCGATCAGAGCTTTGCCAACGTCGAACAACTCACCGGCGAGTTGAATGCACGGGTTGACGAACTGATGGCGACGCTCCAGACGACCCTGCAGTACCTTCAAGATCTGGGCGGGAACAGCAGCGACCTGATCGACGACCAGCGGCCGACGATCGAGGAGATGCTCCTCAACCTCCAGGAGACCACACGGAACCTGAAGGAGTTTTCGCGCATCCTGGCAGACCAGCCCGATGCGCTGATCCGGGGCAAGGGGAAGCAGGGGCGCAAGAACGAGGAGGAGAAATGAGGTTCACACCGGTTCTGTCAGTGATGTTGTGCGTACTCTGCGGGTGTGCCTCGGCGCCAAAGATTGATTACTACACCCTGGGTATGGAATCGTCCGGTCGTATCGTCCCGGCCGTAAACCTCTCGGTCGAGCGTTTGCGGACCACTGAGGCCCTGAGCAGATCTCAGATCATGGTGCTTGCTTCGCCGACCAAAATCGAATATTACGCCACCGATCATTGGGCGGGCTCCGTCGGTGAGTTGGTGCAGCAAAAGCTGGCGGCGGAATTCGGTCAGCCAGCTGATGGGAGGAGGACCCTCGTCATCTCCGGGAAGGTCCTCGCTTGCGAACAGGTCGACCGGTCCGGGGGCGCCGAGGCGCAAGTCAGGCTGGATATCGTAGTGCGCGACGCCGAGACTCCGAGATACCAGCCGCCGTTGCTCGAAAAGTCCTATACCTCGAACCGTCCCGTGCCCGGTTCGAACCCCGGATCGGTTGTCTCGGAGCTCTCGCTCTGCGTTGAGGACATCGCAGCAGAGATTGCGAAAGACGTGTCTTCGTTGTGATCGTGCGATCGAAATTGAGCTGAGACAGCGGTCAGCGATACCATACAATTGGTGAGTGCAGAAAATATTGATCGGACTCCGTTGCTGGGTACCAGTAGCTTGCATCGCCGCGGGTGTTTTCGTACTCCAGGGCTGCGCAAGCGGTGGGCGCGGTGTCGAGTCCTCGGTTTTACCGCGCGGTTGGCCTGTCCCCTACGATGTGGCCAGGATTTCCTCGGTCTTTGGCGCGCCCCGTGGATCCTCACGTCACAAGGGGCTTGACCTGACCGCACCCAAGGGAACCAAGGTCCGGACGACTGCCGACGGTCGGGTGAGCTTTGCGGGTCGTTCGGGAGATTTCGGCCGCCTCGTCGTCGTCGAGCACGCTGACGGTTATCAGACGCGCTACGCCCACCTCAAAAGCATCGAGATCGAAAAGGGCAAGAAGCTCAAACGAGGAGCTGTGATCGGAAGAGTCGGCAAGAGCGGCAATGCGACGGGCTACCACCTTCACTACGAGGTGCGCCTGCAAGGAACGCCGGTCAATCCGAAGTCGTATCTCTGACCGCCCACCCACACCTCCCACCCGATGCTGGATACTGGATACTAGATCCACCCACCCACCCCTGTTGACGGCGCAAAGACGAGGATTCACGATTTCGGTGCATCTAGCATCTAGCCCGCATATCTCACACCGAAGCCCGGAGAGGCTGATTGACGGGTTTGGGGGCTCGGATTTCCGGTTTCAGAATGTGGGCAAGGTCGATTATCGGCGTCGACGCGATTGCGGTCTTCTGACTGCGACGTTTTCGGTCAGACAAGGCACACCTTTCACAGGTAGCCGACCCAGGATTCCCAGTTTCGGAGATAGAGATGGACGATCAGACTCGCAGCGGTAGGTAGTGAGTCCGGAGATTGGTGAGGATCTTGGTGAAGATCCTCTGGTACGGGTATCCGCTCGCGCACCTCACCCAGATCCTCCTGATGCTGAGCGACACGAGGGCGCCGACTTTCAGAAGCTTGGTGCGGATGGTGCTGCATTGCGCCCGCGCAAGCTCGGTGCCTTTGAGGCCGACCCGCCGCAGCTCGCTAAGCAGGACGTAGGCGACGCTCGAAAACCAAAGCCTCAGCTGGTTGGCGGAGAACATCGTGGAGCTGGTCCGATCGGCGAACAGACCCAGCTGCTGCTCTTTGATCCTGTTCTCCATGTCACCGCGAGCACAGTACAGATCTTCGTACAGCTCCTGGGCTGAGAACTCCTCTTTGGAAAGCGAGGTCACCACGAAACGAGGGTTTTCCCCTTTGCTGAGCTGCTCCGCCTTGCCGACGACCCGCCGGGTCCGGCTCCAGCTCTTGAGTGTGCGGTACCTGAAGTCCCGGTAGCACCGCGCCGCCCGTCCGGTCTTCCAAAACCGCTTCTTAGCCTTCTTCAGCTGTTTGGCGATTTTCCTCACCACCCTTTTGTTTCTCGCGAGCCCGAAGACGTAGTCGACACCGTTGTCCTCGCACCAGGTCATCAGGTCGTCACGCGCAAAACCCGAGTCTCCACGCACGATGATCTGCACCTCCGGCCAGCGGTCGCGGATC
>Ga0255043_10000205_pt1 | contig 11070 bp, 8 predicted proteins | sample BC1_12_9_MG_FD_182778 | JGI IMG/M metagenome (GOLD analysis project Ga0255043, IMG submission 182778) | Seawater microbial communities from Strait of Georgia, British Columbia, Canada - BC1_12_9 | ecosystem: Environmental > Aquatic > Marine > Strait | place: Canada: British Columbia | collected... | reverse complement strand
CCCCATCTCGGACTATTTTGCGCTAACGTCAATCCGCCGGTGGGCGGGAAACCGGCGCTCTTGACGCATCGTGAGGTCGAGACGCTCTTTCACGAGTTCGGGCACCTCCTCCACCACTGCTTCAGCCGCGTGAGCGTCCGAAGCCTTGCCGGCACGAACGTCGCGTGGGACTTCGTCGAGTTGCCCTCGCAGATCATGGAGAACTGGTGCTGGGAGCGGGCTGGGCTCGACCTGTTCGCGGCGCATTACGAAACCGGCGAACGGATTCCCGACGAGCTGTACGAGAAAATGGTGCGCGCGCGGACGTATCGCGCTGCCAACGCGCAAATGCGGCAGTTGGGGCTCGCGGCCGTCGACTTGGCGCTCCACCAGGACTACCAACCGGCCCGAGATGGTGACGTGATGGCCTACGGACGAGAGGTTCTACAGGCGCATTCCTCGACGACGCTGCCGGAGGATTACGCGATGCTCGCGGGGTTCGGTCACATCTTCGCGCACCCCGTCGGTTATGCGGCCGGGTACTACAGCTACAAATGGGCGGAAGTGCTGGACGCCGACGCGTTCACCCGTTTCAAGAAGGAAGGGATCACGAATCCCGAAGTCGGGCGCGCCTTCCGCGACGCGATTCTGTCTAAGGGCAACAGCGAAGAGGCGGAGAAGCTCTACCAGGACTTCATGGGCCGGGGGCCGGAGCTCGATCCGTTGCTGGAGCGCGCGGGGCTCGCATAGCGCGAGCTACTTCGCGACCGCGCGCAGGTCGACAGACACGGCGATCTCGTTCGCGACTTTCAGCTGAACGATGGACGGCACGGAAATGTGATGGTCCTCAAGCGTGGCGATGAACTTGGCCTGGATGCGAAGCGAGTCGTCGGACCACTTCACGGTCCCGTTTGCGGTGACAGGCTTGGTGACTCCGTGGGCAGTGAACTTGCCCCTGACCTGAACCTTGGTGGCCTTGTTCTGCTTGAGCTCTCTCGAGTCCTTCTTACCGAGGATGACTTCGGTAATCTCGAAGTGAATCTTCGGATTCTTCTTGGCATCGAGCCAGCCATCGCCCTGAAGGTGTTCGTCGCGCAGGTCGTTGTCGGTGCGTAGGGAAACGACCGGCACCTCGAACGAGCCCTTCGTCTTGGTGATATCCGCAGGGTCGACCGTCACACTCCCCGTAACTTTCGAGCTCTTCCCGGTCATCGTCTCGAGCGGCGCATCGGAGACAAACGTCACGCGGCTCTTGCCGCCGTCGCGTACGCGAAAGGTCGTGGCATCGGCCTGGGAGATCGCTGGAACCGCCATGCAAACGGCCAAAATCAGGCTGACTCTGGTGGCGCTCTTCATCATTCGCTCGTTCCCCCTCGCTCTAAGTATGCCGGTTTTGGACGACAGCTACACCCCGGTATTCACGCTGTCGCCACTATCGGCGCGGTCTCGTGGAACGTCCAATTCTCGTTGTCCCGCTCCGCGCGGCCGAGCTCCCATTCATCGCGAAACAGGGCGACGGGGCGATGGTCCCGATCGAGCACGGCCATCGGGATCCGCTTGGCCTTGAGCTGGGCGCAATCCGCGGGGCCGTCGACCCAACGCGCATGCTGGTACGGAAGGAGATCGAAGGTCACCCTGGCGCCGTACTCGTGCTCGAGCCGAAACATGAGCACGTCGAACTGCAGACGACCGACCACGCCACACACCGGGTCCTTCTCACGCCCCGGCTCCATGAACAGCTGCACGGTGCCTTCTTCTGAAAGCTCCTGGATGCCTTTTTGAAGCTGCTTGCGCTTGAGGGGGTCGAGCAGCTGCAACCGCCCGAAGTGCTCAGGGGAGAACAGAGGCACCGCGTCGAAGCTCATCGGCCCATTCGTCGACAGCGTGTCGCCAATGCGAAAGAGTCCGGGGTCGTACAAGCCCACGATGTCGCCCGCGAACGCTTCCATCACGCGCTCCCGCTCTTGAGCGAAGAATTGTTCGGCGCGGTTGAGTCGAATCGCCTTGCCTAGCCGGAAGTGGTGGACGCGCATGCCTCCTTCGAATTTGCCGGAGCAGATACGGGCGAACGCAATGCGGTCCCGGTGTGACGGGTCCATGTTGGCCTGCACCTTGAAGACGAATGCGCTGAAGCGATCGTCGCCGGGGTTGACGGTGACATCGCCTGTAGCCGTACGCTTGCCGGGGGGAGGACACAGGCCCTTGAAGGAACGGAGGAAAGGCTCGACGCCGAAATTCGTGAGCGCGCTGCCGAAGAAGACGGGCGTGATTTCGCCGCGGAGGAAGCGCTCTTCGTCCCATTCCTCCCCTGCCCCGTCGAGGAGCTCCACCTCGTCACGGAGGGTTTGAGCCGCCTCTTCGCCGAGCAGCGCGTTGAGCTCCGGGTCGTCGAGGCCGGTGACCTTCATCTCCGCTCGCTTGGCTTGGCCTTCCGCCGAGCGCTCGAACCGAATGACGAGCTTGTTGATGCGGTCGTAGACCCCTTGGAACAAGTCGCCGCTTCCAATCGGCCACGTGAAGGGCACCGTGCTCACGCCGAGTACCTCTTCCACCTCGCTCATCAGCGCGAAGGCATCGCGGGCGGGGCGGTCCATCTTGTTGATGAATGTCACGACCGGAGTATTGCGCATGCGGCACACGTGAAAGAGCTTGCGGGTCTGCTGCTCGACGCCTCTGGCGGCGTCGAGGATCATGATCCCGCAGTCGGCCGCCATGAGGGTTCTGTAGGTGTCCTCGCTGAAGTCGTTGTGGCCGGGCGTGTCGAGCAGGTTCCAGCGAATGTCGTCATACTCGAACTGCAAGACTGAGGTCGTGACCGAAATGCCGCGCTGCTTTTCGAGCGCCATCCAATCGCTGACGGCCGACCGCTTGGCCTTGCGGGACTTGACCGCACCGGCTGCATGAATGGCGCCTCCGTAAAGCAAGAGCTTCTCGGTCAACGTCGTCTTGCCGGCGTCTGGATGCGAGATGATCGCGAAGGTACGCCGCCGCTGGTATTGATCTTGGCTCATGCCCGGGCGGCAAGATAGTCATTGTCGTCGGTTGCGCCAGTCAGCCAACGTGCTGTGATGGGCGCTGCCAATGACAGGCCTGTTTCCAGAGATCGAGCCTTACGAGTCCGGGCGCCTTCAGGTCGATTCGGTTCATTCCGTCTACTACGAGCAGTGCGGTAACCCGAAGGGAAGGCCGGCCATTTTCGTGCATGGAGGGCCTGGCGGGGGTTCGAGCCCGGTGCATCGCCGGTTCTGGGACCCGGCGGTGTACCGCATCATCCTCTTCGATCAGCGGGGCTGCGGCCGCAGCACTCCCCATGCGGAGCTCCGCAATAATACGACCTGGGACCTGGTCGACGACATGGAACGAATCCGCGAACACCTCGGGATCGAGCGCTGGCAGCTCTTCGGTGGGTCGTGGGGAAGCACGCTGTCTCTCGCATACGCCCAACAGCATCCCGAGCGTGTGACCGACATGGTACTGCGCGGCATCTTCCTCCTCCGGCGCCGCGAGATCCAATGGTACTACCAGGAAGGCGCGAGCCGAATCTTCCCCGAGGCCTGGCAGAAGTATCTGGACCCGATCCCCGAGGACGAGCGGGACGACATGGTGGGGGCTTACTACCGCCGCCTGACGAGCAGCGACCGAGCCGAACGCATCCAAGCCGCGCGGGCATGGAGTATGTGGGAAGGCAGCACGAGCAGGCTCGTCCCCGACCCGAAGCTAATCGAACGCACCGGCGACGAAGCATTCGCCGAAGCCTTCGCCCGCATCGAATGCCACTACTTCATCAACGGCGGCTTCTTCCAAGAAGACAACCACCTCCTGCAACACATCGACCGCATCAAGCACATCCCGGCCGTCATCGTCCAAGGCCGCTACGACATCGTCTGCCCCCCCGAAAGCGCCTACCAACTCCACCAAGCCTGGCCCAACAGCACCCTAATAATCGCCCCCAACTCCGGCCACTCCGCCCTAGAACCAGAAATCACCACCCTCCTAGGGGACACTCTCCTACCCCGTAACCACCGGTAATCCTTCAGAACCTCAGGCAAAGATCGCAGCGACCCGTTCTGAACCTCGGGAACGCGCTCGTCGAAGTGCTGAAGAAATTGGCGCTGCGATCTTTGGCCGATAAGTCCCGTGATTCTGGGCGGTTACGGGGTAGGAGAGTGTCCCTTTATCGGGAGAATTTTCTGTATTTTATTCGGTGGGGGATGTCGGCTTCGGTGCCTAGGCGGGCTTTGCGGTCGGCGGCGTAGTCGGCGTAGGAGCCTTCGTGCCAGACCACTCGGCTGTCGCCTTCGAAGGCCAGGATGTGGGTGCAGATTCGGTCGAGGTACCAGCGATCATGGCTGATGATCAGGGCGCAGCCGGGGAAGGCTAGGATCGCTTCCTCTAGCGAGCGGAGGGTTTCTACGTCGATGTCGTTGGTGGGCTCGTCGAGGAGCAACACGTTGCCGCCGCTCTTGAGGAGCTTGGCTAAGTGGACTCGGTTTCGTTCGCCGCCGGAGAGGTTCTCGACCGGCTTCTGCTGATCGCTCCCGCGGAAGTTGAACCAGCCGACGTACGCGCGTGATTTCACCGTCCCGCCGCCGACGTCGATCTCGTCCGCCCCGCCTGTGATCTCCTTAAAAACGTTGTTGCCGTCGCCAAGGGAGTCGCGGCTCTGGTCGACATATGACAGCGTCACGGTGTCACCGACCTTGATTGTCCCCGAGTCTGGCGTCTCTTCGCCGACCAGCATCCGGAACAACGTGGTCTTACCCGCGCCGTTGGGCCCAACGATGCCGACGATCGCCCCGCGCGGCACGATGAAGCTCAAATCTTCGAAAAGGAGCTTGTCGCCGTAGGCTTTGCTCGCCCCATCGACTTCGAACACCTGCGTGCCGAGCCGAGGCCCCGGCGGGATACGAATCTCGTTGGCATCGCGGCGTGCCTTGGCCGCATCGGCGACCAGGCTCTCGAACGCGGTGATGCGCGCCTTGCTCTTGGCCTGTCTCGCCTTGGGCGACGAACGCACCCACTCGAGCTCCCGGGCGATTCTCCGCTTCCGAGAGCTGTCTTTCTTGTCTTCTTGGGCAAGCCGCGCGTCCTTCGCCTCGAGCCACTGGGAGTAGTTGCCCTGGAAAGGGTGCGCCTCGCCACGATCGAGCTCGAGGATCCACTCGACGATCTCGTCCAAGAAGTACCGGTCGTGGGTGACGAGGATCACGCAACCCGGATACTTCTGGAGATATCCCTGCAACCAAGCGACCGACTCGGCGTCGAGATGGTTGGTCGGCTCGTCGAGCAACAGGAGCTCGGGCTTCTCGAGCAGCAAGCGGCAGAGCGCGACCCGGCGCTTTTCACCGCCCGAAAGCAACTTCGGGTCGGCATCGGCTGGGGGCAGGCGAAGCGCGTCCATCGCAATCTCGAGCGTGCTTTCGAGGTTCCAAGCGTCCGCGGCGTCGATTTTGTCTTGAAGCGCTCCCTGCTTGTCGAGCAGCTTAGCCATTTCGTCATCGCTCATCGGCTCCCCGAGCTTCATGCTGAGCTCGTTGAACTCGTCGAGGAGCCGGCGCACGGGAGCCACGCCGGCTTCGACCGCCTCTAACACGGTCTTGGCGTTACCGAGGTCCGGCTCCTGCGACAGGTAGCCGACCCTCGCGCCGGGCCGAATCCAGGCCTCGCCGGTGAAGCTATCGTCCACGCCCGCCATGATGCGCAGCAGCGAAGACTTTCCCGTCCCGTTGACACCAATGACCCCTATCTTCGCGTTCGGAAGGAACGAAAGATAGAGGTCTTCGATGATCTTCTTGTCCGGGGGATGAACTTTCGTAACCCCCTTCATCGTGAAGATAAAGTCTGCCATGGACTATTGAGCTATGCGTCTCCTCGTGAGCCACATAGCAACGATGCACAGCGCAATCCAACCGAACGAGGCGCTCTTGGCGGCGCTCACGCTACAGCCATCAGAGGTGCTGGTGTCGCCACTCGGTCCGCCCTCCCCGTCATCGGAACCCGGCGCGCTCTTGGGTGCAAGGTCGACCGTACCCGCCTCGAGGTCGAGCTCGGGAATGTCGGTTCGAATCAGTGCGGGCAACTGTCCGGTCAGCGTCTTCGTGGTCGTGCCCTCGAGCGCGGTGTTGCCTGCTGCAAAAGGCCTAGGTGTGGGGCCGCTAGGCGGGCCACCCCAGGTGCCACGCTGCGGATTCTCACACGCGATATCGCCTTCCCAAGGATTCAACATCACATACCGCCCTTGGAAGTTGTTGACGCTCGACGCCTGCGCTCGCCGCTCCCCGAGCTGACCCTTTTGATCGGGCATCCCTCGGCCACCGACAATTGGACCCGCTGCGCGAAACACGAGGTCCTCGTCGAGTCCGTCCTTGTCGTAGCGGTAATGCAATCGTGTCAGCACGAAGCCGTACGGCTGCCATGATGGTCGGCGTTTGCGCTGCGGCACGACACCAGGAATGTCGGAGTACGGATCCTGCTCCCCAGACACAATCACGTCACCACCGAGGGTCGCCAGCTCATCCGGCCTCAGCGGCGGCTCCGGACACGGATCGCAAGTCGTCGCGTCCCAAGCGTACTCGGTCACGACCGCGCCGGGATTTTTCTCGGTCGTTCGCTCGAACAGCGCATCGTAGAAAGCCCCAAAGCTCTTTCGGACGCTGCGCTCGACGCGGATGTTGGTCGGGATCGACGCGTTCTTGTAGTTGGCCACCTCGTAGCGCTGACCTTTGCCGAGGATGTGCACGATCAAGTCCTGCTTCCCCGCACTGTTGAGCAAACCAAGCCGGACCGGAAGTGTGAACGTCGGCGCATCGTAGTGGAATCGAAGCGGGGAGAGGACCGCCTTACCGTTGCGGAACTTCACCTTTTTCGAGTCGACCTTCGCAACGAAGAACTTGGTGTTCTGCTCCACATAGGGCCGCAAGACTGCGTTGGCCCCCTTCGGAATGTTGTAGTCGTTCTTGCGAAGCCACTTGTCGAGCCCACCGGAATCATTCGCGCTCAAGATGACGATGTCGTACTCCGCGACCTTGAACTGTGCCTCGATGGTTACGCCCAAGCGCGCGTCGGAGTCCTCGGCCGCCGAAGATTTCATTCGCCGCGCCGATGGCGCTCCCGCCGCCATCTCGTACACCACCAGCTCTCGGCACGGGTCCTGCTCCCAGTACTCGACCAAGCGCGGCGCAGCGAGCTTATCGACCCGCGAGAAGATCTCCGGCGGCAACGTCTTCACGTTGTCCTCCTGCAGAACGACCGGCACCGGCACGATCATCGCAAAGTCTTCTGGCGGTCCCTGATAGTTGTTCTGCATCGACAGCACCGTTCGCGTGCCCTCGCGCATCATCACGACCATCGTCGCGTTGTTGTAGAGAGACGCGTCGGCCCCACTCACGTAGAACCCACAGAACGCGCGCGACGTAGCCGGCCAAGACATAGCCACGCACAGACCCAAGACGACGATTGCTTGCTTCATAGATTGCTCCTCATTTGCCCTGGTAGACGCGTGAGGCCGCAATTTGGATCTATCTTGCGAAAACCTGAGCGATTACGGCGAGATGTCGACGAGCTCGATGCTAGTTCTTGATGTCGATCAGCTCGACGTCGAAGACCAGCATCCCGGCCGGACGCCCTGGTCGGCCTCCGTAAGCCAACTCTTCCGGAATCCAGATCCGGCGCTGCTCGCCGACGACCATGAGCTGCAGACCCTCGGTCCAGCCGGGGATGACCTGATTGAGACCGAACGTCGCCGGGGTTCCGCGCACGATAGAGCTGTCGAACATCTTTCCGTCCGTCGTCCATCCCGAGTAGTGCACCGTCACGACGCTCGTGGCGGTTGGGTGGTCCTTCCCGGTGCCCTTCGCCAACACGCGCGACCCGAGGCCGGAGTCGGTCTTCTTGGCGTTCTTTGGGATCTTGGCGACGTCCTTGGGTACGTCGGGTGGCTTGGGCGCCTCCTTGAAGCTGACGAGCTCGACATCAAACACCAAGGTGCCGCGAGGCGGACCCATCCCAGCGTGCGGATCGGCCTCGGCCGCCTCGCCGTACGCCAGATCACCGGGAATCCAAAAACGGCGCTTCTCGCCGGCAACCATCAGCTGCACACCCTCGGTCCAACCTTTGATCACGCGATTGAGCGGAAACTCTGCAGGCTGTCCACGCTTCGTCGAGCTGTCGAACATGCGACCGTCTGTCGTCCAGCCGGTGTAATTGACGGTGACGATGTCTGCCGCACTCGGATTCTTGTCGCCGGTGCCTTCTTGCAACACGGTCCACGCGAGACCCGACTCGCTGCGCTTGGCGTTCTCGGGCGCCGCGGCAACATCGGGCGGCGCGGGAATGTCGGCAGGCGCAACTGCTTTCGCTTCGATCGCTGCCGCGGCAGCTTCGTCCGCAGTGGCTTCGGCTGTTTCGGCCGGCGCCGCCGAATCCGAGTCGGACTCGCCCTCGGCGGGTGCGGGTGCGCTGCTCTTGCAGGCGGTTAGCGCGGTGGCCAGCACCGCACAACAAAGAAGGGTCCAGAGAGATTTCATGGGGGCGTGGTAGCCGACTGCGCGCGCGCTGTCTACTTCTCAAGCTGCGGCGGGACGTCCGGCGTGGCGACGACCTCGACGACTTCGCCCTCGACCTCGATCACGTCTTGCGGGCCACGGGGCGAGCCATTGTAACCCGGCGCATACACTTGTACGTGACCCGTCGCAATTTGCCGTTCGAACCAGGCGCGAACGAAACCCCCGATGACACGACGCGTGGGCGGCATGACCATCGAAAGGCCGGCGACGTCGGTCAGGATGCCCGGCGTAATCAGCATCAGCCCACCAATGAAGATCAGGAGCCCGTCGATGACCCCGTCCTTCGGCAACTGCTGGCGCGCCATCGCCTCCTGCCATCGTCGAATCACGCGGGCGCCCTCGAGCCGAGCGAACCATGCACCGAGCGCACCCGTCAGAAGTACCAACCCGATCGTCGGTATGGGTCCGAGCATTCGCCCGATGGCGATCAGGAGATACAGCTCGACGAGCGGAACGACGGTGAACAACAGGAAAAGACGGGCCACAGGGCGAATCTAAGTCCGATCCCAGGCCTGCGCTACCCACGCTCCCGGCGCGCCTTCTCGTTTCGCGCGGGTCACGCTTTGGTTTGGCGTCGCGGTGGTTCTGCCGTACACCCCGCGGCATGAACACGCCGGCAGACGGGTCGATGAGCCCGAAATGGGGACTGCGGTGCTTGTTGGGTGGCGCGTTGATGGGTCTCGCGAATCTGGTCCCGGGTATCAGCGGCGGCACCATGCTTCTCGCGGCCGGGATCTATCCTCGGTTCATCCAGGCGTTGGCCGACCTCAGCGGGCTTCGGTTGCGGAAGAGCTCGTTCATCGTTCTGGGTCTCGTGGGCGCCGCGGCGGCGGTGGCGATTCTCTTGGGCGCTGGCCCCGTCAAAGACGCGGTCGTCGAAAATCGGTGGGCGATGTACAGCCTGTTCATCGGGCTCACACTTGGTGGCGTTCCTGTGCTCTGGCAGATGGCCCGTCCTGCCACCAGTGCGTTCTGGGTCGGCACGATGGCCGGGCTGTTCGTGATGGCAGGGCTGGCGTGGCTGCAGGTCTACGGCGCGAGCTCCGGGGCGAGTCGCGAAGGCGTGCCGATGATGTTCGTCGCGGGCGTTGCCGGCGCCAGCGCAATGATTCTTCCAGGCGTGAGCGGCGGCTATCTACTGTTGGTGCTTGGAGTGTACGTACCGGTTCTGAGCGCGATCGACGCGCTCAAAGAGGCCCTCAAGGCGAACGATCTAGCAAGCGCATCGGATCCGATTCTCGGCGTCGTGCTTCCAGTCGGCATCGGTGTCGCGATCGGCATCTTGCTGATCAGCAACCTGATCAAAGTCGTGCTCGAGCGATACGAGCAACCGACGTTGGGCGTGCTCATGGGACTACTGGTGGGCGCGGTCTTCGGATTGTGGCCTTTCCAGGAAGGCATGGCGCCAAAGGTTGGCGAGATGTTCAAAGGACAGGTGTTGACCGCGGAGCGCCTCGCCGGGCTCGGACCCGACAAGTACCCAACCGAGTTCTTCGCGCCCACTTTCACCGATGTCATGATCGCGATCGGCCTCGTGGGCATCGGCTACATGATCACCACGCTGGTCGCCCGTGTGGGCGGCGCTAAGCCACAACGGCGCTAGGGCTCACGCCATCAATTGTTGAGGAGCTCGTCGCACTCGGCGCTGATGTAGCCGAGCGCCACCAACTGACGGCAGAGTTCCGGCGTCATTTCCTGCTTTTCCTCGGTCAGACCGGGTTTCTTCTCCCCGGCTGATCCGTCGGAAGCGGCCAGCCAACGGCCGGGATTATCGGCGCCGAGGAACTGTCCGTGAAGCGTCCGCAAATAACGCTGGGCGATGGGATGTTTGCTGCCGTCGAGCTCCTTCTGCTCCCAGTAGTCATTTCCAAGGTCGAAGATGACCTGGGACAGATTGCCTCGAATGATCATCTTCCAATCACCGCCGCGAATCACCCGGCGATGCTCGAGGAAGTCGCTAAACGCCACGTACGGACCCGCGGGCCAATCGCCCCGCATGAACCCAAGCAAACTGCGACCTTCGAACTTCTCCGGAATCGGGACGCCCGTCGCCTCCAGCACCGTCGGCCCAATATCGAGCGTGCTGACGACCGGACCGATGCGCGTGTTCGCCGGAATGACTCCCGACCACCGGAACATGAGCGGCACGCCGAGGAGCTCTTGATACACCGAGTGGCCGTGGCCCCAAGACCCGTGCTCCTGGAACTCCTCCCCATGGTCGGAGGTCACGACGATGATCGTGTTTTCATCGAGCCCGAGCTCGCGGAGCTTCGCGAGGAACTTCCCGAAGTGCTCGTCGTGGTAGCTGATCTCCCCATCGTGCAACGCCTCGATGCGTTCTTTGTCGCGCTTCGTGAACGTGTACTTCTTCGGGTTCTTCTTTGCGTCGTCGAGCATTAAATGCGTGCGGCGGTTCTTCACCTGGCCGTTGTACGGCTGCGGGTCATACATCTCGAGGAACTTGGCGGGAGGGTCGTACGGCACGTGCGGGTCGATCGTTTGGATGTAGACGAAGAACCGACCGTCC
>Ga0255043_10000201_pt1 | contig 11153 bp, 11 predicted proteins | sample BC1_12_9_MG_FD_182778 | JGI IMG/M metagenome (GOLD analysis project Ga0255043, IMG submission 182778) | Seawater microbial communities from Strait of Georgia, British Columbia, Canada - BC1_12_9 | ecosystem: Environmental > Aquatic > Marine > Strait | place: Canada: British Columbia | collected... | reverse complement strand
ACGAGGATTGGCAGACAGAATTTTAAGTTTTGAATTTTGAATTAATTGTCGGCATAAAAAATTGTCGTCATACGATAATACGAGACAACGATTGACAGATAAGTACAGAATTAATCTTTTGCCCTTTTTTTTAATTCACAATTCAAAACGTATTGATTTCCTCACCCCTCACCCCTCACGCCTCACCTTTAACCTTTTACCTTGCGCCTTGTGCCCTGAGCCCTGTGCCTAACGTTCTTTCCCCTTTTACCTGTTTTCTCACATTTAAGTTTGCGGTTTGACAAACTTTATAGTAATGATTTGTCTACGTTTGTTGATGGTTTACAGCTAAAAAGTGCTAATGATAAGGAGAGAGTATGAGTCAGAAAAAGATTATCCTTCGCGAAGATCAAATGCCCAAGCAGTGGTATAATATTTGCCCTGATATTCCAAATGGTATGCAGCCGCCGTTAGATCCGGGAACAGGTGAACCTATTGCGCCTGAAAAACTTGCCGCAATTTTCCCTATGGGACTTCTCGAACAGGAGATGAGCCCCAATCGTTGGATTGATATTCCGGACGAGGTCAGGGAAATTTATTCCATCTGGCGGCCCGCACCTTTGGTCAGAGCTTTCAAGCTGGAACAGGCATTGGGAACCAAGGCAAAGATATATTATAAGAATGAGAGTGTTTCTCCAAATGGCAGCCATAAGCCAAATAGCTCAGTACCACAGGCCTTTTATAACAAAAAGGAAGGCATAAAAAGGCTTGCCACCGAGACCGGTGCCGGCCAATGGGGAAGTGCCCTTTGCTTTGCAACCAATAAGTTCGGTCTTGAATGCAAGGTTTACATGGTGCGGATTTCATTTGATCAGAAACCGTATCGTAAGACAATGATGCAGACTTTTGGCGGTTCGGTTGTTGCCAGTCCGAGTCCTGATACAAATACCGGCCGGGCCTATCTTGAGAAAGACCCCAATACCCCGGGATCACTTGGGCTCGCTATTAGTGAGGCCATTGAAGATGCGGCAACGACAGAGGGAACAAATTACTCTCTGGGATCTGTTCTGAACCACGTGATTCTGCACCAGACGATCATCGGCCTGGAAGCTAAGAAGCAAATGGAGATCGCCGGTGATTATCCGGATGTTGTGGTTGGCTGCTGTGGTGGCGGTTCCAACTTTGCCGGTCTGGCAGTACCCTTTATTGCTGATATGCTTGATGGAAAGAAAACACGTTTTGTTGGAGTTGAACCTGCCTCATGCCCAACCCTGACCAAGGGAAGACTGGCTTATGACTTTGGTGATACAGGCCAGACTACTCCTCTTCTTAATATGTACACACTTGGTCATGATTTTGTTTCTCCAGGAATACACGCCGGTGGCTTGCGCTATCACGGCATGTCACCGATAGTCAGTGCCCTTGTTCGGGAAAAAATTATTGAACCGATAAGCGTACACCAGATGGAATGTTTTGAAGCAGGTGTGCTGTTTGCCAGGACCGAGGGTATTATCCCTGCCCCGGAAACATGTCATGCAGTGCGCGGTGCAATCATTGAGGCAACGCGAGACTTGAATGATCCCAAAACGATCCTTTTCAACTTTTCGGGTCACGGCCTTCTCGATCTCTCAGCGTACGAACAGTATTTCGCTGGAAATCTTCATGATTATGAGTATCCGGCTGAGGCGATAGAAGAGTCTATGAAGCATCTTCCACAGCTATAGTTCTGTTTTTTAATGGGGACAGATTTCAAATCTGTCCCCGATGAGTAAAATATGTTAATTTTTAAGGCGGCAGGAATTTCCCTGCCGCCTTATTTTTTGAAGAATGAAGTTGGGTCCATTCACAAAAAAGTTAAAAAGAGCTATTAAAGAAAATAATTTTCTAGATAGTGGTGACATTCCCGCGCAGGCAGGAATCTAGACTTCGCGCAATGTATTAAATAAACTAGATCGGAGTCTCCCTATGGTCACTTACCTCCCGTTTTCACGGGAATGACGATTCATATTAGATATCTGTGTTTTAGTATCTATTCCTCCTTTTCAACTAAAACACGAATGAACCCAAAAATGTTTCGGAAAAATGATGATTAAAAGACTTCAACTTCTTTCACTCCTCTTGTTTCTGTTGTTTGTAACAGCCATACACCCTCAGTCGTTGGCAATTGCAAAAGATATCCAGGGACTCTATTCTCCTGAAGAGATGGGTTTCATAGAGAATGGCGGCTATGCAGTAAAAAAGGATGGCCGGATAATAGCAGCGCATAATCTCCATAAAAAGTTTGTTCCTGCCAGCATAGTGAAGATAGCAACCAGTCTGACAGCTCTGCGAGTTTTAGGCCCTGAGTACCGTTTCGAAACGCATTTTTATATGGATGCGAACCAGAATCTCTATATCAAGGGCTTTGGGGATCCGTTTCTTATATCAGAGGAAGTTTCCGTTATTGCTAGAGAACTGAAAAAACTTGGTTGTCAGAGAATCAATGATATCTATATCGATGATACGGTATTTAATATTGGCACTTCAGCAGATGGTGCAGGTTTGAGTGATAATCCCTATGATGCGCAAAATAACGCATTAGCTGTTAATTTTAATACTGTAAATTTTAAAAAGGAGCAGACCGGGGGAGTCAATTCGGCAGAAGTGCAGACTCCGACTTTACCATTGATGGCAGAACTGGCAGAACATTTAGAACCGGGCCTGCATCGCATTAACATCAGTCAGGACGAGACAGCTGGGCATGAAATTATAAGCCGCTATACAGGAGAGCTGTTCCGAGCCTTCCAGCACAGTGAGAATATCCCGGGGGAAGGTATAATCGCCAACAGAAAAACGCCTGGCAATTTGCCCCTTTTTTACAAACATCAATCAAGTAAAGCACTGGAAGATATTATTGCACCCCTCATGCTCTACTCAAATAACTTCATAGCCAACCAGCTTTATCTTGCCGTGGGAGCAAAGGTTTACGGGTATCCGGCAACCTGGGAAAAAAGCAGGGGGGCGGTAGCGGATATCCTGTTGAATGAGTTTGGGATTTTTGCAAGTGAGATTAGAATTGTTGAAGGATCAGGACTATCACGAAAGAATCTGGTCTCTCCCTATGCCATGATTTTACTGCTCGATTTTTTTAAGCCACATAGTGGCTTCCTGCCACAAGAGGATGGGATGTTCCTGAAATCAGGTACATTGAAAGGGGTTTATTCTTTTGGTGGATATTTTTCAGACAATAATGACCTGGACAGTTTTGTCCTGATGCTGAATCAGGATAAGAACACCAGGAGGATTCTGCTTCACGAGTTGGAACAGATTTATAACAAGTATTAAATTTGTCGATCTCGTAGACAGGGAACGAAGTGAGATTTGGAAAAGGCACGGGACGGACACATATGCCCTTATAAATCGATGATGTTATACCGTGGCGCTTGTTTTGCGGCAGTGTTTTCCGAGTGCATCAAATTGGAGAAAATGTTTTGAAAAAGCAAAAGCGGGCCATCCGCTAATTGATGTCCCGCTTTTTAATGCCATCACCTGGTAAGGGGGATACTAAGGTAAATGCCTCAGAAAACCAGGTGACAACTGAATTTAATATGTTTTTGGCGCATTATCCCAGAATCGTGCCTTTTCAGTAAAGGTTGCTTCAATGGGCACTACAGCGCAGCCGATTGACCGAAGTTCATCTACAACAGCACCAATAAGCTTTTCAAGGCTCGCTTCAACTGTATCGGTCAAATCAAGTCCGATATCAATACTCTCGGGTTCAACACCAAAGAGCACCAGGTTCTCCGGAAGTTCATCAGTTAACATGGCAGCAGCAAGAAGATCTGACAAGCCAAGCTGGTGTGGGGATATTCGTATCCGAAAGGCTGCCGGCACTTCATCACCTTCAATCCGGCCTACCGTTCCAGGTTTCTGGTCGAATTTCATGACATCAATGATGATGAGATAATCCCGCTTGCGTATATGGCGCAGCAATTCAATACCGGCAGTGCCACCGTCAAGCAGCTCCACGTTTTCCGGAAAGGTGTATCTCCGTTGCAGTTCATTCAGGGCGCGGACGCCAACCCCTTCGTCAGTTAGGAGAACGTTGCCAACACCCAGTACAAGTATATCCAATAGAACTCCTATATTCGGGATTACAGGACTTTCACCTTGACAATCTCGTTATTGTTTTTGTCAACCATGTGAACGGCACAGGCCAGACATGGGTCGAATGAATGAATAGTCCGCAGGATTTCAAGCGGTCTTTCGGGTTCAGCCACAGGGTTGCCGAGAAGTGATGCTTCATAGGGACCGAGGTCATCTTTGCTGTTTCTAGGCCCGGCATTCCAGGTTGAGGGTACTACAGCCTGGTAATTTTTAATCTTGCCGTTGTCAATGACTATCCAGTGTGAAAGTATGCCGCGGGGTGCCTCGTGATAGCCGAATCCCTGCACTTCGCCTTTTGGAAAACTTGGTGGATTAAACGTGGTTGTATCGCCGCTGGCAATATTGTTGACCAGAGCTGTCCATTGATTTTCCAGGGTGTCATTAAGTACGGCACAGCGGATAACCCTTGCAGCGATCCTGCCGATGGTAGAATGAAGCGCACCGACTCCAACCTTGCTGCCCACAAGTGAGCTGACTGTATCAAGCACCTGGGTAGCATATTTTTGCGTCGGTTTGTGGCCAGCTGCAAACATGCACAGAACATTAGCCAGAGGGCCAACCTGGGCAGGCTCATCCTGGAAGGTTGGAGCTTTGACCCAGGAATACTTGCCGTCATCCTGCCAGTCAGTATACTTGGGCACGGTTTCTCCCTCATAGGGAGTCCTGTTCCATTCACCATCATACCAGGAATGTTTGATTGACTCCTTGACGTTGTCTTCAAAGAAAGGATCATCAAAACTTTTGATTGCAGTAAATTTGCTGATATCTCCACCAGGAATGTAACCGCCAGGCAGTTCAAAACTTGTCCCTTTGGTATCCATCGGCATGTCAGGAGCGGAAAGATAATTGGTTACACCCTTTCCGTAGCCGGTCCATTCTGCATAAAATGCGCCGATTGCAGCAACATCAACCATGGCAACTTGTTTGACAAAGTCATCGGCTTCAGCAATCAGGGTTTTGATAAGGTAAAGTTTTTCCATGTTCAGGGTGTCGGGACTGTCAAGATTGATGGCATTGGAAACACCGCCAACAGCCATATTCTGAATATGGGGGGTCTTGCTGCCAAGGATAGCAACGACATTATTTATCTTACGCTGATATTCCAGGGCCTGGAGATAATGGGTAGCTGCCAGAAGGTTTACTTCTGGTGCCAGTTTCATGGCCGGATGTCCCCAGTAGCCACTGCCGTATATACCGAGCTGGCCGGAATCTACCAGTGTTTGTAAACGTTTTTGGGCACCCCTGATCTCTTCAAAGCTGTTTCGCTTCCAGGGAGAAAGACTCTGGCCGAGTTTTGCGGTGGCCTTTGCATCAGCCGAGAGAGCTGAGACAATGTCTACCCAATCAAGCGCACAGAGATGGTAGAAATGGACTATATGATCATGAACTGCATGGGCACCCATGATTATATTTCTGATGTACTGGGCATTGAGTGGAATTTCCATGCCGAGAGCATTTTCTACGGAACGCACTGAAGCCAGTGCGTGAACTGACGTTCAGACCCCGCAGAAGCGCTGAGTGAACAGCCATGCCTCCCGAGGGTCGCGGCCTTGGAGAATTACTTCGAAGCCGCGCCACATCTGGCCCGATGACCAGGCATTAGTCACCTTGCCATTATCAACCTCGCAGTCAATCCGAAGATGTCCCTCAATCCTGGTAACCGGGTCAATTGTTATTCTTTTCGCCATTTGTTTTTCTCCTTAACTCTTGGGTCAGTAATGTATAGACACAAAATTGAATTATCTCATTATACCTTGGCCTGCCCATGACCTGACAGAACCGGCAGTTTTTTGACAAATATCATGTACAACAGAATCTCGGCTGAGATGATTGTATAGGTAATAAATTGCTCACCAATGGCTGGAAAATAATGGTAGCCATCACCGGGATTAAACCCGATAAGATAGGTGTTGAAACGAAAGAGCAGGCCGCCAAGCATCAGGAAGCAAGCGGATAAAAAGAGCATTTTGGCACTTTTTCTGTTTGTTGCAGAGGCAAGGATTACCAGCGGCAGGATATGGAGAATGTTTTCCAGTAAAAACATATTTCCCTGCAGGTCACCATTGAAAGCAAGACCAAGCTGACCCCGCATCAGGATGTCGCCGAAGCGGATAACAAGAAAAATGACCAGGAGTATGGGGATCACCAGGGAAAGTTTAGTCAGTATGTTTGTTTCAAAAGGTCTTTTAAAGCCAAGAGCTGAAATGGTTGATTCAAAGATAACCACCGTGTAACCCATGGTTATGGCTGAGATGAGGAAGGTCAGCGGCAGCATGGGTGTCCACCAGAGCGGAGAAAGTTTGTTGCCTGCCAGGATCATGAGGCTTCCCAGAGAGGATTGGTGCATGGTCGGCAGCAGAATACCTAGAGCAATAAAGAAAATCATTACCTTGTTGACCTTGGACTTGGTACCGGATTTTGCCTCTAAAAAGGTAGGGGAAAACTCTATCCAGAGAACCCCTATATAGACTGCAATACAGAGCGCGACTTCAAGGAGCACGGAATTGAAATTTGTGTACCATGGCAGGAAGACATTATAGATTTGCCAGTAACGTCCGATATCAATGAAGACTGAGACACCGGCCAGGGTATAGCCGAACATGCTTGCGAGAAGGGCAGGCCTCACCAGTGGATGATATTCTCCATTGTTGAATGCATATACCAGAAGCGCCATGGAATAGCCGCCGCAGGCAAAAGCCGTACCTACAACAACATCATAGGTGATCCAGATGCCCCAGGGGAAGCCGTCATTCATGTTGGTGACAGCTCCAATACCGAAGATAAAACGCTTAGACAGGAAATATATTCCGATCAGGGTTATTACGAGGAAAAAAAGGAATGGACCCGTAAAAACTTTACCTCCTACAGGTTTTGCCTCGCTCATATTCTGTACCTCCAATCCATTTATATTGAGGTTCTAGTCTTTATCATTCTGACTTCTATTAACGAAATAGAATAACCCGGCAAGGGCAATAATCGGAACAATCATGCCCTTATAGAGTGTATGCTGGATATTCTCAGCAGTTGCAGCATATGATTTTTCAGGCAGATCAGGTAAACCAAGCTTGCTGAATGGAATACCTGCAAGCATAATGACCTGGGTGCCGCCAACTTCGTTTTCACCGTAGATTTGCGGGACATAGCTTGCCGCTTCCCGGGAAAAGGTCTTGCCGGAATCAAGAGAGGAAATCGGGAAATCATAATATTTCCCTGGATCCATCTGTTGACGCCTTTTTGCTTCAGCTAACAGCTCGTTGGTCGGCCCGAATACAGTAGCGCCGGTTGGGCATGAACTGCAGCAGCCAGGTATTTCTCCCTTTACCAGTAAATGCGAGCAAAGCTGGCATTTGACGATCTGCGGAAAGGCGGAATCCCATTCAAACTTTGGAATATTGAATGGGCAGGCAACCTGGCAGTAGCGGCAGCCTATGCAGGCATCCTTGTTATAGGTCACGACCCCGGTGTCAGGATTTTTGCGCATTGCGGAAACGGGGCATGCTGAAACGCAGCCAGGATCAGCACAGTGCATGCATTGACGTTTCACATATGCAAAACCATCTGTTTCCTGGTCTTTGTTTGTACCGGTGCCGTTTTCGTATTTCTTGATGATATTGAGTGTTTTGGCTGACAGGTCGATGGGGTTTTCCCAAATAGGCAACAGGTCAGAGCTTTCCACGGGCATATCATTTGCTTTTTTACAACCAACCATGCAAGCCTGGCATCCTATACAGAGAGTCGAATCGTACAGGAAGCCGAGGGCGCCGGGTAGGCGCTCTTTTATCTCGGCTTTGGCAAAGGTGGGTTGTCCAACTGCTGCCAGGACACCGCACCCGGCAGCTCCCTTAAGAAAATCTCGTCGTTTGATTTTCATAAACCTAAGCTCCCTGGGTAATTAGTCCTGTTTCTTTTCTTCCTGGCCAACTTTCTTCACGGCGACTGCTCCGGCTCCAAGTGCTGCTCCGGCTACCGCTGCGGCCAAGGCTACAGCGCCTGTACTCATGCCACCACCGTGATCGACGTTAATAGGTGTCAGACCTGCTGCGGGGGTGATATTTTTTACATTTGCCGGGGTATGGAGCGGAATGTTAAATCCAACGCCTTCTTCGGAACACCCAAAGCAGGGATGTCCGGTATTGACTGGCCAGGTTCCCATGTCATTGAAGCGCAGGGTTGAACAGTTATTATAAGTCTCAGGCCCTTTGCAGCCGAGTTTGTACAGGCAGTATCCATTACGATGACCTTCATCACCAAACTGTTCAGCAAAACGGCCGGCATCGAAATGTGGTCTTCGCTCACAGTTTTCATGAATTAAGCGGCCATAGGCAAATTTGGGTCTGAGTTTATCATCGAGCTCTGGAAGTTTTCCAAAGGTTACATAGTAAAGTACGGTTGAAAGGAAGTTGTAACCATTTGGTGGGCAGCCGGGAATATTAATGACCGGAATACCTGTACCTTCCAAAATTTTGTAAACCGGGGTTGCTCCGGTGGGATTAGGTCCGGCTGAAGGGACCCCTCCCCATGTGGCACAAGAGCCGATGGCTATAACTGCAGCAGCTTTTGGAGCAGTTTCCTGTAATATCTCAAGCACAGGCTTCCCGGCAATCTTGCAGTAAATGCCACCGTCCTTTACAGGAATGGAGCCCTCACAGACAAGGATAAATTTACCCTTGTTCTCTTCAATGGATTTGGCTCGATATTCCTCGGCCTGATGGCCGGCTCCGGTATTCAGGGTCTCTGCATAATCGAGGGCAATAAGGTCCAGGATCAGATGCTCAAGAGTTGGATGTGATGTGCGCAGCAATGTTTCGGTGCAGCCGGTGCATTCCTGCCCTGAAAGCCAGATGACTGGAGGACGCTTCTTGGCTGCTGTTGCCGCTTCAGCAATCTTCGGGCCGAAACTTGCTGGAAGACCCATATATACCGCAGTTGCGGTACAAACTTTGAGAAAGTCCCTTCGCGACACTCCGCTGGGGAAATTTTCAAAGTCAGACTCTCTGCATTTCATAGACAATCCTCCTTACACTGGTTGGGATAATGTTTACTGTTGCATATTCTGACGTAAAATTAATACTAGGTGTTTCTACTTATGCATTAGGTATTAATACCCAATTCATCATAATTGCAAGTACTTTTTGTTTTTTTTTAATATTTTTTGGAAAGTTATGTAATCGGACAATTTGTTCAAAGAAATCGGATTAATACCTAATTATGGTAAAATAGAAATACATGAAACAGGAAGTGAGAAATTTCATCCAAGGAACAATGTGGTAGTTTTTATCTTGTGAAGAGCACAGGAAAGAAGTGATTCATTGTGAAATGATTCAAAAAAAACAGATGTTTAGAAAAAACAAAGGATTAGTTTTTTAAAAATAAAATGATGGCGCTTCGTTTACTGCTTGAAAGGTGCTTGAAGGAGGGCATTCTGGCAAATGGATATACTTTTTGGGGATTCTGTATGTAGGTGTCAATCCAGCTGTCACTTTTTAAGTTTGTCACAGCTGAGAGATCCGGCCCCATCCTGCCTCCCTTTCCTTTATATGAATGGCACTGGCTGCATCCTTCCTGGTAGAAAAGTTTTTCACCGCTGTAAGTCAGGGAGCAACCGGAAAAAAGAAAGGAAGCTGAAATTATCAGGGCTAAAATAAGAAGACTGCAGAATGTATATTTAAAATGATTCATATCTGTGACTCTTAATGGAACTCAGCTGTCCTCTTCCTGGACTCCCGCCTTCGCGGGAATGACGCTGTCTTTGATGTCATTCCTGCTTATAATGTCATTCCCGCGAAGGCGGGAATCTATAATCATCTGTGGTGTAGGATGATAATCTATAATCCTGAATCTGTGACGGAAGATTGACAGCTGTCCCCTTTAAAAACCAATCACTTCTTTTGCCATGGCTGGATTACAGCGTCATCCAGGGGTCGGGAATCAATTTCATGCCTGGCACCGTCTTGATCAGCAATAATTACTGCAGATCCTTGTCCCACAACTGATTTTTTTGAATACCTTACCACAATGGATGCTGCTGTTTCCAGTTCTTCCGGCCCGGTGCTATAACGCAGGATAGCTGAGGGTCCTGGAACTTCCTTCGTTTCCAGAAACCAGTCCCCTGGTTGACGCAGGTTCTCAATTTTGATGTCTTCCGGGTAATCGCGGCCGACTACAACCCATCCGCCCGTGGGAAGTTTGAATTGCCGGCCGGTTAAAAGCAGCAGAATATCTTCTGGAATAATGTTATTATGCTCCTGGTAATGTTCCTCTATACGCAGGCCCAATATTGGATCAGCAAGGATGCAGCCCCCGCCGGGACTTGGATAATCCGTTATGCCGAACTGCTTAGCCAGTGCTATTTGTGGTGTTCTGTTGCGGCCGCTGAAAGCATGTAATTGTTCCCGGTCAATGAGCCCGTCGAGTTCAGCCTGTGTCGGCACCAGGTTCTTAGCGCAAAGGGGCCGCACCAGAATTCCCTCGCAGTCGCTGTCCCGTTCAATGACCCGCAATGCATCACGCCGTTGTGACATGGGACGTTGGCCGATAACCTCACCTGTTACAAGAAAGGAAGCACCGATTTCATGCATCATTTTTTTTGCCTCGGAAAGCATGAAAATTTTACAGTCGATACAGGGGTTAAAGTTTTTGCCAAAACCATGGGCAGGCTTTTTCAGCAGTTCAAGGTAGGGGAGAGTTACATCCCTTAAGATGATATCAATGCCGGCTGTTTCCTTTATCTTCTGGATGTATTCATCCTGTTTTTGCAGCAGTTCGTAACCAAAAAAAGGGGTGACAAATTTTACGGCAACAACCTTAATCCCCTGGGCCGCAACAACCCGGCAGGCAAGGGTCGAGTCAAGGCCGCCGGAGTAGAGTGCTAAGGCTGTAGTTTGGTTGTTTTTCATATTAAAAATTGGTTAAAGGTTAAAAGTTAAAGGCCAGGGCACAGGGCTCCAGGCGCAGGGTTTGATAATTTAAAATTAAGAATATAAAATTGTTTTTGCGCTGTTCCGCTGCGTGAATTGGTTTTAGAAACT
>Ga0255043_10000200_pt1 | contig 11166 bp, 12 predicted proteins | sample BC1_12_9_MG_FD_182778 | JGI IMG/M metagenome (GOLD analysis project Ga0255043, IMG submission 182778) | Seawater microbial communities from Strait of Georgia, British Columbia, Canada - BC1_12_9 | ecosystem: Environmental > Aquatic > Marine > Strait | place: Canada: British Columbia | collected... | reverse complement strand
TGACGCATTCGGGCGGTCATCTCGATGTCATAGTGGCGAGCCAATCCCGCCTCGACCCGCACCGAACAAACGACGCGCTGCACGGGGTCGATCCCTAGCTCGAAGGATATCTCCCGGAGGGTCGCGTCCGGGAGGGGGCGGTCGACGGCAAGCACGACGGCATCTTCGGTGCGCGCCACTGGAATCAACCTGTGCCGAACGGCAAACTCTCGGGGCAACACGCGGATCGTGCTGATCGGCGTCTGCATCACTTCGTCGCGGGTCGCCGGCAGGAGTCCATAGACGGCCGCGCAATAGGCGTTCATTTCATTCTCGCGCAAGCAGTCGAGCTCGAGGAGCACGGTGTCGAGATTGCCACCGCGCATGACTTGCTCCTGGATCGCTTCTTGAACGCGATCGACAGGGATCACCTGGTCACGAACCAGGAGAGAGGCGAGAACCGACATATACGATGCAATGGTGGCGTTGGTTCCGTCGGTGTGTCAACGAGCTTGTCAGAGCGCCTCGAGGCGGTCCCGCACGATCGTCAGCGCCGCGGGCACGGCCGTCTCGACCCGAAGGACCCGGGTTCCGAGGCTCGCGACGGCAAAACCGGCCTGTTCGAACAGCGCGATCTCGGCGTCCGTGAATCCCCCCTCGGGCCCCACGGCACACCATACTTGTTCAGGGGTGCCATCGAGCGTCATCGCTCCCTGCGCTCGCGCTCCGAACAGGACCCCTACCGCGTCCTCGGCCATCTCGTCCAACCAGGAGGCGTGCGGTTGGGGGCGGTGAATGACGGGGACATCGTTTCGTTCGCACTGGGCAGCCGCTTCGCTTGCGATCCGCGTCAGACGGTCCACGCGCGATCGCTCTCTCTCGGGGTCCCATCGAGGGATGGTGCGCTCCGTATACATCAACGCGACTTCGTCGACGCCGAGCTCGGTGGCCATGCGCACGCAATCGTCCAACTTCGAGCCTTTGGGAACCGCGAGCAACAAGACGACGCGCGCACGACTCGTCTCACCGGTCCTGGGCAGCTCGGCTTGGCACACCACCGCATCGCCGACGGACTCGAGTCGCGCCGGCGCAGCATGGCCCTTGCCGTCGAAGAGCACGACCTCGTCACCGGCACGAAGACGGAGCACACGAACGTGGCGGCTCGGTGCCTCTGCCAGGGTGACCGGCCCGCCTGCCTCGGGCAGATCAGGCACGTAGAGCCTGCGGACGGTCATGGCTCCACCGGCCTCAGCAGGCAGGCGCACCACTCGCCTTCCTCGAGGCATTCCTCGAGGCGCATCGGGGCGTAGGCCGCGAGTAGCTCTTCCCGCTCTGCGCGGAGGATGCCGCTCAACACCAAGATTCCGCCGGGCGCGATGCGCGCCTGGAGCTGGTTGGGCATGTGGATCAGGACCCGGGTTTCGATGTTGGCGAGGACGATGTCGTACACGCCGTCGATGTCCTCCAATGGGCAGGCAGAGGTCTCGATGGGCGCCGCCACCCCGTTGATCTCCGCATTTCGCCGCGCGACGACGACCGCGTCCTCGTCGATATCGACTGCCAACGCGGACGCCGCGCCGAGACGGAGCGCTGCGATGGACAAGACCCCGCTACCGCATCCGACGTCCAGCACGCGTTCACCACCGGCGACCCGTTGATCGAGCATCTGCAACACGAGCCTGGTCGTTTCGTGGTCACCACTTCCGAATGCGTTCTCCGGATCGATCGTCAGGACCACATCGCCGGGCTCGCTCCGCGCCGGCTCCCAGGAAGGATGCAACAAGAGACGCTGACCGATGCGCTGCGCACTAAAGCCGCGACGCCATTCGGTTGCCCAGTCCTTGGTCCGCACGTAGATGATTTCGGCTTCGTAATCCTCGTGGATCTCGTTCAAGGCGTGCTGCGCTGCGGCTTCATCCGGGAACGCCGCAATGACGACGACCTGACCGGGCGCCAACTCCCGCGCAAGCGTCGTTTCGTCGCGCTCTTCGAGACCGTTCGCGCCGAGCTCCCAGAGGCGCAGCTGCGCGAGCTCGAGCTGCTCGGGCCGCACCCGGACGGTCACGAACGGATGGCGAAGCGGATCGGACATCAGACCTCGACCATGCGCGCGGAGAGATAGATGACCAAGAACAGAACCCATGTGATCGGACCGAGGCGGTTTCCCCCGCGCCATGCGACGATCGGAGTGAACACCGGCACGAGGAAGCCCAGGTAACGCCATTGCGCAGCCAACGGCCCCGCAAGCACGCGCCAAGCCATCAGGAGGTGCGTGAACAGAAGCGCGGCGCCAGAAAGAGCCCAAAGCGCGAGCAACCAGAGTTCCACAGCCCGTTTCTAGCCCATTGTGGGGAGTCTCCCAATGGAAGGCGACAGGTAGCTCGCTGGCCTTATCGATCCGCTGCCCCGCGGGCTGGCCCCGGCGCGGCTACCGAGAATCCCGAGCTAACCACCCGCCAAACGGCACTGGTGCCTACACCTCGACGAAGTGCGTCATCGGCTCGGGCTCCCCACCGCAACTCGCCGGGCGAACGACCCCCGAAGCCTCCAGCCGGACCCGCACCACTTCGTCTCCCGCGGCGGTGCGAAAGCGCGCCTCCCACGCCGACTCGGAGTCGGGCACGGTCGCCTGCCACTGGAGCGCGTCGGTCGCCTGCTCATCGAGTCGTCTCCGCAAGAAGATCTCTGCCGCCTGCGTAGGGGGGTCATATGCAGCGCGGCCGCGAAACAAATCCAGCTGGCCGATCTGGCCGGCGCGGCGGGCCCTCACGAAGCCCTCGGCGTGCTCGGCGCGCAAGCGGCCGTACATCAACCCGTCGGGCAGCCACAGAGCACAGGCGGCGAACCGGTGTCCACCAAGGTGACTGGTCTGCCAGACATCGACGCCGCGGGCCTGAATCGCTCGAAACACCGCACCGCCATGCAACGCGCAACACCGATCGCGGCGGCCGTGCACACACACCAAACACATCGGCGCCGCCGGCGTCATAGGGAGCGTGTCGAGCTCGACGTCGAGTAGGTCTTCGTATCGGTCGAGCTCGAGCGTCGACGCTTGTTGCCGATCGCTGACCGAGGAAACCACCATGAACCGAGATCGCTTGCCGGGGCGTCCTGGCCGGCGGATGAGCTGCAAGCGCGAACGCGGTGTCTGGAGCCACTCGGCGAGCCGGGCTCGTACGAGCTCGGGCAAGGCGTCGGTGTGAAGCACTTTCGGAGCCCAAGGGTCGGTCACCTCGAGCAAGAGCCAACGGTCCACGGACTCGAGCGCAGTGCCCGCGAGAGACTCTCCCGCTTCCTGTGATGCGACCGAGCACTCGGGAAGTGCCACCGCTAGTCCACTGGCACGGGAAGAGGCCGCGCCATCTCTTCCTCGGCTTGGTCGATCGTATGTTGGCGGCGGGTCGCGATCTCCGATCGCCAAGCGTCATACTGGGATTCCATGCTCGCGAGTTGCTCCTCGGCTCGCGCCAGGCGCAGTTCGAGCCGCTCCCGCTGCTTTGGGTCGGTCGCGCCAGCAAGCGCTTGGTGAACCGCATCTCGCACGAGCTTAATCCTCGCCACGGCGTCGGTGAAGTTCTCTCGCTTTGCAAATCTATGCGCCTGCACCATCCAAACGGCCCACCGCTCTTCGTTACTCATGCGGTCCATCACCCCTCCAATTTAGGGCGTTTCGCTGGGCGGTCCAGCCGACCCGCGCTTGCGATGATAAAGCCACCAGTTTTCAAAGTGCGCCACACGTTGGATCGAGGGGTCCGAGACGAAGAGGCTATCCGGCGAGTTCATGCGGCGAACGAGGAACCAGTCGAAAAAGTCCCCATGCTGGTCGAGCTGGAACTGCTGCGGGCTCCATTCCCAGCGCACCGGTGTCCGAGGCGGGACAACCGCATTCGGATCGCTAGCGTCCCGGTACCGGAATGGGAAGGCGTCATGCTGGGCGAAGTGAAAGCTCAACCAGCCACCGCGCTCCGCTTGCGCGTACGCCGGCAAATGGATGTAGGGGCTGTTCTGAGCGCGCGAGCCGTGGTGATCGTACACGAGGTAGAGAAGCTTCGGAGCCTTGGGGAGCTCGCGGATGATTTCGCGGAAGTGCACGGTCGTGGTCGAGAACTCCCGATGGGCATCGGTGACGAAGTTTGCGAGCGGGGCAATCCCGACTGCCGTCCAAATCACGAATCCGAGATGGGCCCAGGTCTTGCGCGGCAGGTTCGGCAGCAGCGCGGGCACGAGGAAGAGCGCGGCGGTGATCTCGCGCGGAAAGACGTACCATGAAGCCCCGATCTCCATGGGGAGCGTCACGAACAACCCGAGAGACACGAAGATCGCGACACCGACGACGAAATGCGCGGGCACGACCCAGCCGCCTTTGGGCCAGGAACGAAGGCGGGCGATCGCAATTGCAAAAAGCGCGGCCGCGGTCAACCCGAGCAACACTCCGGTACGCCGAAACATCTGGATGTCTCCGTTCCCGACGAAGATGTCGGACGTGTACGTACTGGCCTCCGAGATACGCTTCCAATCGGGCGGCCAGACCCATTGAACGGCCGGAACGAACATCTCGGCCCGGGTCAGCCACCACACGACGAAGAGCCCGCTTGCCACGCTCATCGGAATGATCAGCCCCCTGATGCTCTCGACGCGCCCGCGCATTACGACGGCAACGAGGACGAGCATCACGAGCGCGAACGGAAATCGGTACGCCTGGGTAAAAAAGAGTAGGACGAGCACCGCGATGAGCGCGCCCTGCGCCTTGACGCTCGGGCGGTCGACCGCACGCAGCGCTAGGCCCAGCGCCATGGCAAAGAGCCCGAGTGCGGCCAAAAAGTCGACGAATCCCCAATGCGCAAGGACGCCCCATACGGGGACGAGCCCCCACAAGCCCAGAAACGGGGACTTCCGTAGACCCCAACAGAGCACCATCAGCCCGATGGGCAGGAGTGCAAGCAACACCGCAGCCGCGAGCTTCGTCGCGACGATGGGCGGGAGCACGATCATGAAGATCGCGGAGAGCGCGTAGAGCGTCACATGCGGGACCGCCAGCATCTGGAACGCAAACTGTTCGTGAAAGTGCCAGCCCGGATCTGTGTAGTGACGAAAGACCGACGAGGACGCCGCATGGAACGGGAACTCCGTCATCATTGGATAGTCAGCGGCCCAAAATGGCGCGCCGACCACGTAGATGATCGTGGCTGCGGCACATAGCCACGCAAGCCACAATAGCGGCTGCGGACCCGTCATCCGAGCAGCCGGTTCTATTCGCCCCCCCGGCATCGGCGCTACGATATCACCAACGTGCGCTCAAGCCTTGAGAGCTTCAGCGCCGCCGATGATCTCCATCAATTCCGTGGTGATGGCAGCCTGGCGGGCTCGGTTGTACTGCAGCGTCAACCGGTCGATCATGTCGCTCGCGTTGTTCGTCGCGGAGTCCATGGCGGTCATTCGCGCGCCGTGCTCCGAGGCGACCGACTCGAGCAGGGCTCGGTAGATCTCGACCTCGACGTACATCGGAAGCAGCGTGTCGAGCAGCGCCTCTTGGGTCGGTTCGTAGATGAAGTCCCCGAGCCGATCGTCTGGGAGCTCGAGCGGCTTGATCGGCAGGAACGGCTCGATCACGACCTGCTGATTGATGGCGCTCTTGAACTCGTTGTAGACGAGGTAGCAGGCATCGAGATGAAGCGAGGTGTAGTCCTCGACGATGTAGCGCCCGATTTCGCCCGCCTTGTCGACGCTCAGGTCCTCGAAGACGCCCAGGAAATCGTGGCGGATGTTGGCGTTCCGGCGGTTGAAGTAGTCGCGTCCCTTGCGGCCGATGATGCCGAAGCAAACGTCACTTCCCTCCGCCTCGAGCTCCTTCCATCGGCTGTACGCCGCCTTGCAGATGCTCGAGTTGAAGGCGCCGGCCAAACCACGGTCGCTCGTCAGCACGACGAGCATGACGTTCTTCGGTTTGCGCCGCGCGAGCAACGGATGAACGTCCTCGTCGGCTCCGACACGTGCGGACACACCGCTCAGGACCTCGTGGGTCTTGACGGCGTACGGACGAAGGCGCTCGATGTTCTCTTGAGCCTTCCGCAAGCGAGCACCCGCAACCAACTTCATGGCACGGGTTATCTTCTGCGTGCTCTTGACGCTTCCGATACGCTTTCGAATGTCCTTGAGGTTTGCCATCGCTGCTTAGTTGTCTTGCTGCTTGGGCTCGAAGATTTCTCCGAATGCCTTGAGGGCATCCTCGAGCTGGCTTTCGAGCGTGTCGTCGATCTTCCCCTTCGAGACGATGTCGCTGAGGATCGAAACGCGTTCGGCCTTGAGCCAAGAGATGAGCTCTTGCTGGTAGCGGCCGATCGACTCGGGCGGAAGCGGATCGAGGAAGCCGTGCGTACCTGCGAAGATCGAGACGACCTGCTCCTCGACCGGCCAGGGCACGAACTGGCCCTGCTTGAGCACCTCGACGAGACGCTCGCCGCGAGACAGCTGCTGCCGTGTTGCCTCGTCGAGGTCCGATGCGAACTGCGCGAACGCCGCCATCTCGCGGAACTGCGCGAGCTCTAGACGGAGCGTGCCGGCAACCTGCTTCATCGCCTTGATCTGTGCGTTGCCACCGACACGCGACACGGAGATGCCGACGTTGATGGCGGGACGAACGCCGGAGTTGAACAAGTCCGACTCGAGGAAGATCTGTCCGTCCGTAATCGAGATGACGTTGGTCGGAATGTACGCTGAGACGTCGCCTGCCTGCGTCTCGATGATTGGCAGCGCAGTGAGCGAACCCCCTGAGTCCGGCAGTTTCTTTGCGACGAACCCGGTGCCCTTTTCTTTTGCGGCGGCCTCGGCCTCGTGCTTCGACTCCGGACCGCTGAAGACCTGATTGCCGAGACGGCTGGGCTCCTGGTCGGCTTTCACTACCACCCAGTCCTCGGCCATCTTGGCGGCGCGCTCGAGAAGGCGGCTGTGCACGTAGAACACATCGCCCGGATACGCCTCGCGGCCGGGAGGACGACGAAGCAGAAGCGAGAGCTGACGGTACGCGACGGCCTGCTTCGAAAGGTCGTCGTAGATGCAAAGCGCGTGCTGACCGCTGTCGCGGAAGTACTCGCCGAGCGTGACGCCGGTGTACGGCGCGATGAACTGAAGCGGCGCGGGCTCGGAAGCGCCAGCGAGAACGACGGTGGTGTATTCCATCGCGCCGAACTGCGTGAGCTTGTCCACGACCTGGGCGACCGTCGACTGCTTCTGGCCGATCGCGACGTAGACGCAGAATACGCCCTTGCCCTTCTGGTTGATGATCGTGTCGAGCGCGACAGCGGTCTTGCCCGTCTGACGGTCGCCAATGATGAGCTCGCGCTGACCGCGGCCGATCGGAATCATCGAGTCAATCGCCTTGAGACCGGTCTGAAGCGGTTCGCTAACCGGCTGACGAGCAACGATGCCGGGAGCCTTCAGCTCGACTCGGCGGGTGAGCTTGCTCTCGATCGGGCCCTTGCCATCGATGGGCTGACCGAGGGCGTTCACCACACGGCCCACGAGCGCCGGGCCGACTGGGACCTCAACGATGCGACCGGTACGCTTGACCGTATCGCCCTCGCTGATGCCGACGTCGGAACCGAAAATCGCGCAACCGACGTTGTCTTCCTCGAGGTTGAGAACCATGCCGAACACGCCGCCGGGGAACTCGAGGAGCTCGCCCGCCATGGCGCTTTCGAGACCGTATAGGCGGGCGATGCCGTCACCCACCGACAGAACGGTGCCTGTCTCAACCACGTCGACCGACTTGTCGTAGGACGCGATCTGCTGCTTGATGATGTTGGAAATCTCTTCAGCGCGAAGTTGCATTTGGCAAGGCTCCTGATTCGATGCGGTTACGGCGTGTCGCCGTTCGCAAGCAACGTCTCTCTAAGCTCACTCAGTCGGTCGCTGAGGCTACCGTCGAACACTTGGTCGCCAACGCGTGTGACCACGCCACCGATGAGCGAAGGATCTTGTTTCTTCACGAGCACGACCTCGCGGTCGGTCACTCGCTTGAGTTTTTCTGTCAGCCGGGCGTAGTAGGACTCGCTCAGCGGCTTGGCGCTAACGACCTCGACCCGAACGCGGCCGGTCTCCGCCTCCGCGAGCTCTTCGAGCGCGTGAAGCACCTCTTCAAGGTGCGCGAGGCGCCCCTTGTCGGCGAGCAGGTTCACGGTGTTGCGAACGAGCTTGGAGCAGCCGAGTTTCTGCATCACCCCGTCGACGGCAGCCTTCAACGCAGGCCTCGGAATGACGGGATTGCGGACGATCTCGCGAAGCTCCGCGCTCTCTTTCCAGGCACCGGCAATGGCGCCGACATCGCGGAGCACCGGGTCGAGCTCCCCCTGCTCACGGGCGAGCTCCAACAAAGCCTTTGCGTAGCGTCGTCCAAGCGCGCTCATGATTGCCGCTCCTCGAGCACCTCGTCGAGCCGATCGAGGTACGCCTCCGCGAGCTGATCTTGATCCGCGTCGGTGGTCCGCTCTTGCAGCAGCTCCTGCGCTGCAACGACCGCGGCGCTGGCAGCCTCCTGCGTCAGCTCCTTGCGAAGCTGCTTGATTTGCTGCTCGATGAGGAAGCTGGTGTCCTTGCGGAGACGAGCGGCCTTCTCCTCGGCTTGCGCGACGATGCGATCACGCTCCGCCTCACCCGCTTTGATCATGTCGCCGCGGATCTGGACCATCTCCTCGTCCAACTTCTCGAGACGCGTGGCGGTCTCCAGGTGCCGCTTCTCGGCCTCGGCGCGGAGCCGCTGGGCCTCGGCGAGTTCTTTCTCGACCTCGGCGCGACGCGCCGCGAGCGCCGGGTTGCCCTTCTTGCGGATGACCCAGGCGATCAGACCAACCAACACGAGGAAGTTTACGAGCGTGCCTTGGAAATCGCGGTTCCTGATGAGCGAAGAGAAGGTGAGCTCGCCATGGCCGTCATCGTGAGCGCCACGACCAGACTCCTCCGCAGTCGCCTCGTGGGCCAAAGACTCGCCGTGGGCGGCCTCGGCCAGCACCAGGCTCGGCGCAGCGAGAGTCAGCGCAAAGAGCATCACCAGAAACGCGCGCCTCATTGGACCTCCCGATTGAGCATCTTGGATGCGATCTGCTTGGCCAACGCCGGAATGGTCTGATCGATTTCAGTGCGAAGCTTCGCGGCCTCGGCCTTGAGCTTCGCGTCGGCCTCGGAGAGCTGCTTGTCTGTCTCTTCCCGAACCCGGTCGAGCACGGTGCGTTCGAGACGCTTACCCTCCGCGCGCAAGCGATCGCGCTCCTCGCCGGCTTGAAGGCGAAGACGTCGCATCTCCACGTCAAACTCTTCGCTTTCGGCGGACGCTTCGTCCTGCAGGCGGAGCGCCTCGAGCTTCGAACCCTCGATGGCCTTCTCGCGCGCTTCGAAGAGCGCGACCATCGGTCGGAAGATCAGCGGTCGGAAAACAAAAAACGCGACTGCAAACAGCCCGAGCTGAATCCAGATCGTGCCGTCGAGGTCGATGATGGAACCCTCGGACAAGAGGGCTGTGAAAAGCACGTTCATCGCAGCGGTATTCCCGGTCGGTCTCAGAGCACCCAGAAGGAGAAAAACTCCAAACGGCGCTTGGGGCCGAATCGCAGCTCCGGCAAGGAGAAATCCCTAGCGGCGCGCGTTCGTAGCATGGGCCCGAACCCAGTCAAGTTCGGCCGAGGCCCCGGGTAGGCCCGACTCAGCTCGAACCGACGGGTCCCTCGAAGACGCGCGTTCGAAGGGCCCGAACCGTCCTACCGGCCGCCCGCTCATTCTCTCGACTGAAGATCGACGAGGGAAGCGGAATGTCGGGATCGACGAAGATCTTGAAGTCGACCTCGGTGCGCGCGCCGCCGTCCACCGGTGTCAACATCCAGCGGGCGCTGAAGGCGTCCACATTGCCCTGCATGAGATGTGCTTCAACAACGCGGGAGTCGCCATCTTGGGGACGCTCCGCGAGGTTCAGCTGTCCCCAGAGGGTAAACGCGCCCTTCGCCACGCTGACTTCCATGTAGACCATCGCGCGACTGCCACGTTGAGCCAGCACTCTCGACTTGGTGAAATTGGGCATGAATTGTACGTAGTTGGCGTAGTCGCGAATGATCGGAAGCACCTCCTCGATCGGCTTGTCCACGACGAGGACCGCCTGGCCCCAGGCGATATCGGAGCCATCCTCGTGGATCTGGGCGGTGAATATCCCCGCGTTCTCATTGTGCTCATCCGCGGCCTGGGCCGGGCTCGAGGGCGACCCGGCGATGAATGCGGCGGCGATGATTCCGATGAAGACTGTCTTTTTCATGGTGCTGCTCTCTTCTCGCAACTTCCTACGGGGCAAACGTGGTGACGTTACGGCACCCGGAGCAGGCCCCCAGAAAAATGAGCCTTCCGCCGAGGGCTTGCTAGGTTGAGCTTCGAATGCTTCGGACGCTCAGAGTATGCGTTTTTGCTGGACTTTTCCTGGTGGCCGCTACAGGCGGGGTCCAAGCGCAGGGAGAGCAAACAGCTGCAGCCGTGCAGGACGAAGCCCCGAGGTTGCCGGTTCTGGTGATGCTCATCGGCGGCGCCGCCCGATTCAGAAACATCCACCTCGACGTCGGTGACAACGCGGGCGGCACGGAGCAGCGCACCTTCGAGACAGGCCCCTACTTCGACTTCGGTTGGCATCTCCTGATCAGGCCGGCAGCTCAGCGATCACCCAGACCCACCATCCAGGCGATCGTCGTTCAGGTCGACGGCGGTTCAGGCGTTGGCCCCAAGGTCCAGCCGGCGGGAACGGGGATCTCCTTGGAGACCAACACGTGGCGACTGCTCGGACAATTTGGCTACCTATACCCGATCGAGCGGCTCCAGGTGGGCGGGCTCGTTGGCGTGGGCGCCGATGTGCTCAGCATCGACCTGAACTCGGTGCTCCCGTCCTCGAAGATCGTCTATGTCCGACTCGGACCAGCAGTGGCGTACGACATCGTGCCGAGCTTCTTCGGTTTCCGAGCCGACTTTGGCGTTCGTGTTCCGTTCTTTCTGGGGGATCTCGAAGGCGCGTTTGGGAGTGACAGCTCAGGGGTCGGTCTGGATGCAGCTGCGACGTTCGGCGGCAGGCTGGAGGCAGGGTTTACCTACGCATTCCGGTTCATTTGGGAGTATTACAAAATGCGTTTTGCTGGCTCCAACACGAACGTCCCTGCAATGGGCAACGGC
>Ga0255043_10000197_pt1 | contig 11205 bp, 10 predicted proteins | sample BC1_12_9_MG_FD_182778 | JGI IMG/M metagenome (GOLD analysis project Ga0255043, IMG submission 182778) | Seawater microbial communities from Strait of Georgia, British Columbia, Canada - BC1_12_9 | ecosystem: Environmental > Aquatic > Marine > Strait | place: Canada: British Columbia | collected... | reverse complement strand
CGCCTGCGCGGAGCAGCTCATTCCATGCACCCTGGAATTGGGCGGAAAAGACGCGATGATCGTGTGCGAAGACGCCGACCTCGAGCGCGCGGCCGGTGGCGCGGTCTTCAACTCGATGCTGAATTCTGGCCACATTTGCATGGGTGTGGAGCGCGTCTACGTGGTCGAAAGCGTCGCCGACGAGTTCGAGGAGCGCGTCAAAGGCATCGTCAGCGAGCTCCGATACGGCACCGGTGAGGATATCGACCTGGGCTCGGTGTTCTGGGACCGGCAGATGTCGATCATCGAGCGCCACGTCGAGGACGCGAGGGCCAAGGGCGCCGATATCGTCGTTGGCGGAGAGGCAGACACGACGGACGGCCTCTTCTACAAGCCCACCTTCGTTCGCAATCTCGATCACACGATGGACCTGATGCGGGAAGAGACCTTCGGCCCGATCGTGTCGGTGATGCGCGTCGCCGATGAGGAAGAGGCGATTCGTCTCGCCAATGATTCGGTGTACGGATTGAGCGGCAGCGTCTGGACGCGGAACACCCAGAAGGGCATCGAGATCGCGAAGCGCCTCGAAACCGGCTCGGTGGTGATCAACGACGCGTCGATGGCGTACGGCGCACCGGAAGCACCATTTGGGGGCATGAAGGAGAGCGGCGTGGGGCAAGTCAACGGCCTCGGCGGCCTTCGTGGATACACGCACCAGCAGCCGATCCTCATCGACCGATGGACGGTGAAAAAGGAGCGTGTGTGGTACCCGCATACACCGGAAACCCTCAAGGAAATCGACGGGATGATTAAGTTCATCTACGGAGGCGCGCTCAAGAGGCTCGGCTTCTTTTCGTAGCCCCATTCATCCCCTATAGTGGCGCGTTATGACCCGTGCCCGTGACTCGGTCATGCCGTTGGTTCGCAACGGCGTGGACAAGGCAGCGAACCATTTTTCGCGCCTTGGGTATGGCGTGTTGCCGTGGCTCATTCAGAGTTGGCGCCGCGTTCACGTCGAGCACAACGTCCCATATCGGAACACCCGCAAGCGTTCGCACCTGCTGGACATCTACCGGCCGCGGGACGCGGTGGGGCAGCTGCCGGCGATCCTCTACATCCATGGCGGCGCCTTCTCGATGATGTCGAAGGACACCCATCGGATCATGGCCTACGTCCTGGCGGCGCAAGGCTACCAGGTGTTCAACATCAACTACCGGCTCGGCCCGGTGCATGCGTACCCAAAGCCGCTCAAAGACGCGATGGCCGCTCTCGAGTGGGTGCTCGACAACGGTGCCAAGTACGGGGCCGATACCGGCAGCCTGGCGATCATCGGAGAGTCCGCCGGCGCGAACCTTGCCGCCGCCCTCGCCTATTGTACGACGCACCCCAGACCCGAACCGTTCACTCGTAGCATCTTCGAGCGCGAGGTGGATATCGCCTGCGTTGCTCCCTTGTATGGCCTGCTCGATCTGCACGACGTCCGTCGCTTCTGGCGGGACCCGGACAAGAGCCGGCGCATGGCCGGATGGATCAAGGGCGAGATCCGGGGCACGGCGTACTCGTATCTCGGCCGGCGCGTGAAGCGTGCGCTTCAGTTTCCACTCGCCAGTCCGCTGCGTCTGTTCGAGAAACCCGCCGTTCCAGGAAGCCGGCCCCTTCCGCCGTTCTTCACGACGGTCGGAACCGCCGACCCGCTGCTGGGCGACACGATTCGACTCAGCGAGGCACTCGCGCGGCGGAACACCAACTGCGAGCTGCATGTCTTTCGAGGTGAGATCCACGCGTTCAACGTGTTGCTTTGGCGTGCGGCTGCGCGCGAGCAGTGGGGAGCGCTATTTGATTTCCTCGAAAAGCACATGCCCGGCACCATGGCCGAAGCGCCCGCGCAAGCGCCGCACTATGCGTCGCTGGCCGAGACGTTTGCAGAGTAGTCGCGGGTTTCCACGATGTCCGCGTATGGGAGCGGCTCGATGGCCCTGCCGCGATGCCGCGCCCAAGCCCGGGTGAACACCGCGCCCATCAGGAAGATCTGGGTGGTGTAGTAGATCCACAGGAGCAGAACGATCAGCGAGCCGGCTGCTCCATAGATCGACGCTGGGCTCGCGTAGCCCAGGTAGAGCCCGATTAAGAACGAGCCCCCGAGGACGAACAAGCAGGTTACAGCCGCCCCGACCCAGACGTCCCGCCACGCGATGGTTGCGTCGGGAAGCCAGCGGTAAACGAGGGCAATCAAGGGAGTCAAGACCGCAAATGCGCTCCCAAACTCCGCCATGTTCAGCATGTAACCGCTATCGCCGAGGAGATGGGCGGCGGCCGCAGCAACCGAATGAAGCAACACCAGGGCAACTAGCGAGCTGCCGAAAATCAGCACCATCGCGAACGCGAGCAATCTCCGCTCCGCCAGGTGCAGCGTCTCGGAGCGACTCGCATGAACCAGGAGCTTGGGCCGAATCCCCCACATGTGGTTCAGCGCGCGACGCAGCATCGAGAACAGGCGTGCGGAGATGTAGAGCATGAAGACGGTGCCGATGACCGGCGCCGCCCAGCTCGTCGCTTCGTCGCCTAGCTGAACGATCGTCTCGACCAGGAACGTCGCCATGTCATCGCCGAGGAACGCGCCGACTTGGTCGACGAGCTCCTCCCTGGCCTCCGCTTTTGGCATGACCAGCGACGCGATCAGCAATGCCACCACCCCGAGCGGCGCGATCGCCAGGGACGCATAAAAGGCGATTGCTCCCGAGAGCAGGCGCCCATCGTGCGACTGGAAATAGCGCCAAGTCTCGAGGAGGAGCGAGACCATCTCGTTCTAGTAGCGGTAGTAGCTCGGCTTGAAGGGTCCCTCGACCGGAATTCCAAGGTACTCTGCCTGAGCGGGCGTTAGTTTGCTGAGCTTGACGCCAAGTTGACCGAGGTGGAGCTGCGCGACCTTCTCGTCGAGCTCCTTGGACAGCACGTAGACCTTGCCCACTTCGTAGCGATCGCGCTCCATCCAGAGGGAAAGCTGCGCGAGCACCTGGTTGCTGAACGAGTTGCTCATGACGAAGCTCGGGTGGCCGGTGGCGCAACCGAGGTTCACGAGACGCCCGCGGGCGAGCACGATGATGCGCTTGCCGTCGGGGAAGATGAAGTGATCGACCTGCGGCTTGATCTCGTCTTCGGTGACCCCGTTGGCCGGGTCGGTCAGCCATGCCATCTGAATCTCGGAATCGAAGTGTCCGATGTTGCAGAGGATCGCTTCGTTCTTCATCTGCTTCATATGCTCGCCGGTGACGACGTCGCAACAACCGGTGGACGTGACGAAAATGTCGGCGATAGGAGCCGCCTCTTCCATCGTGACGACCTGGTAGCCCTCCATCGACGCCTGAAGCGCGCAAATCGGGTCGATTTCTGTCACGAGAACGCGGGCGCCCGCGCGGGCCACCGCCTGCACGCAGCCCTTGCCCACGTCACCGTAGCCGGCCACGACGACCACCTTGCCCGCAATCATCACATCGGTTGCCCGCTTGATGCCGTCGACGAGCGACTCACGGCAACCATAGAGGTTGTCGAACTTCGACTTGGTGACCGAATCGTTCACGTTGATCGCGGGGCACTTGAGCGAGCCCTCGCGCTCCATGTCGTAAAGACGATGAACACCCGTGGTCGTCTCCTCAGACAAACCGAGGATGCGATCGGGGCCGTTGAACATATCTGCGTACTGCTGGTGGACGATCGCGGTGAGGTCACCGCCGTCGTCGAGCAGGAGATTCGGAGGTTTGCCGCCTGCGAAAGCGAGAAGCTGCTGGTGAATGCACCAATCGTACTCCTCCTCGGTCTCCCCCTTCCAGGCGAAGACGGGAACACCGGCAGCGGCGATTGCGGCCGCGGCATGGTCCTGGGTCGAGAAGATGTTGCAGCTAGTCCAGGTCACCTCCGCGCCGAGCTCGATCAGAGTCTCGATGAGAACCGCAGTTTGGATGGTCATGTGAAGGCAACCCGCAATGCGTGCGCCGGCAAGCGGCTTCTGGGCGCCATACTCACGACGAAGCGCCATCAGGCCCGGCATTTCGTGCTCGGCGATCGCGATTTCCTTCCGACCCCAGTCGGCCAACGAAAGGTCTGCAACCTTGTATTTCAGATCTGGATTTGGGCTCATGATGGTCTTATCTCCTCTTTCGTTTCGCGACGCGCTGCGAGCACCTGCCACTTCAAATGGGCATCGGGGCCAGGCCCGTAACGCGCTGCGGGAATGACAAAAACTTCGGGGTTGATCAACCCGGCTGACTTGGCGAAATCAAAAAGCTCATCGCGCTCGAATCCAAGCCAGAGATCGGCCTGGCGCTCGCGCATGAGCTCGTCGTCGTGGGAGCAGTAGTCGATGACCACCACCTGGCCGCCCGGCCGCACCAGCGAGCCCAGGAGCGACACCAACTGCTGGGGGCGCGGCGCGTGGTGGAGCAACCGCACGGCAAACACGGCGTCGGCACCACCGAGCTCACGAACGCGCGCCACGATGGCGTGGTCGTCGTAGTCTGCTTGGACGAGCTCGACGTGATCGTATCCATGGCTCGACAGCCTGCCCGCGGCGGCCTCGAGCTGCTTCTCAGAGCGATCGACCGCGATCACTCGATCGAAGAGCGGTGCCAGCAGCTCGACCAATGCGCCATCCCCGGTGCCTAGGTCGACCGCAAGACCGCGTTTCGGCAAGAGCGTGCGTATGGCTGTGAGGTAGGCGGACCATGCCGCGACGGGCGGCGGAGAGGCGTCATCCGAAGGCTGTTCGAAGAATGCTCGGGCATCTTCGTCGCGTGCCTGGATCACCTGGACGACGCGTTCGAGGCTACCGTCTTCGGCGCAGAGGTCTCGGCCGGAGCGTATCGCATCCGCAAGCAAGGGGTCCCCATTCAAATCGGGCGACAGACGGGCGAACGCGCGCGTCCCCTGGCGACGTACGGCCACCAGGCCGGCTTCTCGAAGCAGCTTGAGATGCTTGGACACGTTGGGCTGGGCTTCCCGCGTCAGCTCTGCGAGCTCGCCGATCGAGAGCTCGTCCTCGGAAGTGAGGCCGAGCAAGCGGAGCCGCCGTGGCTCCCCGAGCAGACGGTAGAGCTCCCAGCGCGGGGAATCTGCGACGGCGAACGGCATGGTCCCTCGATATATGCCATCATTCGCATGGATGCAAGCAAGGTAGGGGAAGATTCCTTCAAGCTCCTGTAATCAGGCATTTTTCTCTCGTAGGGCGCGCTGGTAATAGGCCTCGGCAAATGCCCCGCCACGCTCGCGAGCCGCCTCTAGGAAGGGCACGGCATCGTCGGGCTTGCCCAGCTCGACCAGGACGGCGCCTTCGAGCGCCGGATCGGCCTTCCGATCGCCGGACATCGAGGTCAACGCCTGATGGGCCTCACCCGGCTCGCCATTGATGAGCCTGCCCCAGGCCAGGAGGTGAAACGCTTCGTCGAGCTCCGTGGTCGCGTCGGCCTTTGCGACGAGCTCGGAGGCCGCGCCGATCAAAGCCTGGCCATCGCCAAGCTCGAGGGCTTCGAACGCCCGCTGGACGAGGCTTTGGGGTGGCGTGCCCTCCGGTGCCGCTTGCGAGGTGCCGCGCTGCCTCTCTGCCTTGAAGGCCTGGTACGTGCTGAAGGCGAGCAAGAACAGGAGAATCGTCGCGGGATACTGCTTGAAGGTCACCGTCACCGCGAACAGCAAGCCGATGACGGCAAAGGAGACGTAGCACGCCAGCAAACGCCCGCGGGATGGAGCGAGGAGCTCCATGAGCGACGCCACAATGTTGCCGCCGTCAAGCGGTAGGACCGGCAGCAGATTCAAGAGACCCCAGCCGAGATTGACGAAAATCAGAGAACGAAACGCGTAACGAGCGAGCGAGGGATCGGGCACGCGCAACGCGTCCATCAACACCAACGCCAGCGATCCGATGAAGATGCCCACCGCAGGACCGGCGGCGCTCACGACGAGGCTTCGCCCCGGACTTATCGGTTCGCGTTGCTCCCACCAGGTCAGGCCACCCAGTGCGATGAGCTCGATACGTGGCTGCCTTCCAAACGCCCGACCGACCAGGGCGTGACCGAGTTCGTGCATCAAGATGCCCTGGAACACCACCACGACCCAGATCAAGAGCCCGGCCCAGCCCTCCTCGCTTCTCAGCGTCCAGAGCCACAGCGCCATCAGCCAGAACCACAGGTGAATGCGAACCGGGATGCGGAACAGGCGGAACTCGATACTCATCGGTAGGACTATGGCTCTCGGCCAGCGTCGCGACCAGGCGCTTTGGTCAGCTGCGCCGAGATTCCTCGGCAATTCGCTTCTTTGTCGCCGCCCATCCGCAGATTTCGCATTGGCTCAAATCATGACCGCGCGCCGGGCAGTACTCCCGTCCGAAGTAGATGATCTGCAAGTGCCGGCGAATCCAGGTGTCCTCGGGAAACACCTTCTTGAGGTCGGCCTCGGTCTTGACGACGTTCTTCCCGTCCGAGAGTCCCCAGCGCGCAGCTAGACGGTGGATGTGCGTGTCGACGGGGAATGCGGGACGGCCGAAGGCCTGGCACATCACCACGGATGCGGTCTTGTGCCCCACACCCGGTAGCGCCTCGAGCGCATCGATGTCGTCGGGTACGTCCCCGCCGTGTCGTTCGATCAGGAGCTCGGCCATCGCCTTGATGTTCTTGGCCTTGGTCGGCGCAAGTCCGACCGTACGAATGAAGGAGAGGATGCGATCGACGGGCAATGCCGCCATGGCTTCGGGATTCGAAGCCTCGGCGAACAAAGCAGGCGTGACCTCGTTGACTTTCTTGTCGGTCGTTTGCGCGCTCAGCATTACCGACACGAGGAGGGTGTAAGGATCTTGATGATCGAGTGGGATCGGCGGCTCTGGGTAGAGCGCGTCGAGGATCTCGCCGATGCGATCGGCCTTGTCCCTCCGATTCATGGGCTGTGGCTACAGCTCTTGCGCGTTCTGGTTGATCTTGTACTTCGCGACGAGGCTCGCTTCACCAAGGACGTGGCCGTCGATCGCGGCAAGTACGTCCCCGGCGGTGAATTTGCCGTCTACCGCGACCCGATCGACGTCGAGCGCATACGCGGTGAACCGGTAGTGGTGGACGATGCTGTCGTTGAACGGGGGACAGGGGCCATCGTAGCCATAGTAGTCGCCGGCCATGTCCGGATCGCTGGCAAACCATCCGGTGTAGTCGTTGATACCGCAACGAGTTCCCTGAGGCCCGTCGGGGCCGTCCTTGCCCTTTGCCGTGATGCCGTCGCTGAACACTCCCTCCGCGACACTGGCATCGGGGGCAAGATCGACAAGAACCCAGTGGCTGAACTCCGCGCGCGGTAGATCGGACGGAACCATGCGGCCTTCCTGATTCACATCATCAGGCTTGGTCGGCGCATCGCCGTCGATGCAGAGGATCGCGATCGACTTGGTGCCTTCTGGCAAGTCCGACCAGGCCAGATGCGGGCTCTTGTTGTCGGAAAGATCGATCTGGCCCTCAGCGCTCGTCTTGCCGAACGCGTATTGGCTGGGGATGAAATCACCGTCTTTGAAACTGTCGCTGCGGAGCTGCATGGGAACGGAGATCAGCACTGACCGCCCCGCGTGTCAATGGAGCGGGGGGCGGGAGCAGGCCGGAACCGAGGCCGGGGCCGGAACGGAGGCCAGAACCGAGGCCGGGACGGGGCAGCTTCAGTGCCAGCGTCAGTGTCAGCGTCAGCGTCAGTGCCAGTGCCAGTGCCAGTGCCAGTGCCAGTGCCAGCGCCAGTGCCAGCGCCGGTGTCAGCGTCAGCGAATTGCGTCGAGGTAGCGTTCTGCGGTGGTGTCCCAGCGGAAGGTCGAGGTCACGTACTCCGCGGTGCGCTGGCTTGCCTGTCGGAGGGCGTCTGGGTCGTCGAGCAATTCCTGGATCCGCCCGGCAAACGCGTCTGCGTCTTCCGTGGGCGCGAACCAGCCGTTGACGCCCTCGTCGATCACGTCGCGAATTCCTTCGAGGTCTGCTGCCATCGTCGGTAAGCCGCATGCGCCTGCTTCGAGCATCACGATGCCGAAGCCCTCCATGTCGCCGGGGACCACGATGTTCGGCATGACGAACAGCTGGCCTCTTCGGTAGAGCTCGACGAGCTCCTCTTCGGAGATCTTGCCCAGACAGCGGACGCGTTGCTGGAGGCCTGCACGCTCGATCGCAGCTTCGATGTTCTCGCGCTCGGGACCGTCGCCGGCCAACCAGAAGGTCACGCGATCGGGAAGCTTGGGCATTACGTTCTCGATGAACCAAACGAAGCCCTTGCGGCGCACTTGGCGTCCGACCGTCACCATCAAGAAGGCATCGTCGGATAGCGGGGGCGCGCCGGCGATCTGGACACGGGCGGGCTCATCACGCGAGGCGGCCACGCCTTCGAAGCGATCGAGATCGACGGCATTGGGAACGACATGCACCCGTTCGCGAGGCAAGCCACGGGCAACCAGCTCTTCTCCGGTCGCACGACTGACCGGCATGACCGCATCGAGCATTCCGCAAAGGCGACGCACGGCCAGCTGATACACGGGGTTCGGCTCGGTCACGTCGAGTCCGTGCGCGATCGCGGCGAGGCGAATCCCCTTTCTCTTCAGCGCCGGACCGGCGATCAAGAGCGGAAGCGCAGTAGTCATACTCGTGAACAGAACCGTGTCGGCGCGATGCGCCGTGGCCTCGCGCCCCAATCGCACTGCAAGCGACACCAGAAACGGCACGGCCTTGATGTGCACCCACTTCCAGCTCGACCGAAGCACTACCGTCCGCATCGCGACGTCACTCCGCGCCCCGAGCGCGTGATGCAGCTCCGTCGCCACCCGTTGCATTCCGCCGACATTGCTCAACGGAGCATCGGGCGGCGGAAACGAATGAGAAACGAAGAGAAGGCGCATGGCGGCTTGATACAGTAGCGGTGACCTCGGCGCTAGTGACGGGGATTTGAAGGTGGACACCCGAAACGCACAGGGGTAGAGATCAAGCAAATCAGTGATCCTGATCGAACCCAAATACGACATCGGGCAGCTCGTTCATCACAAGCTCTTCGACTACCGGGGCGTCGTCGTCGACGTGGACCCCATCTTCTCGCTGAGCCAACAGTGGTACGAGCAGGTGGCGAAGAGTCGTCCTCCGAAAAATGCGCCCTGGTACCGGGTACTGGTAGGCGGCGCTCTCCACGAGACATACGTCGCGGAACAAAACCTCGAAGAAGACGTGCTTGGCTCGCCGATCGAGCACCCCTTACTAGGCAACTTCTTCGATGCCTTCAAGGACGGCCACTACGTACGCCTCGCCGCCCTGAACTAGGGTGTGATCCAGAAACCTAGTGTGCGAGAGATTTTTTCTTGTGGTCGAGCGCGCCCGCAGGAGCGTAGTGAGAGGCACTCATGTGCCTCGCAGCGGAGCGACGAGGACGAAAGCCGACCACAAGGAAAAAGATCCGCACACTAGCGCTGGATTGACCCCCGCGCTGCTGCCGTGAGACCTTGCGGCCATGGCTGTTTCCGACCACGTCGACCTTCAGCAATTCATGGAGGGCGTGAAGCGTCGCAATCCGGGTGAGCTCGAGTTCCATCAAGCGGTGTACGAGGTCGCCATGAACGTCTTCGACTTCATCGCCGACAAAGAGGTCTATCACGAGTACCAGATTCTGCGGCGCATTACGGAACCGGATCGCGTCGTGAGCTTTCGAGTGTGTTGGGAGGACGACAAAGGCGACATCCGGGTGCACCGCGGCTGGCGTGTTCAGAACAACAACGCGATCGGCCCATACAAAGGCGGATTGCGATTCCACCAAAGCGTCAACCAGAGCATTCTGAAGTTTCTCGCGTTCGAACAAACCTTCAAGAACAGCCTCACCGGTCTGCCAATGGGCGGCGGCAAGGGCGGTTCGAACTTCAGTCCGAGAGGCAAGTCCGACCACGAGGTGATGCGATTTTGCCAATCGTTCATGACCGAGCTCTACCGTCACGTAGGTGAGGACGTAGACGTTCCCGCGGGCGACATCGGCGTCGGTGGACGCGAGATCGGATATCTCTTCGGGCAGTACAAGCGCATCACGAATCGCTTCGTTGGCGTACTGACAGGGAAAGGCCTGGAATACGGCGGCAGCCCGATCCGCACCGAGGCCACCGGCTATGGAACGGTGTACTTCATGGAGTCGATGCTGAACCGGCTGAAGGACTCGGTGGACGGAAAGACCTGTCTCGTGTCCGGCTCCGGCAACGTGGCGCAACATGCGGTTGAAAAGATCAATCAACTGGGGGGCAAGGCCGTGACGCTTTCCGATTCGGGCGGCTTCATCTACGACCCAGGAGGAATCGACGCGGCCAAGTTGGCATTCGTCAAGGAACTCAAGAACGGAAAGCGCGGGCGCCTAACCGAGTACGCGAAGGAGTTCGGCGTAGAGCATCACGAAGGGCGGCCCTGGGGGGTCATCGCCGATCTTGCTTTCCCATGCGCCACGCAGAACGAGCTTTCGACGGCCGAGGCGAAGACGCTGATTGCCAACGGGCTGAAGGGGGTATCGGAGGGAGCGAACATGCCCACCGAACAAGAGGGCATCCATGCCTTCACGAGCGCCAAGGTGCTGTTTGCCCCGAGCAAGGCGGCGAACGCGGGTGGCGTGGCAGTGTCAGGTCTCGAGATGAGTCAGAACTCCGCGCGCATCACCTGGAAGGAAGCCGACCTTCAGCAACTTCTGCGAGACATCATGACCGATATTCACGACCGATGCGTCGAGCACGGAAGAAGCGCAAAGGACGACTACGTCAACTACGTGAAGGGCGCGAACATCGCAGCGTTCATCAAGGTCGCCGATGCGATGCTGGCCTACGGAGTCGTGTAGCCTTCGGCGATCATCCGCGTGCGTGGCTTAGCATTTCGATGCGTTGAACGACGTCGGGTCGCTTCATGAGCAGCGCACTGAAATTCGAAACCGACATCCGCAACACGAGCACGTCGCTCTCTGCTTCGACCGTGAACCGCGGCGGCTGTCCCGTGAGCATCGACTCTTGACCAATTGCGCGTCCGAGCTCCATGCGCCCGAGGCGCCTGCCATCGGGCCTTCTAGCGACGATGCGACCGTGAAGCGGAAGGTACATGCCGTCGGAGCGCTTGCCTGCTTCGACGATTTTGGTGCCGGCGAAGGCACGGCGTACTTCGAACAGGCTGGCGATCGCCTTTCGGGTGCTTTCGTCGAATGCCGTGAAGATCGGATTCGTGCGGA
>Ga0255043_10000196_pt1 | contig 11211 bp, 13 predicted proteins | sample BC1_12_9_MG_FD_182778 | JGI IMG/M metagenome (GOLD analysis project Ga0255043, IMG submission 182778) | Seawater microbial communities from Strait of Georgia, British Columbia, Canada - BC1_12_9 | ecosystem: Environmental > Aquatic > Marine > Strait | place: Canada: British Columbia | collected... | reverse complement strand
TTAACTGACGCCTCTTCCACACCATCCATATCGAGCATGATATTTTCCATATCCATGGCGCAGCCGGTACAGGTAATACCCTCAAGAAGAAACTTGATCTCGATACGTGTTTTCTCCACAATCCTTTTCCGGAAAAATTAATAGCGCTTAACTTCAAACCATTTTTATGATATCGGATAGTTCGTAACTATAAAATGAAAATGTATTTTTGTAAATTATGTAATTGTGCATAGTGCCTATATTTCAAAACCCAAATGCTGTTTTTTGTCAAGATGCTAATAAAAAAACAAAAGCACAATAGATGTAGGGTAAGTATCGGTAGATGTAGGGTAAGTACCGGTAGATGTCGGCCCGATACAGATTGAATTTGATGGTACCAGTAGTCTTTACAAATCATTAATATTACTTGGAAAAGAGCTGTAGTTTAAACTGTTTGTCCATCGTGTCTAAATATTAAAAAGCATTTACATGAATGAGTGTTGAGCAGATATTATTATGAAAAACCAGGAACAACAACTTATGCATCAACACCTGCTTGTATTTATCCTGAGCCTTGCCACTCCCCTGGTTCTTTATCTCACCAGACACTTTGATGATAACAGGCTCACCAGCTGGAATTGGGCATTTAATGCTGCTGTTCCCTCTCGTTTTCTTGTTGTTTTAATTGCTGTTCTTCTTTTTGCCTGGCTTCTCAGCCGGTTTTCTTTTTATGAAAAAGGAAAGCCGCTTGTGCTTTTTGTCACATCTTTTTTAATGGCCGCAGTCTTTTGGTCTGAACCTGAAGTTATTGTTGATGGTGCTCGTTATTTTACCCAGGCTAAACATCTGGAGGTTTATGGCGTAAGTTATTTTGCAGAACAATGGGGAAAATCAATTTTTGCCTGGACAGACCTTCCCCTTGTGCCCTTTCTGTATGGGTTGGTGTTTAAATTTTTTGGAGAGCACAGGATTCTGGTCCAGGTCCTCAATACAATTTTTTATTCATTAACGGTTGTTTTGACCTATCAACTTGGCAAAACCCTTTGGGATGAAGAGGTGGGGTTATGGGGTGGTTTCCTGCTTCTCGGCTTTCCGTATCTTTATACCCAGGTTCCGTTATTGCTGGTGGATGTACCAACCATGTTTTTTTTCATGCTCGCAGTTGTAACCTGTGTTTATGCTTTAAAAAAGGGAGGTCTGGGTCGCATTGTTTTGGCGTGTTTTGCTCTGTTTTTTATTTTTTATGTAAAATATTCGAGCTGGATGATGCTTACTCTCATTCCGGTAATTTATGTTTATTTTATATTTCAAAATCCGGTGCAGACAATGAGAAGGGGCGGGGTTTTGGCCTTGCTGTCTCTTGTCTTTATCGGAATTTTATTTGTGGCGTATCAGGATATTATTATGGATCAGCTCAACTTTCTGGTGGAGTACCAGAAACCAGGCTTGAAACGCTGGAGCGAGAGCTATGTTTCCACATTTTTGTTCCAGACCCATCCTTTTATAACCGCTGCTGCACTTTTTTCATTTATAGTCGCAGTCAGAAAAATGGACTTCAGGTTTATAATTGTCAGCTTTCTGTTTCTGCTGCTTTTGTTTATGCAGGTGAAAAGAATTCGCTATACCCTGCCTATCTTTCCCATGATCGCCCTTATGGCAGCCTATGGCATTGGGGCGATTCAAAATAAAGCGTTAAAGAAACACATTGTATTTTCTATTGTGGGCACCTCCTTTGTGGTGGCTTTTATCGGTTTTCTCCCCTTATTGAAAAGTCTGGGGGTGCAGAACCTTCAACTGTCAGGCAAGTATTTAAACACGATTTCTGCTGCAGGTGTGGAGGTGCTGAGTTTTGCGGCAGAGGACGCTGTTGTGAACCCGGATTTAGGGGTACCAGGTTTAGATATCTATACTGATAAAAAGCTTTTTTATGAAAAAAAAGAGATAAGTGCCCGGGCCATGGAACGAGCCCAGACCTCCCCTCTTCGTTTTACCTGGGAATACCCCCTGCCTGAATATTATTCATTGGCGCAGGAGGACAAAAATATCGATGCGCTTGTTATAATTTCTGATGACCCTGTCCGGCCCTTGCCGGAATCCGTTGAAAATAAAATTTTGCAGTATCCGGTTCGCAAAATATTTCAACAGAGTTCCAATATTTTTCAACATCAAACCTATATTACTGTGTACCACAAATGACAGGTTGCGGCCCAAGCCGCATCTAAGGGGAATTTTGAGATCTTTTACTGGAAAATCCCAGAAGAGATAGGTATTTACCCGTACCCGGGACCATGAACCTTTTTACTTGACATTTGCAATATGACAAATTATACAATCGACTTTATAAAAATGAGTGAGGGTTCATTTTTTTTGTTGCTGAAAATTGGCCGCTACCTATATAGTAATTGATAAGAGCAGTTGATTTTTAGTTTTCAATATATGAAAAAAGTACAGGGTATGGGGAACAACAGTTAACGGTTAATTTTTCATTAAAATTTTGCATTGTCTTTCTATTGATACACCAAAATTTAATGGTTTGACCACAGGGAGGGAGTATGGAAGATCAAGAGAAAAAGAATATACGCAAGGCATACATAGTTATAGGGGTTCTGCTCCTGATCAGCGGCCTGTATGCAAGTGCAAGTTCAAACTATATGTACCTGAATGTGTATATCTGGTTTGGCATCGCTTATGGCATGATGCTTCAATATGGCAGGTTCTGCTTTGCCTCTGCCTCACGTGACCTTTTTGCTGCCGGTGTGCCGAGAATGGCTGTCGGTATTCTTATTGCCCTGATATTTTTCAGCTTAATTCAGGCGCTATTGGCAGCGACTAATATGAGCACCTTTCACCCGGCTCCGGCTGGGATACACACCGTGATAGCAGGTATAATTTTCGGGGTGGGAATGGTGCTGGCTGGTGGTTGTGCCTCGGGCTCGCTATATAAAATTGGTGAAGGAAACGGCACCTCCGTCTTGTCCATCATGGGTATTTCTTTCGGTCAGGCAATTTTTGTTACGGCCGGAGGGCCCTTCACCAAACTGGTGCCTGAGGCCTGGGTCCAGTCTTCCATGTCCAAGGCCTGGCTGCCGCGCGAAAATGTGACCTCCTGGTTTGATTATTACATGTCAGGGTATATTTTTGATCTGGATACAATCCAGCTGTCCCATACAAAATTCTTTTCAGCCCTGCCCGGCGCCTGGAAGTACTTTATCGGTGATGCACTTGTCAACGCCATTATTCCGGCGCTTCTTCTGATCGTGGTTATTTATTTTGCCTATATGAAAAAGGGCTTTATCAAGAAACGCAAAAAATTTAACAAGAAAAATCCCGATGCCCAGGTCCCACTAACAGGCATCGGCGTTCATCTTACCGGTATCAAAACGATGATCCTGGCTTCCCAGCGTACCACCATAATGGGAGTGCTGATCGGTATCACTGCCGGCTGGCATATTTTTGTCATGAAGGGCATGCAGCTCAAATACCATGTAACAAACTTCGGGCAGCTGCTGACCCAAATGGGTCATGGATCAGACACAGGAATATTTGGTAACGTCTTTGATCCAGGCTACTGGTATATCACCACCCAGGAAGCGCAGTTTGCCGGGTGGATTCTGGAAAAAATAGGCTTTGATATGCGCCACAATGTCTTTTTCGGCGTGGTTAACGGTCTGCCGGAACTATGGCGCAACCCCGCCCTCTGGATGTCCGTAGGAATTATTTTCGGTGCCATGATACTTTCTTTGATCAGCAATGAGTTTAAGTTCAAGGTGCCCCAGGGCGAGCTCATCGTCTGGGGTCTTTTGGGCGGCACTCTGATGGGTATAGGATCCCGTCCCGGTCTCGGCTGTAATATCGGTGCTTTTTTTATCCGCTCTGCAGGTGGAGATCCTGGCGGCTGGCTGTTTGGTCTTGGCATGGTTACAGGTGCGTTCTTTGGTGTTAAGTTCTTTAACTGGTGGACAGAAAGAAAGATGTTAAAAGAGATGGCTGACTTTTAATAAAGTTTAAATATCGCAACTATCATAAATGAATTTGGAGGAAAATTAAAATGGCTGAAATGAAATTTACAAAAACTGGTGATGATGCTTATGAATTGGATGTTTGCGGATTTGTTTGTCCTCATCCTCAACTGTATTGCAAGAAATCACTGGAAAAAATGGAAGAAGGTGACACCTTAAAGCTTATTTTTGATAATGCCTCTTCAGGTGAAACCATTCTTCAGATGTGTGAGCAGGCCGGTCACGAAATCCTTGAGCAGACCAAAGAAGGCGGCAAACTCGTCTATATGATCGAAAAGGGATAATTCTTTATTCCTAATTAGGATATAAAAGGCCTTAAGGGAGGTCCACAAATGAATAAGCCTCTGGCAATAATAATAGTAATAGTGGTTGGAATGCTGGGATACCTGACGTTGTACAGTCAGACAGGCAAGACACCAGAAGTTGTTGAAAAGGCAGTCCAGGGAGCCGAATCTTCAGGCGGCTATGGCGCTGCTCCAGCTGCTGAATCTTCAGGTGGTTATGGCGCACCAGCACCATCTTCAGGTGGTTACGGTGCACCCGCTCCATCTTCAGGCGGTTATGGCGCCCCTCCACCATCAAGCGGTGGCTATGGTGCTCCTCCTCCGTCCTCAGGTGGTTATGGAGCCCCTCCGCCAAAACCTTCAGGCGGTTACGGCGCTCCACCACCAAGGTCCTCAGGCGGTTATGGTGCTCCACCACCAGCACCATCTTCAGGTGGTTATGGCGCACCTCCTCCGTCCTCAGGTGGCTATGGTGCTCCTCCAGGACGGTAAGAGTATATGAATACGGGGGCCATCAGGCAATATGATATGGATTCTCGGTAATCGATAATTGGTGAATGTGATGAATAAAATATTGATCGCAGTTGATGATACGAAAAGTTCCAAAGAAATTTTTGCGAAATGTACGCAAATGTGCAAATGCATGGCACCTGAAGAGATTATCCTGCTGTACGTTGAAAAATTTGCAGGCAGGTCTCTTATGGACGAAATGCTTGGTGATGCTGAACTGAGTACTCTCAGGGATGTAATTCAGGGTACTGAATTCCAGGAAGCCATGGACGTAAAAGCTGAAAAAATATTAGGATTTTACAAAAGTGCACTTGAAGAAAGGTCACCGGTTCCCAATGTGCGGACAATGGTAAAATCTGGCATACCGGCTGAAGAAATTGTTCAGACTGCCAAAGATGAAGATGCCAGCATGATTATCATTGGTTCCAGGGGGAAAAGGTCTCGACTTTTCATGGGAAGCGTCAGCAGAGAAGTGGCAGATACTGCTGAATGCCCGGTGATGATTGTGAAATAATAATGTTTTTGCTGTACTCTTTTTTCTGTTAGTAAATGCACTAAAGCCTCTTTTTTAATTTGGCTAAAGATAATTGTTGTTTTATACCAGGAGAATCACCTACGTGTGGCTCTCCTGGTATTTTTATTCTGAGCAGGAAGATTTTTCATATAATGATAACTGTAATTATTCCAGTCTGCCGGATCGTATTATTCAATTAACCAGGAAGAGAAGGTATATAGCAAAAGATGAAATGTGCTCTTATCATACCCGCCTGGGTGCCGGAGGATATATTTTCCTCTAAAACCGCAGGGTCTCAGATTAACTACTGGCAGCCCTTAGGCACATTATATGTTGCCGCAGCTATGCAGCAGGCCGGCCACGAGGTGCGTTTTTATAACGGTGCCTTTATGGAGCATGATGAGATCATGGTCCAGGTTAAAGAGTACGGTCCCGAGTTTGTCGGCCTGTATTCAACTGCTTTTGGTTGGAAAAAGGCCATGAAGGCCGCTGCTGCCATTAAAGAAATTTTTGACAGGGTTTTTATTGTGGTCGGCGGGCCTTACCCTGTGGCTCTGCAGGAAAAATGTTTGGAAGATTGCCCTGAAATGGATGCGGTGGTTACTGGCGAGGGCGAGATAACGGTGGTGGAAATACTCGCAAGGCTCGAGTCGGGCGCGGACCTTGACGGGGTTAAAGGAGTGGCATTTCGCTCTGGAGCAGAGATCAGAAAAAATCAATCACGGCCCCTCATAACGGATCTTGACTCCCTGCCCTTTCCGGCCCGGGAACTTTTGGGGGAGGCTGGAAAATATATACCACCACCTGCCACCTATAAGAGAAGACCGGTGGCGATCATCATGACCGCCAGGGGGTGCAACCGCAAATGCCTCTACTGTTTTCAGATAGATAAATACCGCAAAAGCGGCATACGGTATCGCAGTGTTGAAAATGTCATGGCAGAGGTGGAGCTGGTTTTATCCCAGGGCTACAGGGAAATAAAGTTCATTGATGATACCCTGGCTGGCGACTACAACAGAGCCATGACAATAGCCAGGGAGATAAAGAAGCGGGGCCTTGATTTTACCTGGTTTGCCTCAGCGGTCGTGAATCAGGTGGACAAGCCACTATTGCAGGCCTTTAAGGAGGCTGGCTGCTGGGCTATTTTATTTGGAGCTGAAAGCGGGGTGCAGAAAGATTTGAACACCATTCGCAAGGGCATCACTCCAGGCCAGATCCGCAAAGCGGTCAAGGCCGCAAAAGAGGTTGGCATTACAGTGTACACCCCTTTTCTCTTTGGCATACCCGGGCAGACCTACGAGGACGGTTTAAAAAGCATTGAATTTGCCTTGGATCTGGATCCTGACATAGCGAACTTTCATGCTATCACGCCGTTTCCAGGAACGGAACTTTATGATAATATTGAGAAATATGGAACAATGTCCGAGGACTTGTCGGATTATACCTACCAGGGAGCAGCCTTTACTCCCTTCACGATGACCAGGGAGGAGATAGCCGAGTTGCGGCAGCTGGCCTTGAAAAAATTTTACTCCCGGCCCAAATTTCTCTGGCGGAGGCTGCTGGCTCTACGGAGCATGAATGATCTTGTGATAGCCTGGCAGGGGGTGAAAAGCCTTTTCTGGCTGCAAACAAAAAAGGATCTGTTCAGGCGGCACGAATAATTCGGGTTACAGTTGCAGGTACTCTTTGAGAAGGGCGGGGTAGCGGCTTGGATTAAAGAGGATGTTTGTCATGAAATAGCATTCGTGGGTACAGCAGCATCCTTTACTATCAATAAACTGTAGAATTTTTTGGCCCTGGTCCGATTCCACCAACCTCTGCAGGTCATATTCAGCCTCCCGGACATTGCCGAATTTCATCTTCTCGGAAAAATCCTCACAGGGGTAGAGATTTCCCGTTTCTGTTAAAACCAGGTTTAATTTGCCGGCATAGCAAGGGGATGTTCTTTTGTTATGCAGGGCAGCTTCATAAATATTGCGGCGCTGGAGAATATCCTGCGCAGCTTTTAGTTTAGCCCCCCGGAAGCCGTAAACAGCTGCCTGTCGTTTCTTGAGATCGAACTCCAGCCTGTCAATAACCGTTTTGTATTTTTCCAGATCAACCTGTTTCAGGTCATCCCGGAAAACCTCACCCCGAATCAAAGAGACGGTGTGGGTTTTAATATAGGGAAGAGTTTGTACAAAGTCTATAACCCTATCAACAAGATCCTGGTTGGCCTGACAGAACACGGTGTTTATGCCCAGTTCAAAATTGGGATATTTATCAATGAGCTCTTCCAGGGCGGAACAGGTATTCAATGTTTTCTGAAAGCTGCCGGGAACACCGCGCAGTTCATCATGAACTGCTTCAGGCCCGTCCAAAGAGAGTTTAACCACGACAGAACTGTTGGGACAGGCGCGCAGGATTGCCTCAACATTACGATAAATTGTATCCTGCAGCAGGCCGTTTGTGGGCAATAGAATGATTGCCGGCCTGTTAATTTTATAAAAAAGCTTTGTAATTTCAACAAGATCAGAACGCAGAAAGATTTCGCCTCCAGAAAATGCAAGCCAGAGAAGCTTGCCAAGCTGAGGGGCTATCCTTTCAATTTCATCAATTGAAAGTTCTGATGAAGCTGAAACGGCCTCGTTTTGTTTTGAGATATAAAAGCAGAAAGGGCACTTGGCATTACACCTGCGGGTTAAAAAAAAGGTGAATTGTATCGGTTTTCTTTTCCACAGGATTGAATCCAGGTGGCGAAAAGGGGAAAAAGTCATGGCCTGAAACCGAAATGGTGGCTGAAAATACCGCTGAAGGCGCCAATGCCCACAGCAAAAGGATATATAAATGTATAATACAGGACAGCGGAGATTGCAAAATAAGAACCACGGACTTTATGAAAAGATTTTATAAAATGCCGGCTAAAGTAAAGGTTGGCGGCATAAAGCAGGAGGATCGGCACGATAATAATCCAGTTCTGCAGCATCAGGCCAAGAAGCAGAAGAAAGAAATTTGCAAAACATGAAAGTACATTGAATTTCAATTCCTGGGAGGCGGTGCCGGAATCAGAGAGCAGGTCTTTGTTTTTCAGGGAATAAATGGACCAGTATTTCGCTTTGCGTATCCCGTTACGGAGTGATTTTGTCAGGGTGAAATTAAAAATATGGTGCACTTGAATAGCAGGGTCCAGGCGCATTCTGTACCCCATCCTTTTTAACCGGTGGCTGTATTCGACATCCTCCAGAATGGGCATAAAATCTTCATTAAAGCCGCCACTTTTTTTAAAAATGCCTGCCTGTATAAGCATGGCGTGGGTGGCGATATAGTCAGGATTCGAAAGGTTCTTGGTTTCTGAATAGTGAATGAATATTGATTGGAAGGTGCTGAAAAAGTCCTGGTCATAGGGTAGCAAGGTATATGTTCCGCCGATGATGACCTCAGGTCCACTTTCCATATAGGCTGATGCCGCCTTTGCTAATGTATCTGGCTGCAGAAGGCAGTCAGCATCAATAAAAAAAAGAACATCGCCTCTGCTGTTTTGGGCCCCGGTGTTTCTTGCTTTGGATGCGCCGCCATGCTCTGATAAAGGTATAATCCTGCACGGGTACTGGGCAATAATGGCTGCCGAGTCATCTGTAGAACAATCGTCTACAACTATTATTTCAAAGTTGCTAAAATCGGAATTATAGGCGGCTTCCAAGCACAGGCCGATGGTTTTTTCACCGTTGTGATTAGGTATGATAACGGAGATGAAAGGAGTTGCAGGGAGGTTCAATGACTATCCTGAAGTTACGTCAAAAAAAGGAATAAACAAAAAGAGACCCTGTTGGGCCCCTTTTTGTTTATTCGGATAAAAAAACTATTACCACCAGCAGATCGTCTGGTCTGCTGCCATGACTTTATCCACCAGGGCATCATAATCAGGACTATCTGCAGTAAGATCAAAGCTGTCGCTTTCTCTTCCTTCGGAGACGATTTCAACAAGTTTTTTTGTGTCTTCTGAAGGTTCTGAGCGATATACATGTAACATTTTCATAATTATTATCTCCTTCGTATCTAGCGTGAGCCTTTAGTTGCCGTAGGGCACGATTACATCAATCTCTCTGAGCTTCTGACCAACCTCTTCAAGCGTGATAGCTGTTAAGGTGTTGGTATCAACATTGGCCTGCTCTGTGGAATATGCTTCTCCTTCCATATCGCGGATCCACTCAAGATTTTCAGCGTTGTAATCATCAAATTTGCCCAACGTATGATTCATGACCACAGCAAATGAGTAGTGGTTGGCAACGGAAAGCCCAAGGGTTGAACGGAGGGCATCCAGGGTGTTTTTTTCGTCATCACTTTTATCTAATAAAAACATTACTTTTTTTGGCATGGTTTCCCCCTTACAGAGTCATATATTTTTCACAGTCGTCAATGAGATATCCGTGCTTGGCCTGGGTTGACATTTGCTTTTCGTTAAGGCCTTCAGGAATGTCATTTTCAGGGTCAAAACCCATTTTTTTGTAGCTGTCAGCACAGATAGCCACGTCAGCAATTTTGCACAGTTCGGGAAACTGGGGATCCCTGGCAAGCAGAGTTCCTTTCCAGGTAAAGAAAACTTTGACGTCGTTTCCTTTGGCCTTGGCCGCCTTGGCGATTCCCATAACGTGCGCCATGTTTTTTGGACTAGTTACAAAGATACCTAAATTTGCCATGTTTTCCTCCTAAACAGAAATTGTGTCACACCCTTTTAAAAAAGTGCAACAGTTAATGTTATAGTCTTACCTACCTTTTCTGATATAAAATTTAAAAAAATTCGCTTCTTCTTTTACTCCCAGGTACGAATGCCCAACACGTTCACACCAGCCGGGCAGGTCGATCTTGGAGCCTTCATCAGTTCCAATTATTTCAAGAACCTGGCCGCTCTCCAATGCATCAATTGCTTTTTTTGCTTTCAGCAGAGGCATGGGGCAGTCCAGCCCTTTTGCGTCTAAAGTTTTGTCAGCTTTAATGGTATCCAAATCCAACATCCCCTCGTTCATAAAAAACAACCAAAGGTTTTTTCCCTGGCAGAAACGTTCAGCAAGAAGAGGGGCTTTTTAAAAACGAGCAAGCAGTTAACTCCACAATGTGGCAATAATCCGTTTACTTTAACGACCAAAAAAGATTAGTTACCATAAACAAAAAAGAAATCCCACAAAAAATGAGGCATAATTCATTTTTTATTACTTTTGACGTGGACGATTTGTCAAGCTCTGACAAGAAGAAGGGTTTTTTGCTTGCAGAAATGAGGTGAAAAGTGCTCTTTTTCGTGGTGAAACTTATGGAGGGCATGGATATGGTCAATGATGAGCGGCAGATGCTGAGAAACAAAATACTTGGGGCACGGGACCTGCTGAGTGCCAGTGAAAGGCATGAGAAAAGCAGCTCCGCCATACAAAATTTCTGGAGTTTGCCGGAAATGAAACGTTGGTCCACCCTGTTTGTCTATGTTAATTTTCGCAGTGAACTGGAAACGCTGGAGTTAATACGCCTTTGTCTAAGCCAGGGAAAGCGTGTTGCTGTTCCCCTGGTTGACGCTTCAACTGTAAGCATGATTCCGCTGCTGATACAAGATCCGGAAAAGGACCTTGTCCCCGGTTATTATGGTATCCCAGAGCCTGATCCGCAGAAATCTCTTCGTGTCGCAGCCCGGGAAATTGATGCAGCTGTTATTCCTGGCAGTGTTTTTGATATTCAGGGGGGGCGTCTCGGATATGGGGGGGGATACTATGACCGGTTTTTAGTAAACGATGCTCCTCAGGCTAAACGCATAGGGCTTGCCTTTGAAATACAGGTCGTGGAGAAGGTACCCGTTGAGCCCCATGACCAGCCTCTGGATATTTTAATAACAGAGAAAGGGATTGTGAACCTTCCCCGCAACACGGAGGAACCTTCCAATGCG
>Ga0255043_10000194_pt1 | contig 11237 bp, 6 predicted proteins | sample BC1_12_9_MG_FD_182778 | JGI IMG/M metagenome (GOLD analysis project Ga0255043, IMG submission 182778) | Seawater microbial communities from Strait of Georgia, British Columbia, Canada - BC1_12_9 | ecosystem: Environmental > Aquatic > Marine > Strait | place: Canada: British Columbia | collected... | reverse complement strand
GAACAAGGACGGCGAGAAATCCTAGCAGATCCTAGGGGGGATACGAGATATCCGTCGTTCTATACCCTGAATCTAAGGCTGCAGAGGAGCTTCCCCCTTGGGAACACCTGGGCGCTCAAGGTCATGCTCGACCTGTTCAATTCTACCAACGACGACACGTTCAGATCGTGGCGCTCCAACAACATGTGGCGCGATACGTTCTATGAGGAATCTGGTCTCCCGGAGCCGAGAAGCCTGCAGTTAGGATTGAGTCTGACGTTCTGATCGTAAAGGGACAAGGAATCTCCCTCTGTTCTCTGCACAGAATAGCCTGGGGGAGAATTGCAGCGCTGGTTCCAAGATGGAGTGCGCGCTTTTGTTGCGACTCTGATTCATCATTCGGAAATCGTCAACCAGAGGCCGCCAACCTGGTCAGTTTTGATTCGCTGACAATCGAGGTCCGGAAAATTGAAAAACGTCAATGGCTACAAATGCATTCAGTGCGGAGCCGAGTTCCGGGTTGATGACATCGAGTATTCCTGTACGAGGTGCCACGGATACCTTCAGGTTTCCTATGATTACCGGTCCATTAGGCGAGATCTTGGGAAATCAGATCTATCAGAGAACCACGATTACAGTATGTGGCGGTACAAGGCGCTCCTGCCTATTCAAGATCTGACGCAAAAACCGGTCGTCGAGATCGGTTGGACGCCGATGTACAAAGCCGAGAAATTGGGACAGGAATTAGGGACGAAAAACCTCTTCATCAAGGACGAAGGGAGAAACCCGAGCGCTTCTCTCAAAGATAGACCGGGAGCTATTGCTGTTGTCAAAGCCCTGGAAAGAGGAGAAGAAGTCATTACGTGTGCTTCTACCGGGAATGCTGCTTCCTCTCTCGCCTGTCTTTCTGCTGCGCTTGGATTGAAAACTGTGATCTTCGTACCTGATACGTCTCCTATCGCAAAAATCGCTCAACTCTTGGTGTTCGGCGCCGTTGTTTTTGCAGTCAAGGGAACGTACGACGATGCGTTTGATTTGTGCGTCAAAGCCACAGAGAAATATGGTTGGTACAACCGTAGTTCCGGACTTAACCCCTACACGCGTGAAGGGAAGAAAACGTGTGCGTTCGAGATATGCGAGCAGTTGAGCTGGGAGTGCCCTGACAAGGTTTTTGTGTCTGTCGGGGATGGAAACCTCATCAGTGGAGTCTGGAAGGGGTTTTACGACCTGTTTGAAATAGGTTTCATCGATCGCCTGCCTCAGCTCATCTCCTGCCAGTCAGAGAATATGGATGCAATTAATCGCGCTTTTCATTCAGATGGCGTGATTCGACCAGTCAAAGGAACGACCATCGCAGATAGCATAGCCGTGAGCTCTCCCCACGATGGAGCTGCGGCCTTACAGGCGATTCGAGATTCAGGGGGATTTGGCATATCAGTTAGCGATGACGAGATCGTCCAAGCTATTCCAGAATTGGCGAGAGAGACAGGTGTATTCGGAGAGCCATCGGCTGTGGTTCCCTTCGCTGCGCTGAAAAGGGCTGCGAGTGAAAACAGGATCACAGAGGACGAAACGGTCATTGTGCTGGTCAGCGGGAATGGACTCAAAGACGTAAATGCAGCAATGAGGTCAGTAGGACAGCCTGTCAAGATCAACCCTGAACTCAAGGAGTTGGATGAATTGATCTCAGCAGAATTCGTTTGAAATGAAGGCGTTACCTGCAGGGAACGCAGAAGACAAAAAACACTGAAATGAATTTGAGGGGGTATGAATGACGGAAGGAAGCGCAAAAACAGTTGTGAAATCGTGGAATGAGTGGGATCCGCTGAAGCACGTCATTGTCGGTCGGGCTGACGGGACGATGGTTCAAGCGCCCGAGATTGCCGTCGAGCGAGATTGGCCAGAAGACGGGTATCCGCTTGGAAAACATGGGCCGTACCATCAAGAGATGATAGATATGGCCAACGAGGAGTTGGACAATTGTGCCAAGATCCTCGAAAGCCGTGGGATTCGCGTGGACCGCCCCACTCCGATCGACTTCAGCCTGCCGGTTCAAACTCCAGACTGGAAACAAGGATCGATGTTCGGCTGCACGCCGTGTAGGGATTTGCTTCTCACAGTTGGACACGAAATCCTCGAAGCGACGATGTCGTACCGCAGCCGCTGGTTCGAGTATCTGTGTTTCCGGCCGCTGTTTGAACAGTACTTTAAGGACGATCCGAATTTTCGATTTGAAGCAGCACCAAAACCTCGTTTAACGGAGGAGTCTTATAAAAACAAGGATTGGTGGAGCGAATGGAACTCCCTCAGCGAAGAAGAGCAGTGGGGGCGAGCTGAGCAGGGCGACTGGATAATCACGGAAAAAGAACCATTGTTCGATGCTGCCGATGTAGTTCGTTATGGCAGAGACCTCTTTGTCCAGAAGTCGATGGTCACCAATGACTCCGGCGTTGATTGGTTGCGGCGTCACTTCCGAGATCATCGAATCCATAAGGTCGGACGTCGAGAATTACTGCCCTGGCATATGGACACAACCCTCGCTCCGGTTCGTCCGGGATTGGCGATCATGAATCCGGAGAGGATTCCGCTTGACGACAGGGAACTCGAGCTATTTGCCAAGAACGACTGGGAAATCGTCCAGACCCCGAAAGCACTCCTCGAAAAGAAACATCCCTTTGATTTTTGCAGCTGGTGGTTAAGCATGAACACGCTTGTACTTGATCCTAAGACCATCTGCGTCGAAGCCAGTGAATATCCCACCATGGAGATGTTTGATAAGCATGGCTTCGAAGTTGTCCCGGTCCCCTTCTATAACGTCTCACCCTTTGGAGGCGGCCTCCACTGTTGCACAGCCGACGTTTACAGAGAAGGGGACTGCGAAGACTATTTCCCGAAACAAATCGATGGATTCTAATCCTGAGGCCAATCATCGGAAGGGAAGAACCAAATGGAGGAAAAACCAAATGCGATCTTCGTTGCGATCCTACTCACCCTATTCTCAGGGATCGTAGGCTGTCATCAAGCGGCCACGGATTACGACATCCTGATCACGAACGGGACAATCCTCGATGGATCCGGTGGTCCCGGTTTTTCAGGGGACATTGGCATCGTTGGTGACACCATAGCCGACCTTGGCGATCTCTCAGGAAGAACAGCCGTCACAAGCATCGACGCCGACGGACTTGCAGTTTCTCCGGGGTTTATCGATCTGCACACTCACTGTGATGGTGGATTAGGCCAAGTCGACTCAAACATCAACCTGAACTACCTCATTCAAGGGACGACAACAGTCGTGACTGGCAATTGCGGTGATGGAACATTCAATATCGCCGAAATCAAACGGAACTGGGAAGAACTGGGCATAGGGACAAATGCCGTTCATCTGGTTGGGTTCGGATCAGTCCGGTCTGAAGTCATGGGTGTAGAACCGCGCGACGCCAACCCGGAGGAATTAAGGAGAATCAGAGAGATTTTCCGCCAGGCGATGAAGGACGGGGCCTGGGGAATGAGCACGGGCTTGGAATATGTCCCTGGACGGTATGCAGCGACCGAGGAGATTATCGAGGTCGCAAGAATCGTCAGCGAGTATGGGGGCGTGTACGCCAGTCATCAACGCAACGAGTTCGATCGTGTCCCCGACGCCACTCGAGAGACGATCCGGATTGCGGAGGAAGCCGATGTGCCGGCGAATGTCTCACACCTCAAGGTCTGTCGAAAGAATTACTGGGGCGGTATGGAACAGGTTGTCGACCTGATCAATGAGGCACGCGCAAGGGGAACCAACATCGTTGCGGATATGTATCCCTATCACTTTGCATCTGGGGGACCTATTCTTCCGATGGTCAGAAACTCCGGCTGGGCTCCCTTTCATCTACCAGCGAATATGGAACCCTTTGCAGAGCTCAGAAAGAAGATGAGGGCTGACGACCTCTCAGACGCAGAGATGAAGGAACTGAGAGAGACGTACATCGATGAGCTGGCAAAGGCCCTGCGGGATGAATCGAAACGAGAGCTGATCCGAAAATCCGTACTCGAAGGGGAGCCGCACAAACCAAGTTCTGTGGCCTTAGCGGGATGGGATAGCTATCTCGTAACCATCGCAGAGAAGAATTCGCACCTTGTTGGGAAGATCCTATCCGATATCGCCAAGGAAGAAGGCAGAGATCCTTTCGATGTGGCGGCAGATCTGGTCGTTGATGAACCCGATCTTTATGTTGCGTGCGGAGTCATGTCGGAAGAGGACATGGAATACGCGATCCAGCAGGATTGGCTGGCCTTCTCGAGCGACGGCGATGCTATGTCGGTCTCCAAGGAGTCTGACCCACCCACAAAAGGACATCCCCGCGCTTATGGCAGTCAAGCCAGAGTCATCCGCAAGTTTGTCAGAGAAGAAAACCTGTTGACATTGGAAAATGCCGTCAAAAAAATGACCTCTCTGCCAGCCTCGTTTCTTCAAATCAAAGACAGAGGATTGTTAAGAACAAAATACAAGGCCGACATCGTCATATTCGACCCAGAAACCATAAGAGACAACAGCACAAATGCTGATGCACGTCAGTACAGTACAGGAGCGAAATTAGTTATAGTCAATGGAAAAATCTGTATTGAAAATGGGAAGTACAACGGTGTTCTTAACGGTAGATTACTTTTGTTAACCGAAAACCCATGAACATAGTGGGGTCATCACTAAACCCGTCGAATTCATGCAGGAGGCATCTGTGAAAAAAGCAATTCTAAGTTGGATCGTATCCCTCATGGCCGCCGGCATTCTTTTTTCTCAAGACGTAAAGCTCCGTCCTATGACGATAGATGATTCTCTCAACATGATCCGCCTGGGAGATGTCCAGATGTCCCCCGATGGCAAATGGGTGTTTTTTTCCAAATCAGCGCTGGATTGGGAAAAGAACAAAAGAAAAAAGAGCTTCTTTTTGATCCCAGCGAACGGAGGTGAGGCCAGACCGTTCATAGGAGACGCGGGTGGCAGCGATTTCCAGTTTTCGCCCGACGGCACATACCTTTCATTCAAAAGACCTGCTGAGGAAACCAAACAGGTCTTTGTCATGAGCCTTGTTGGAGGCGAGGCTGTCCAACTCACGCACCACACGAATGACATCGAGGCCTACAAGTGGTCTCCGGACGCACGCCAGATATTCTTCACGTCGGAAGAGCCGATGGGTGAAGAAGAAAAACGAGAGTACGACCTCGGTGATGATGTCGTCTTTGTCTATGAAGCGCCGAACGGGAGAGAGAGGGAGTCTTGGAAGAATCTCTGGCTCATCGATGTCGCCACCAAGGAAGAGACCAGAATCACCGATGAGGAACTCGTCATCGACGAATTCGATATCTCGTCTGATGGAAGACATGTCGTGTTCGCTGCAACGGAGCTGGAGGATGAAAACTACTTCTTCCTTTCCGAGCTCTACTGGCTCGATGTGAGTGAAGAGACACTCTCCAAGTTGACGAACAATCAGGCACCGGAAGGAGAGTTATTGTGGTCTCCGGGCGGAGAGACTTTTGTCTACCACGCCCCCTCGAGTACGGAAAATGACCTTTCACATGGTTTTCTCTGGATCATGAATCCGAGAACAGGAGAGCGAAGGAAACTGGAGAGGCCGAACCAGGGGGGAATCTCGGGTCTGGCATGGACCCCGGACGGTGAGAGTCTCTTATTCAATGAAACACGCCGTACCAGTCGCAATCTCCATCGGCTCAACATTGAGACAGGAGGAATAACAGACGTCACGAACGTTGACGGCTCGCTCCGAGCCCTCGCCTATTCCAAAGACCGAACGAGGATGGTCTATTCGTACAGCGATTGTGTAACGCCGCCAGATCTGTACGCCTCTGCCTTGAGTGAGATCGAGCCCGTTCGATTGACGGATGTCAATCCGTGGATAATGAAGGAAATCCTGCTGGCTGACTGTGAAGCCGTACGGTGGAAGAGTAAAGACGGCATGGAGATCGAGGGCGTTCTCTATGTCCCAGCGGATGCAAAGGCAGACGAGAGACTTCCCCTTATGGTGACGATTCATGGAGGCCCGCCAGGACATTTTGCAGACCGTTTTAGAGCCGAGTTCCAACTGTACACAGGGCTGGGATACGCAGTCTTCGGACCGAATATCCGCGGAAGCGACAGCTATGGCGATGACCTTCTCCGTGCCCTCCAAGGTGATGTGGGGGGCGGTGAATTCGATGACGTGATGTCTGGCGTCGACTATCTCATTGCATCTGGGATCGCAGATTCGAAACGATTGGGAGTTCGAGGTTGGAGTTGGGGCGGGATACTCGGAAGTTGGGTTATTACCCAGACGGACCGGTTTCAGGCTGCCGCCCTCGGCGCCATGGTCGGCAGTTGGACCGCGGAGACGGGGCCTGGCCTCTTCTGGGACCTCCGATATCATTACATTGAAGGAGCCCATTGGACCAACCCCGAAGATTGGCGCCGGGTGTCATCGCTCTGGTATGTCAACAACGTGACAACTCCCACACTGCTTATCCATGGCGAGAAAGACCTGGTGAGCACCTCAAATCAAGCCTTGATGTTCTGCTATGCGCTGAAAGAAATTGGCAAAGCTCCTGTCCGTTACATCAAATTCCCTCGAGAAGGACATGGACTTAGGGAACCCAGGCATCAGCGGCGCCGCTATGTCGAGGAGATCAGGTGGATGGAAAAGCACATCCGTGGCATAGATTGGGACCCATGGAAACGCGAATAACACCGAAATAGAAATATCAAATTGGACATTGATATGGAGAAAAAACAGAAGAAGTCGTTGAACCTCCTATTATTTGCACTCGTCTTCTTGAGTTTCTCTTCTTCGCCCCAGCCTGCTATTGCCCTTCAGGCATACCCACACACAGACTTGACTGATCGAGTGGATGAGTTGTTTCGACAATGGGATCGCAGCGATTCCCCTGGGGCGGCAGTCGGCATTTTCAAGGACGGGAGAATTATCTACGCTCGCGGTTATGGAATAGCAAATCTCGAGTACTCCCTGCCCTGGACGCCACAGACGCCCTCGCGAACCGGCTCGATTTCAAAGCAATTTGTTGGAATGTGTATTGCGATTCTAGCCGAACAGGGGAGGCTATCTCTCGATGATACCTTGCGACAGTATTTCCCTGAGTGGCCCGATTATGGTGACGAGATCACCATCAAACATCTTCTTTACCACACGAGCGGGATCCGCGAATATCTGACTCTCGTGGACCTGATGGGAAAACCGGAAGGCAGCGGCTACATTTACACGCCCAACGAACTTGTCAGGACACTTTCACGACAGAAAGAACTCAATTTCAAGCCGGCCGAGATGTTCTCGTATTCGAATTCAGGATATTTTCTGCTCTCAGAAATTGTCAAGAAGGTGACTGGGCAAGAAACCAGTACCTTTGCAAAACTGAATGTTTTCGATCCACTAGGAATGACTCATTCTCATTTTCACGACGATCCGAATAGGATAGTCAAAAACAGGGCGTACGGATATTCTCCAAAAAAGGAGGACGGCTACCGAATTGACATCCTTAGACTTCGAGTAATTGGTGATCTTGGGGTTATTACAACGATTGAAGATTTCCATAAATGGGATCAAAACTTCTACGACAACAAATTGGGTAACGGAACTCAAAAATTAATAAACACGATGCTGACAACTGGAAAATTGACCAACGAAACGGAACTATCGTACGCATTTGGTTTGAGGATCAGTAATTACAGAGGTTTGTCCACGATAAGCCACGGAGGCTCTGCTGTGGGCTACCAGGCCCAGTTTATGCAGTTCCCGCGCCACAGATTCTCGGTTGTCATCCTCTCGAATCTGAGTAACTTCCGTACCGGGAGAATCGCAAGACAGATCGCTGATCTATATCTCGCCGAACAATTCACGGAAGCTGCGGTGCTCAGGGAACGCCGAAACCCTACTCTCCCCGAGCCTATCTCGATCCCTGTGTCACAACTTGAGGAGTACGGGGGCAAATACCACAGCGACGAACTTGACGTCCTCTATGATCTCAGAGTGGAAAAGGGCAAATTGGTATTGGAGCTTCGGGAGACGTTGTATGCGCTTACCCCTTTTGCAGTGGATCGTTTTGGTTTGCGCGGATCGGAGTTACGTTTTGCCAGAGACCAAGAAGGGCGCATAACCGGGTTCACGATCGAGGAAGGTATCGTCAAGAACTTGAAGTTCGTCAAGGTCAATGGGGAGTAGTTGGTCTAACTCGAAAAACCGAGGCCCCGGATCCGGTGTGTCAAGGAGGAGCTCAATATGAAAAAACTCTCGTTGTTGTGCGCTCTCGCTCTGTTCCTATCCCCGTTGGTCGGTCTTGCCCAAACCTCTCCCGAAGAATTCTTAGGTCACAAGGTAGGGGCGGACAGGAAACTCGCGGATTACGGTCAAATCCAGGCCTATTTCGAAAAACTCGCTGGAGAATCCAAAAAAATCAAGGTTTTGACGATAGGGGAATCCACGCTAGGGAAACCGATGATCATGGCTGTGATCACAGCTGAAGAAAACATGGAGAATCTGGATACCTATAGGGGAATCGCCAAGAGGTTGAGAGATGCAAGGGGGTTGACTCCCGATGAGGCTGACAGATTAGCGGAAGAGGGTAAGGTCATCGTCTTCCTGACCTGCAATATTCATGCAACAGAAATCGGCTCGTCTCAAATGGCAATGGAGTTGGCCCACAAGCTCGTCACAGCAGACACGCCATTTGATACCGATGCGGTGCTCGACGACGTCATCGTTCTCCTTGCGCCGACCATCAACCCAGATGGTCAAGAAATGGTGACCGATTGGTACCGAAAATACGTTGGAACAGAGTATGAGGGCGGCCGTATGCCGTGGCTCTATCAGCATTACGTCGGTCATGACAACAATCGCGATTTCTTCATGTTGACCCAAGCCGAAACACGAGCCGTAACAAAAGTCCTGTATCAAGACTGGATCCCTCAAATCCATATCGACCAACATGAAATGGATGAGGATGGGGCTCGTTTTTGGATACCGCCTTTTGCAGATCCTCCTAATCCAAATGTCCATCCTCTTGTCTGGCGTGGAGTTGCTCTATTTGGCATGAGCATAGCCTACGATCTTCAGAACAACGGCCATGAGGGTGTCCAATACGGACGTGAATTCGCCGGATGGTGGGATGGAGCCTGTGACAACACGCCCTGGTTTCACAACACCATATGTCTTCTCAGCGAAGCAGCATCCGTGAAGATCGCGAGCCCTATCAATGTCGACATCGCAGAGATCTCAGGACACTATGTCAAACGGGGTATGGAGTTCCCCGACCCCTGGCCAGGTGGTTGGTGGAGGCTGAGAGACATCGTGGATTACGAGTTGACCACGTCCATGAGTTTGATCAAAACGGCGCATCTTCACAAAAAGGAACTGTTATACAACTTCTACAAAATGTGTAAGGACTCCATTGAAAAGCGGAAAGAAGGAGAGCCCTACGCTTTTGTTGTTCCAATGAATCAACACGATTATCCCACTGCACTCAGAATGATCGATACGCTGATGTTCGCTGGGGTGGAAATCGACCGCGCCAAAGAAGACTTTGTTGTGGGTGATACAACCTACGATGCCGGCTCATTCGTGATCCTCACGTCTCAGCCCTACAGGCCGTATGTGCAGGCATTGCTCGAAATCCAAAACCACCCGGACCCGAAACGCGAATTTCCTAACGGTCCGTTTATCCGACTCAATTATGACAATGCGGGCTGGACTCTCCCATTACAGATGGGGGTCAGATGTGATCAAATCAGTATTCCGTTCAAGGCAAATCTCGAAAGATTGGATACGGTCCCCAACCCTCCTGTATCTCTACCCAAAGATACCTCGTCGTATATTGTCCTTGATTCCCGCCTCGACAACAGTTATTCGGTGGTGTTCGCTCTCCTCCAGGAAAATGCCGAAGTCTTCCGCACCAAAGACCGCGTGAAGATTGAGGGTGCCGAAGGGGCCGCAGGGAGTTTTGTCATCAAGAACACTCCTCAGGTTCAAAAAGTCCTACCGGCGCTTTTGGAGAAATGGCCTGTTGAAGCCCATTCACTCGATCACATTGAAAAAATCCCCAAGGCTTCGGTCAAAAGGCATCGCATCGGGCTCTATCAGTCTTGGAGATCCAACATGGACGAAGGTTGGACACGATACGTCTTGGATAATCTGGGGATCCCATACGCAACGCTTCACAACGAGGATTTCAGGGGCACCAAGAACAGGACGACAGATCTGAGGACCAAGTTCGATGTAATCGTTTTTGCAAGTGAGAGCCCTGCTGTGATCGTACATGGGAGGCGAGATTCCTCCTCACGTTATGAAAGCTCTCATGGAGTCTATCCTCCTGAGTACCAAGGCGGTATCGGAGAAGAAGGAGTGGAAGCGTTGAAATCCTTCGTCGAGAGTGGTGGTGTCCTCGTTACACTCAACCGTGCCAGCGGTTTGGCGTTCAACGAGTTTGGGGTTCCAGCTGGAAATGCCATTGAGAAGATTGACAGGAGCAAATTCTTCTGCCCTGGTTCCATCTTACGCGTCAAGGTAGATAACACGACGCCTGTCGGATACGGAATGCCAAAAGAAGCGGCCATCATGTTTTATCGAGGCATGGCCATTCAAACGCAGATTCCCCCGGAAGGGTGGGATAGGAAGGTGGTGGCGAGATTTCCTGAAGATGATGTCCTTTTGAGCGGCTGGCTCTTCGGGGAGGATGTGATTGCGCGCAAAGCTGCGGTGGTCGACATGCAGCACAAAAAAGGGCGTTTCATTCTGATCGGATTCCCATGTCAACACAGAGCCCAATCGCATGGGACATATAAATTTCTTCTCAACGCTCTCCTGTATCCAGAATCAGATTGACGAGAGGCGTGACGCCATTCGATGGTGTGGGTAGGGCAATCCGATCATGGGTGCCACGCATTCCTGCGTTGTGAGGTTGTGATCAGTGGCACCTTCCCTCGATATCAAGCCTTTTCATAGCTGGCGCCGTGGACGGTATCCCCGTTCACGGCGTCCGTCTTTTCGGGCTCGCTGTCGGGACGCTGCTCGATGGAAAGCAGGGCCGGAACGAACCACGCGCCAAGGGCAAGCAGGCAGCACAGCAAGCCGCTGCACCAGTAGGTCATCCGGATCCCGAGCCCTTCGGCGATCGGAACGGCGAGTACCAACCCCACCGGCGCCGACAAACCCGCGAGGCTTGAGTACAGGGTGAAGATCCTTCCCTGGATCTCGGGCGCCACGGTGGCCTGGAGTACCGCC
>Ga0255043_10000193_pt1 | contig 11246 bp, 10 predicted proteins | sample BC1_12_9_MG_FD_182778 | JGI IMG/M metagenome (GOLD analysis project Ga0255043, IMG submission 182778) | Seawater microbial communities from Strait of Georgia, British Columbia, Canada - BC1_12_9 | ecosystem: Environmental > Aquatic > Marine > Strait | place: Canada: British Columbia | collected... | reverse complement strand
CTCGGGGTAGTCCTCTTCGAGATGCTCGCCGGCCGTCGACCGTTCGGTGGAGAGAACAACACTGCCGTGGCGCGGGCGATCCTCGACGACGAACCGACAGCGCTGTCCGACCTGCGCCCCGAGGTGCCACCGGAGCTGAGCGTGATCGTCGCGAAGGCGCTGGAGAAGGATGCCGACAAACGATACCAGAGCGCGGGCGAGTTCCTCGCCCACCTCAAGGGGCTTCAGGACCAGCTCAGCGAGCGGGAGGGGCCGACCGAGGCCGCTCCGTCGCGGGTTCCAAGTCGCCGCCTGCACCTCGCTCCGGTCCTTGTTGCTGCTGCGCTCTTCGCGACCACGGTAGCGGTGGTCTGGTTCCTCCGCTCCGATGGAGTCAAAGAACCCGCTGACACCGCTCTGCCCCGCATCGTCGTCCTGCCGTTCGAGAACCTCGGTTTGGCCGAAGACGCCTACTTCGCCGCAGGGATGACCGAGGAGATCACCAGCCGGTTGGGGCGGGTCAGCGGCCTGGGCGTGATCTCCCGAAACAGCGCGATCCGGTACGCGGGAACCGAAAAGACGATGAGGCAGATCGGGGAGGAACTCGGGGTCGGCTTCGTGCTCGAGGGCACCGTGCGCTGGGCCCGCCAGGCCGAAGGGTCGGGCAGGGTTCGCATCACCCCTCAGCTCATCCGGGTGGCCGACGACACGCACCTCTGGGCCGACAGCTACGAGCGGCTCCTCGACGACATCTTCGCGGTTCAGTCCGAGATCGCCGAGGCGGTCGTGGGCCAGCTCGGCGTCGCTCTGCTGCCAGGTGAGCAACGGGCCATCGCGGCGAGACCCACACAGAGCATGGAGGCCCACCAGGCGTACCTGCGCGGTCTGGAATACTACTGGGATCCCGACGACACGAAGGAATCCTATGAGCTCGCGGTTCGGATGTTCGAGCGGGCCGTCGGCCACGACCCCGCCTTCGTGGCGGCTCATGCCCTTCTCTCCGAGGCCCACTCGGCCCTGTATCTCCTGGCGTATGACAGGAGCCCTGAGCGCCTGGAAGCGGCACGTGAAGCTGCGCTTCGGGCACTTGAGCTGGATCCGGACTCCCCCGAGGGTCACAGGGCCCTGGGTTCTTATCACTCCTGGGGCCACAGGGATTACCAGCAAGCCCTCGAGGAGTACAGTCTGGCGGCCAGACGCCTCCCCAACGACAGCCTGATAGTGGCGGGGATTGGCTGGGTCCGGAGGCGCCAGGGGCGTTTCGACGAGGCCATCGCTGGGCTCGAGAAGGCCCTCGAGCTCGACCCTCGAAATGCCTACTCCGCGAAGGACCTGGCCCTCACATACCAGTTCATTCGCCACTACCCGGAGGCGGATCGCTACTACGATCTCTCGATCTCCCTCGCTCCGGACCAGGTCGAAGCCTACCGGTTGAAGGCTCGCAACCACATCGTCTGGAAGGGATCACTCGGGTTGGCACGGGTTACGCTCGAGAGGATACCCAGGGTGGATGTCCCCGCGTACTTCGGCATGTGGGTCTGGCTGGAGCGGTACGAGAGGGACTACCAGGCGGCGCTGGACCGTCTGGCCGCCGCGCCCGACGGGGTGTTCGCCGGGTGGTTGTGGAGCGAATGGAAGCCTATGGTCGAGGGCGACCTGTACAGCCTCCTGAATCAGCCGGAGCGGGCCCGGGCCTCCTACGAGGCCGCCCGTGTGGTCCTGGAAAAGAGGGCGAAGGAGACGCCCCAAGATCACGAAACTCGCGACTTCCTCGGCTATGTATACGCGGGCCTGGGCCGGAAGGCCGATGCGATCCGCGAGGCCAGGAAGGCGGTGGAGCTGCTCCCGGTCTCCAAGGACGCGTTTGACGGGGTCGGCGCGGTGGGGAACCTGGCCGCCGTCTACACCATGGTTGGAGAGCAAGACGCCGCCATCGATCAGCTCGAGTACCTGCTTTCGATCCCGTCGTGGTTGTCCGCGTGGGATCTTCGCCTCGACCCACATTGGGACCCCCTCCGCGACCACCCGCGCTTTCAGGCGCTGCTCGAGGAGTACGACGTCAACTAGCGCGTGGGACACTGGTGGGACACTCAGGCACAACCGGCCCCAACTCCTGCCAATACTCCTCAGCAAGACAAACGTCATTCAACGTATTGAATGAAAGAGCATTACCTTTTGAGTTCTGTTGAGTTCATCTAATAGTGATTGTCGCCGATAGGCCGTCAGTGGGACTCTTAATCCGGTGGTCCCGGGTTCGAGTCCCGGGCGGCCCACCATTTATTCGCCTCAAATCAGAGGCCTCCAACCGCGCAGGTGGTGCGCCTGCAAATGATCTTTCGAAATGGTGCACTCCTGGTGCACTTGAACTCAACAAACGGCCACCCTGTCTCGAAGTGATATCAGAGCTGCGATACCATAGCCCCGCTGGGAAACCCAACAATGCAAGACCTCATCGGTCGCACCCTCGGCCACTACCGAATCGTCGCCAAAATCGGTGCTGGCGGTATGGGGGAGGTGTACCGGGCGCACGATGAGCGGTTGGATCGGATTCGGAACCTTTATCGTCCGGTATCCGGAGCACCGCTTCAGCGTCATCGTGCTGTCCAATCTTGACGAGTTCGATGGAAAGATTTGCGAATCGAATCACCGACCTCTACTTTCCATCAACCTTGATCACCGGCGAAACGGTGGTCGACGGAACCAGGAAGGCTCGCTTCACGGCCGTCCGTGCAGGGTGTGCTCATGGAGGCGGCGGCCGGACGGGGGGCCGGGGTTCGAAGCGTGTTGTCCCGGGACGCGTTCTCCAAGACGCCGGTTTCTACCGTATCGGAGACCGCTCGGGGCATGCGAGCCCATCTTGGGCCCCGAATATGCGCCTCAACCCCGTGCTAGGCTGGCGCTGAACGAAAGGAAATTCCTATCCGTCGATGTACTTCTGTCGGTGGAATGAGAGGGTGGTTGTATCTTGAGTGCCGAGGCGAAGCATTTCGGGGTGGCGATCCGTTCGTCGATGAATCATTCCCAATGGATGAGCCCAAAAAGTCGTTGGCGAGCTGACGACCCATATTGAGGAACGCCATCATGGGCCAAGGTCGAGACAGGGAGGTTTTCAACCCCAAGTACCCCTCCATTTCGGATCTGAAAAAGCGTGCGCGGAAACGAATGCCGCGCTTTGCCTTCGATTACCTGGAGGGAGGCTGCAATGAGGACGTGAATCTCGCACGAAACAGATCCGACATTCGCTGTCTCGAGTTGGAGCCTCACTATCTCAGGGACTACGGGCACTCGAGTTTCGGCGTCACACTCTGGGGGGTCGACTATGATGCCCCCTTCGGAATAGCCCCCGTGGGACTTCAGGGCCTCATGTGGCCAGGTTCTCCAGAGATCCTGGCGAAGGCGGCGTTTGATCACAGGATCCCGTTCATTCTGAGCACCGTCACGACAAGCAGTGTGGAGCGGATCGCAGAGATTACCGAGGGCGAGGCCTGGTTTCAGCTGTACTATCCGCGGGAAGAAGACATCAGGAACGACATCCTGCGCAGGGCCGAGGCTGCCCAGTGCCAGGTTCTCGTCGTCCTCGCAGATGTACCGACGTTTGGGTACAGGCCGAGGGACATTCGAAGCGGCCTGGCGATGCCGCCGAGCATGTCATTGAGGAACATCCTGCAGATGACGAGCAGCCCCTCGTGGTTGTTACGGACGCTTGCCGTGGGAAAGCCCCAATTCATGACCCTCAAGCCGTATATCCCCGGGGGACTGAGCATGAAGAAACTTGGGGCGTTCATGGATCAAACCTTCGACGGCAGGTTGACGGAGGCCCGTATAGCTCCGATTCGAGACCGTTGGAAGGGCAAGCTGGTCATCAAGGGTGTGGTCAGCGAAAAAGACGCGGAGAAGGCGATACGTCTCGGCGCCGACGGAATCATTGTATCGAATCATGGGGGCCGGCAGCTGGACGCCGGGCAATCCTCGATCAGGGCCACGCAGAAACTCGCGGCCACCTACGGCGACAGGATCTTCATCATGATGGACGGAGGCATTCGCTCCGGTTCCGATATAGCAAGATGCATGGCGGCCGGAGCCCGGTTTACGTTTATGGGCCGGCCTTTCATGTATGGCGTGGGCGCGCTCGGAAGGCGTGGCGGCGATCACACGATCGCCATGCTCAAAACCCAACTGAAACAAATCATGGAACAGCTTGGATGTGAACGCCCGGACGACCTGTCGGAGCACCTCATACGAACATGAGTCATCTGATTATTCATTTGACGGCGGGCCGATGAGATGAAAATCACGGCCCTCGACGCACTGGACATCCGGTTCCCAACCAGCCGTACACTGGCCGGATCGGACGCCATGAACCCGGATCCCGACTACTCGGCAGCCTATGTCATCCTGGGGACGGATGGGGATCATGAAGGCCACGGCCTGACCTTCACCCTCGGTCGGGGGAACCAGATCTGCGTGGAAGCGATCCGGGCAATGAAGCACATGGTCGTGGGCGAGGGCCTCGAGCACATCACCGCCGAGTTCGGTGCTTTCTGGAAACATGTGGTTTCCGGCGATCGTCAGCTTCGCTGGCTCGGGCCCGAAAAAGGGGTGATGCACCTCGCGGCGGCAGCGATCATCAACGCCATATGGGACCTCTACGCCAAGCTGCAGGAGAAACCCCTCTGGAGACTCCTGGCAGACATGGGTCCAGAGGAGCTGGTGAAATGCGTCGATTTCACCTACCTGAGCGACGCGATCACGCCGGATGAAGCCGTTGCGATGTTGGCTCAGCTGGAGGGTTCAAAGAAAAAGCGCTTCGACGAGCTGCTTGCCTCTGGGTATCCCGCCTACACCACCTCGGCCGGATGGCTGGGATACAGTGACGATAAAATCCGTTCACTCTGCCGCCAGGCAAAGGCCGAGGGCTGGACACGACTCAAGATGAAGGTCGGTGCGGACCTGCAGGATGACTTGAGGAGGGCCCGGATCATCCGCGAGGAAATCGGTGATGACGCGATCCTCATGATGGATGCCAACCAGGCTTGGGAGGTCGATGAGGCCATTCACAACATGAAGCTGCTCGCAAGGTTCAAACCCTACTGGATAGAAGAACCGACCAGTCCGGACGATATCTTGGGGCACAAGGCGATCGCGGATTCGATCCGACCCATCAAGGTCGCAACCGGCGAACAATGCCAGAACCGTGTCATCTTCAAGCAGCTGATCTCTTCAGGAGCCATAGATGTCTGCCAGATAGACAGCTGCCGTGTTGCGGGTGTCAACGAAAACCTCGCCATTCTGTTGATGGCGGCGAAATACGGCGTACCGGTTTGCCCGCACGCCGGCGGGGTGGGTCTGTGCGAGTACGTCCAACATCTCTCCATGTTCGATTTTGTCGCGGTGACGGGCTCCATGGACCAGCGCATGATCGAGTATGTGGATCATCTTCACGAGCATTTTGTCGACCCGGTGGTCATCCGAAACGGCCGCTACCGCCCACCGGATCGACCCGGCTACAGCATCCAGATGACGCAGCAATCACTCGAGGACTACGCCTATCCCGATGGCGGAGTCTGGAAGGAAATGGGGATCACCGATCATGCGACTGAAAGATAAGGTAGCGATCGTCACGGGCGGATCCAAAGGTATCGGAGAGGCAATCGCGAAGGAGTTCGCCGATCACGGGGCCACCGTTCACGTGCTTGACATCGAAGCGTGCGACACGCGTGACGGCCTCCATTTTCACACCTGCGATGTCTCCGATCATGGTGCTGTCCACGAGGTCATCGGATCCATCTGCAGCCAGTCTCCGGTCGACATCCTGGTCAACAACGCCGGCGTCGCGGCCATCGGTGATCTGCTTTCGACCTCGGAGGAAGAGTTCGAGCGGCTGTTTCGAGTGAACGTTCAAGGCGTTTACAGCTGCATGCATGCCTGCCTGCCCTCGATGGTCGACAGCGGGGGGGGAGTGATCTTGAACATGGCTTCGATTGCAGCATCGGTCGGCCTTTCAGATCGTTTTGCCTACACCATGACCAAGGGCGCCGTGAGGAGCATGACCTACTCGGTGGCAAAAGACTATGTTGGCAAGAACATCCGGTGTAACTGCATCTCACCGGCCAGGGTCCACACACCATTTGTCGACGGGTATCTGGCCGAACATTATCCGGGCCGTGAGCAGGAAATGTACGATCGTCTCGCCAAGACCCAGCCTATCGGCCGTATGGCCCGACCGGAAGAGGTCGCACAGCTGGCGGTGTACCTCTGCTCGGATGAGGCAGCATTCATGACAGGAACAGATGTCCCCATCGATGGCGGATTCATCAGATTGAATACGTGAAAACGCAATGGCACGATTCGTAATAAGCCCTTTTCGGGCGTCGACCTTCGGATAGGAAGTGGAGCCATGAAACTCGTACGGTTTGGACCGGAAGGCGAGGAGAGGCCTGGTCTGTATTCGGAGGAAGGGACAGTCATCGATGTCAGCGCGGAGATCGATGATTTCGATCGTGCCTTTTTTGCCGGAAACGGATTGGAGAAGCTCGAACGTATCGCCCGTTCGGCTCCGCCCACGGCGGTCGGTTCCGATGAGCGCCTCGGCCCGCCCGTCAAGGACCCGTCCAAGATCATCTGTGTTGGCCTCAACTACGCGGGTCACGCGAAAGAGAGCGGCATGGCAATCCCCCGGGAGCCGGTGCTCTTTTTCAAAGCGACCTCGTCGATCAGCGGTCCCCACGATCCCATCGTGATTCCGAAGGGGAGTGTCAAGACCGACTGGGAGGTCGAGCTCGCCGTGGTGATCGGAAAGAAGGCCAACTACGTCGAGGAAGCCGAAGCACTGGACCATGTGGCCGGGTACCTCGTACACAATGATGTCAGCGAGCGTGCTTTTCAGCTGGAACGAGAAGGGCAATGGGTCAAAGGGAAAAGCGCCGACAGCTTTGCGCCGATCGGTCCCTGGCTCGTCACGAGAGACGAGGTCGAGGATCCGCAGAACCTCGACCTGTGGCTCAAGGTGAATGGTGAGATGGTGCAATCCAGCAACACATCGGACATGGTGTTCACCGTCCGCGGTCTGGTCAGCTATATCAGCCAGTTCATGTCCTTGCTGCCGGGCGATATCATCTCCACCGGCACGCCCTTCGGGGTTGGAATGGGTTTCGATCCACCGCGATACCTGAAGCCGGGAGATGTGGTCGAGCTCGGGGTGGAAGGACTCGGGGAAGCCCGACAGCGCGTGATCTCCTATGAAGAGTCCCGATGATCCGGCTTGATTCGCACAACCACTTCTGGACTTTTGATCCGGTGCGTGATGACTGGATCGACGACTCCATGGAGGTGCTGAGGCAGGATTTTCTCCCCGAGGATATTTACCCCCATTTGCGCAATCACGGGTTCGACGGGACCATCGCTGTCCAGGCTGACCAGTCGGAGGAGGAAACGCGGTTTCTCCTGCATCAGGCCGAAAGCTTCGACTTCGTCAAGGGAGTCGTTGGATGGATCGATTTTCAATCCGAGGACATCGAAGCGAAGCTCGCTTCCTACGCCTCCACCTCCAACGAAAAGCTTCGTGGGTTCAGACATATCGCGCAGTCCGAACCGGACGACTGGTTCCTGGTTCGCGAGGCCTTCGTCCACGGCCTGAGCCGGCTTCATCAATTCGGCTTCACCTTTGACATCTTGATCTACCAGCATCAGCTGTCTGCGGCGATCGAGCTCGTGCGGCAGCTGCCTGACCAGGCCTTTGTTCTGGACCACATGGCCAAGCCGTTGATCAAGTCCGGGAAGATGGAACCCTGGGTTTCACAGATTCGATCGCTGGCGTCGGCAAGGAATGTCTTCTGCAAGGTCTCCGGGATCATCACTGAAGCCGATCACGCTCATTGGAGCAAGGACGACATCCGGCCTTACCTGGATGTGGTGTTCGAGGCCTTCGGTGTGGACAGGGTCATGTTCGGTTCGGACTGGCCGGTGTGTCTATTGGCCGGATCCTACGACCAGGTCTATCACCTCATTGAGGACTCTGTGCAGGACCTGGGTGAAGGAACCGCGGAAAAGGTATTTGGCGGGAACGCAGCGAGGTTCTACGGGATTGACTGAAGGGTGTTCGCAATGGAGCTGGGTCTGAAAAACAAGGTCGTCATCGTATCCGGAGGCGCCCGCGGCATCGGCGCAGCGATCGGCAAGGGCCTTTCGGAGGAGGGTGCGATTCCCGTGATCATCGATCTCAGAAAAGAGGCCGGCGAACAACTCGTCGAGGAGATAGGCGCGCAGACAGGCAAGGCCCTGTTTATTTCGGCGGACCTCAGGAGCCTTTCGGACATCAGGAGTGCGGTCAAGACCGTGACGGACGAGCTCCACCGGATCGACGGCCTGGTGAACAACGCCGGTGTCAATGATGGAATCGGCCTGGAATCGGGGGACCCCGATGGCTTCAGAACGTCGTTGAGCAAGAACCTCCTGCACTACTACGATCTGGCTCATTGTTGCCTGCCTGAAATGAAGAAGAATGGAGGCGCCATCGTGAACATCGCCTCCAAGGTTGCGGTGACAGGCCAGGGGAACACCTCAGGATATGCCGCTTCCAAAGGTGGGCAGCTCGCCCTGACTCGCGAGTGGGCGGTGGAGCTGCTGAAGTACGGTATTCGGGTCAACGCCGTGGTGCCCGCGGAGGTCAAGACTCCCCTCTACGAGGAGTGGATCGCCACATTCGACGAGCCGGAAGCGAAGCTGCATGAAATCCAGGAAAAGATCCCCTTGGAGAAACGAATGACCACGCCGGAGGAAGTCGCGTCGATGGCGGTTTTTCTCTTATCTGATCGGGCGTCCCATATCACGGGGCAGCACATCTTTGTCGATGGCGGTTATACCCACCTGGACAGAGGAATCTGAGACAGGGCGAGCTATGGAAAAGACACCGCGCTTACCCTTCATCCTGATCACGGCCCTCTTTCTGGCTTGGGGCATCGCCAACAACATGACCGACACCCTGCTGGCAGCCTTCAAGCGAATCATGAGCATGACGGATTTCCAGACGACCTTTGTTCAGTATGCGTTCTACGGCGCCTACTTCTGCTTTGCCATGCCGGCAGCACTCTTCATCAAGAAGTTCACCTACAAGAGCGGTGTGCTGCTCGGGCTGGGCATGTTCATTCTGGGAGCGCTGCTCTTCTATCCCGCCAGCAAGACCATGGACTATTGGCATTTTCTGGTGGCGCTCTACATCCTCGCGGGAGGTCTTTCATTCCTCGAGACCTCGGCAAATCCCTTCATTGTCGCCATGGGTCCGCCCGAGACCGGGACTCAACGCCTGAATCTGGCCCAATCCTTCAATCCAGTCGGCTCCATCACCGGTGTCTTGTTGAGCAAGCTCTTCATTCTGTCCCAGTTGAACCACGCCGATGCCGATGAACGCGCGATCATGGATGCGGCCCAGCTGCAGGCCATTCAAACCCAGGAGTTGGCTGCAGTCATGGGACCCTATGTGGGTGTTGCTCTCGCTCTGCTCGTTCTTTGGCTGATGATCACGTTCACGCCGATGCCCTCGGCTTCGGACGCCGATTCATCGCTACATGTGGGAGCATCAATCAAAAGGCTGTTGAAGAACCGCAATTATGTGTGGGCGGTGACTGCACAGTTCTTCTACGTTGGGGCCCAGATCGGCGTCTGGTCGTTTACCATCCGCTATGTGATGCAGGAGCTCGACCTCAACGAGGAACAGGCATCAAGCTACTACCTTGCAGCTCTGGTGCTCTTTCTGGTCTCCAGATTCGCGAGCACGTGGTTGATGAGGTATTTCAGGGCAACTTCCCTTCTCATTGCTCTTTCCTTGCTGGCCATGGGCCTTGCCTCTGTGGTTGTCCTTGCCAGCGGTCATGTCGCTGTGTACGCCCTGGTCGGGATATCGGCCTGCATGTCGTTGATGTTTCCCACCATCTACGCCCTCGGGTTGGTCGGCCTCGGGGACGACACGAAGATCGGGGGATCAGGATTGGTGATGGCCATCCTGGGAGGCGCGTTGATCACGGGCGTGCAGGGCCAGGTTTCAGACTTGAGCGGGAGTATTCACCTTGCCTATGTCGTGCCCATGTTCTGTTTCGGAGTCGTGGCCTACTACGGCTCTGTGGCCAAGAAGATTGCGGAGCGGTAGCATGCGGGCCAAGAGATACTGCCTCGCTCTGGATCTCAAGGATGATCCGAAGCTGATCGCCGAGTACGAACGACATCATGAGAAGGTCTGGCCCGAGATCCTGGAATCCATCCGCGACTCCGGCATTCTCTCCATGGAGATCTACCGCGTCGAAAACCGCCTTTTCATGGTGATGGAGACTGAGCAGGGCTTCAGCTTTGAACGCAAGAACGCCATGGACCGAGAAAACCAGAGGGTCCGTGATTGGGAAGATTTGATGTGGACCTATCAACAGGCCATTCCGAACTCACAGCCTGGGGAAAAATGGAGGGTCATGGATCGAATCTTCGTGCTCGGTCAGTGAGGTATGGTTCACGGAGAATTTCTACGCCGTGCTGGTCTTGCCGTGAAGGACATCCCGTATCTTCAGAGCCGTGTGGCGGCCTATCCCTTCGATCGCTTCGAGCTGCTCTGTGGTCGCTGCGGCGACCCTCGCTGGCGAACCGAAGGCATCGAGGAGGATCTCGGCCCTCCTCGGTCCGATATCTTATCAGATTGCTCAAGGGATACCGGCGAATATTGGTGGTGGGCTGTCGTGATTGCACAAACATTTCGCTGGCGTATCGCTACCGGCTCTTCGAGGCGCACTTCGACGAGGTGAGGAGCCAGTGGGAGGAGCGCTTCGAGCGCCGGTGCGGGTTTTGGCGCGGCTTCGTCGACGAGCAGGTGCGGCGGTACCTTGACTGCGGGCTTTTCGAGAACGGCTTCGCCCGGGTCCGGTGTCCGGACTGCGCCGAGGAGTACCTGCTCGCGTTTTCGTGCAAGACCCGCGAGCCGAGCCCGTCGTGCGCGGCCAAGCGGGCCGCAGCAACGGCAGCTCTGTTGGAGGAGTACACGGTCACGGTCGACTAGCGCGTGGGACACTGGTGGGACACTCAGAGTCAACCAATCTCAACCCCTCTCAACACTCCTCAGCAAGACAAACGTCAACCAACGTATTGGATGAAAGAGGGTTACCCGTTGTTGTGTGTTGATCTGTGTTGTAAACAATTGTAGAAAATAGACTTACGAGCGGACTTTTAATCCGGTGGTCCCGGGTTCGAGTCCCGGGCGGCCCACCAAATAATGACCTCAGCTGGCGGCTGAG
>Ga0255043_10000192_pt1 | contig 11271 bp, 8 predicted proteins | sample BC1_12_9_MG_FD_182778 | JGI IMG/M metagenome (GOLD analysis project Ga0255043, IMG submission 182778) | Seawater microbial communities from Strait of Georgia, British Columbia, Canada - BC1_12_9 | ecosystem: Environmental > Aquatic > Marine > Strait | place: Canada: British Columbia | collected... | reverse complement strand
TCCATCGCCACCCTGGACGATCTCAAGGTTCTATACGACGGCTTCGACCTGTGCAGCCCGTCGACCTCCGTCTCGATGACGATCAATGGCCCGGCACCGATCATACTGGCGATGTTCCTGAACACCGCAATCGATCAACAGACCGCAAAATTCGAGCAGGACAATGGCCGGCAGCCCACCGACGAAGAGATCGAGAAAATCCGCGAGTGGGCCCTGACCAACGTTCGTGGAACAGTTCAGGCGGATATCCTGAAAGAGGATCAGGGACAGAACACCTGTATCTTCTCCACCGAGTTCGCCCTGAAGATGATGGGGGACATCCAGGAATATTTCGTCCATCACGCCGTCCGCAACTTCTATTCAGTATCGATCTCCGGCTACCACATCGCCGAAGCCGGAGCCAATCCCATATCGCAACTGGCATTTACCCTTTCGAACGGCTTCACCTATGTGGAGACCTACCTCGCCCGGGGCATGCACATAGATGACTTTGCCCCCAATCTGTCTTTTTTCTTCAGCAACGGAATGGATCCCGAGTACACGGTCATGGGCCGCGTGGCGAGACGTATCTGGTCGACCGCGATGCGTTTCAGGTACGGTGCCAACGAACGCAGTCAGAAGCTGAAGTATCACATCCAGACCTCGGGACGTTCGCTGCATGCCCAGGAAATGGATTTCAATGATATCCGCACCACCCTTCAGGCATTGATCGCCATCTACGACAACTGCAACAGCCTGCACACCAACGCCTACGACGAGGCTATCACGACACCCACAGAGGAGTCGGTGCGCCGAGCCCTGGCGGTGCAGTTGATCATCAACAACGAATGGGGACTGGCCAACAACGAAAATCCCAACCAGGGCGCCTTTATCATCGATGAGCTGACCGACCTGGTGGAGGAAGCGGTATTGAGCGAGTTCGAGCGTATCTCAGAGCGCGGCGGCGTACTCGGTGCCATGGAGACCGGCTACCAGCGTGGCAAGATCCAGGATGAGTCACTCCATTACGAGCACAAGAAACACGACGGCAGCCTGCCTATCGTGGGGGTAAACACCTTCCTGAATCCCAAAGGTCAGAAAGAGTTCACCATCGAACTGGCGCGTTCCACGGAAGAGGAAAAGAAGAGCCAGATCTGCAGACTCCGGGATTTCCACGCAACCCATGGATTGGAATCTACCGCGGCACTGGAGCGTGTAAAACGGGCTGCCATCGAAAACTGCAATGTCTTCGCCGAACTGGTAGATGCCGTGCGCTGCTGCTCACTGGGCCAGATCGCCAATGCGCTGTACGAGGTGGGGGGACAGTATCGCCGGAATATGTGAAATGTAGGATGCCGGTGAGGAACGAACCGCATCAGTCGGGGTGCGCTCCGGTTTATTCATAAAATTAGTATGTTATGAAACATTACTAATCGAAGAACAAAATAAAAAAACCGTTGTTTCTTTGTTGACCCTTGGTCTACATTTCATTACTGTTACAAAAAATAACTTTACGTTTACGTAAACGTAATAATAACAATTAGACGGATCGCCCGGTTTTCACAAACCAGAGACAGCACCACCGAAGTGAGGAATCGAAGCCATGGCATTGAAAGACATCCTGGTTCATGTCGACCGGACGCCGCACTGCGAAAAACGCGTAAAGATCGCATTGGAGATCGCAAGCCGCCAGGAAAATGAACTGACGGGAATCTTCGCCCAGGGCAATGCCTACCTCGAAGCCCGCACCAGCGGCCTGGACAAGCGCCGCGAACTGCACGCCGATATCAGCGAGAAGCTGCGAATGCAGTTTCAGCCGCTGGCCGACGAAGCCGGTGTGCGGCTCCATTGGGAAACCGCCCCGTTCGACAGGTCGGAGGAAACGATCATGGATCAGATGGTGTTTGATTCCCAGCATAGGGATCTCATCATCGTCGGCCAGCATGACGAGGAGACGTACGACGGCAGCATTCCGGCAGATCTGGCCGAACGCCTGGTGCTGGAGACCGGAAGGCCCGTACTGATAATCCCCTATGCGGGTACGTTCAAGACCCTGGGCAAGCGGGTGGTGATCGCCTGGAATACGGCCCGTGAATCCGTACGCGCGCTCAACGATGCGATACCGCTTATGCATGATTCACAGGTGGTTAAAGTTATCGCCATCAACCCCAAAGAAAAAAACAAACGCCATGGTGAGGTCCCATCCTCCGATATCGTCAGGCACCTGAAGCGCCACGGCATCGAAGCAGAGGCTGACCATTTCTCCACGGAGGGCGTGGACGAGGGCAACCTGCTGCTCAACTGCGTCTCCGACGAGCGCTCCGATCTGCTGGTGATGGGTGCTTACGGGCATTACCGATTCCGGGAACTGATCCTGGGCGGTGTAACGAAGGAGATACTGGAGCACATGACCACGCCGGTGCTCATGTCCCATTAGAAAAGGCGCGATCAAAACGCCTCACCAAATCGAGAGAGAGGAGTTGAGGGAATGTCATCATCCCCCGATCGACCGGAAGCAAACAGCGAAGCGCAGTTGGATACCTTTCCAAAACTGTTGCTGAATCATGCCCGCGTGCGCGGCGATAAGATCGCCATGCGCGAAAAAGATCTGGGTATCTGGCAGGCCTGGACCTGGCGGGAGGTACTCGACGAGGTGCGGGCAATGGCCTGCGGGCTGGCTGCTCTGGGGTTCCAAAGGGGCGACAAGCTGGCCATCATCGGTGATAACCGTCCCCGTCTGTACATGGGAATGACTGCCGCCCAATGTCTTGGCGGTGTCCCCGTGCCCCTCTACCAGGACTCGGTCGCCAAGGAGATGAAGTTCGTCCTGGACAATGCCGAAGTCCACTACGCAATCGTCGAAGACCAGGAACAGGTAGATAAACTGCTGGAACTCAGGGAAGAGGATTCGAGTATCAGGCATATACTGTTCGGCGATCCCCGGGGTATGCGCCACTATGATTTTCCGTTCCTGAGCAGTATCGAGAAGGCACAGGCGGCCGGGCGCGAATTCGACAAGGCCAACCCCGGGTTTTTCGAGCAGTCGGCCAACTCGGTCACGGGTGCGGATATCGCCATCATGCTCTACACCTCGGGAACCACGGGCAACCCGAAGGGTGTGGTTCTCACCAACGACAATGTCGTCATCACGGCGCGCAACGGCATCATCCGGGAGAACCTGACGGACCAGGAAGAGGTGCTCGCCTATCTGCCCATGGCCTGGGTGGGCGACAATCTATTCTCCTATGCCCAGTCTCTGGTAGCGGGTTTTACCGTCAACTGCCCGGAAAGCGGCGCAACCGTCCTTACCGATCTGCGGGAGATAGGTCCAACCTACTACTTTGCGCCGCCGCGCATCTACGAAAACATGCTCACCCAGGTGATGATACGCATGGAGGATGCGAGCAGGATCAAACAGCGTATGTTTCATTATTTCATGCAACATGCGCAGCGCGTCGGCACACGGATACTCGACAAAAAGCCGGTCAAACTCTCGGAAAAGCTCATCTACAAGCTTGGCGATTTCATGGTATACGGCCCGTTGAGAAACGTGCTCGGAATGGGACGGACCCGCCTGGCCTATACCGCCGGAGAGGCTATCGGGCCGGAGATCTTTGATTTTTACCGCTCCCTCGGCATCAACATCAAACAGCTGTACGGCCAGACCGAGGGTATGGTGTTCGTCTGCGTACAGCCCGACGGCGAGGTCTATGCGGACACTGTTGGAACCCCCGCCATCGACGTGGAGGTCAAGATCGATGACAGTGGAGAAGTGCTCTACCGCGGTCCCGGTGTATTCCACTCCTACTACAAGGCCCCGGAAGAAACGAGCAAAACCAAGACCGAAGACGGCTGGGTGTTCACCGGCGACGCAGGTTATTTTGCCGAAAACGGTCATCTGAAGATCATCGACCGCGCCAAGGATGTGGGTAAGCTGACCGACGGCACCATGTTCGCGCCCAAGTACATTGAGAACAAGCTTAAGTTCTTCACCTTCGTCAAGGAGGTGGTGGCGTTCGGAGATCAGCGCGATTACACGGCGATCTTCGTCAACATAGACCTGGAGGCTGTCGGCAACTGGGCGGAGCGGCGTAACATCGCCTACTCGGGCTATACCGATCTTGCCGGTCAGGACGACGTCTACGATCTCGTCCAGGAGTGTGTCGACAAGGTGAATGAGGATCTCTCCCACGACCCCAGGCTGGGCAACTCCCAGATCCGACGCTACCTGATTCTCCACAAGGAACTGGATGCAGACGACGGGGAACTCACCCGGACCCGCAAGGTGCGCCGCAATTTCATTGCCGAACGCTACGGAGAACTGATGGATGCGCTCTACTCCGACAAACCGGAATGCCACGTCGAGACCCAGGTCAAATTCGAAGACGGGCGCACCGGCATGCTGGCGGCGGATGTAAAGATCCGCGACGCCAGACAGTACACACCCGTGGCCAAGGCCAGCTGAGGATCAGGAATAGACTATGTATGAGCGTACCCTTGGAGACGTTGTCCTCGAAGTCAGGAACATCTCCCTTTCATTCGGTGCCATGCGGGTCCTGAATGACATCAGTTTCGACGTCAGGCAGGGGGAAATCCGGTCCATCATCGGGCCCAACGGTGCCGGCAAGAGCTCGATGCTCAACGTCATCAACGGGTTCTATCACCCTCAGGAAGGGACCATCACCTACCGTGGCGAGACCCGGCATGAGATGAAGGTCCACAAGGCGGCGGAACAGGGCATCGCGCGGACCTTTCAGAACATCGCCCTGTTCAAGGGCATGAGCACCCTGGACAACATCATGACCGGGCGCAATCTGAAGATTAAGTCCAACATGCTGCTCCAGGCCATCTATTGGGGAAAGGCACAGAAGGAGGAGATCGAACACCGCAAAAAAGTCGAAGAGATCATCGACTTTCTTGAGATCCAGGCAATCCGCAAGACCCCCGTGGGCCGCCTCCCCTACGGCATGCAAAAGCGGGTGGAGCTGGGGCGTGCCCTGGCGGCAGAACCGGAGATTCTCCTGCTCGATGAACCCATGGCAGGGATGAACGTGGAAGAGAAGGAGGACATGTCGCGGTTCGTCCTCGACATCAACGACGAATTCGGCACGACCATCATCCTCATAGAACATGACATGGGGGTGGTCATGGACCTCTCGGACCGGGTTGTTGTACTCGACTATGGCCTGCAGCTGGCGGACGGCCCGCCGGACGAAGTGCGCAGCAACCAGGCCGTTATCGATGCCTATCTTGGCGTTCCACACTAGGGCCGATCAATACCATGCGGATATCCATCTACGGCAGCCAACCCATTGCAGGACATGACGCACTGGGCGCAGTGCACCAACAAACCCATAGGGGAGAAACAGGATGCGCATAGAGCGTGATGTAATCTACATCTTTATGGCCACGCTGTTTCTCATGGTGGCGATACCATGGGCGGCCGGGCAACTGTCCGACGAGATCCTTTTCGAATGGCCGTTCTTTTTCGAGGTCGCCATCGGCGGGCTGCTCGCAGGTGTGATGTATTCCCTGGTCGCGCTGGGGTTCGTGCTTATATTCAAGGCATCGGGGGTGTTCAATTTTGCCCAGGGGGCCATGGTGCTCTTCTCGGCGCTTACGCTGGTGGGTCTCAACGAACTGGGCCTTCCCATGTGGCTGGCAATAATAGCCACACTGTTCGTGATGCTGGTACTGGCGATCGTCATTGAGCGGGTGGTGCTGCGCCCCCTGGTGAACCAGGAGCACATCATATTGTTCATGGCCACCATCGGTATCACGTACTTTCTCGACGGGTTCGGTCAGACCCTATGGGGTTCGGAGGTCAAAATCTTAGACCTGGGCATTCCCAGCGACCCCGGATTCTATTTCGGCGGTGCAATCCTGATCAACGACTTCGACCTTGTCGCGGCACTGATTGCCGGCGTACTGGTGATCACTCTCGCGCTGTTCTTCCAGTACACGCGCATCGGCCGCGCCCTGCGCGCCGTGGCCGACGACCACCAGGCGGCATTGAGCGTCGGCATCCCGCTGAAACATATCTGGGTTATCGTCTGGGCGGTTGCCGGCATCGTCGCCCTGGTGGCAGGCATCATGTGGGGCAGCAAGCTGGGGGTCCAGTTCTCCCTCGCCCTGATTGCGCTGAAGGCGCTGCCGGTGCTGATCCTCGGTGGCTTCACCTCGGTCCCGGGGGCCATCATCGGCGGCTTGATCATCGGAGCGGGGGAAAAACTCGCGGAAGTGTTCATCGCCCCGCTGATCGGCGGCGGCATCGAGGACTGGTTCGCCTACATGCTGGCACTGGCCTTCCTGGTATTCCGCCCCCAGGGGCTGTTCGGCGAAAAGATCATCGAGAGGGTGTAATACTATGATTTATCGCGAAGCCGGCGAATTCAAGGCATCCTACCGCGAGGATCAGGCGATCCTCCCGATTCGCCAGGACCGATGGTTTATGTGGGGGTTGATGGCCGTTGCGTTTCTCTTGATTCCGGCCATTTCCAGCCAGTACTGGCTCAGCACCATCATGCTGCCATTTCTCATCCTGGCGCTGGCCGCCCTGGGGCTGAACGTGCTTACGGGATACGCCGGTCAGTTGAGCCTTGGCACCGGCGGTTTCATGGCGACCGGGGCCTTCGCCGCCTACAAACTTGCCACTATGTTCCCGGAACTGCATATCGTCGTGGTGATCCTGCTGGCCGGGTTGATCACCGCGGGGGTGGGGATCATCTTTGGTATTCCATCGTTGCGCATCAAGGGCTTTTATCTTGCCGTGGCCACCCTCGCCTCCCAGTTCTTCCTGATCTGGATGTTCAATAAGTTTGGGTGGTTCACCAACTACAGTTCATCGGGTGTGATCTCTGCCCCGCCCATGACGGTATTCGGGGACTTCTTCGTCACCGGCCCCCACGCGACAGCAGTCGCCAAATACCTGTTTGCGCTGTCACTGGTCGTGTTTTTCGCGATAATGACAAAGAACCTGGTACGGTCAAATATCGGGCGCGAATGGATGGCGGTCAGGGACATGGATATCGCCGCCGAGATCATCGGCATCAAGATGCTTCCCACCAAGCTCAAGGCCTTTGCCTACAGTTCTTTTCTGTGCGGAATTGCAGGTGCCCTGTGGGCATTCGTCCACACCGGATCGGTGGAACCCCTGGCCTTTGATGTCAACCGCTCATTCCAGATACTCTTCATGGTCATCATCGGGGGACTGGGATCGATCATGGGTGCCTTTCTGGGTTCAGCCTTCATCGTCCTGCTGCCGATTTTTCTGAGCAACGCCCCCCACCTTTTCGGGATCAACATTGCGGTTGATCTTATCTCGCACATCGAATTCATGGTGTTCGGTGCGCTGATCCTCTTCTTCCTTATCGTGGAACCCCATGGCCTTGCGCGCCTGTGGCAGATAGCGAAGGAAAAACTGCGGCTCTGGCCGTTTCCTTATTAACACCTATAATCAAAAGCTATCCGCAAAGGATATCCATTTCGTTCAATTGGAGGATAACAAAGAGTGAATATAACAAGAGTCAAAACAACTATCATAGCCGCGGCGGTGATTGCCGGCAGCCTGGCAGGTGCCGCCACCGCATTTGCCGCGGACAGCCAGTTCATCGGCTCCCTGGTCTACCGCACCGGACCCTATGCACCCGGCGGAATCCCCTGGGCCGACGGCTTTGCCGATTACATCAACCTGCTCAATGCGAGAGACGGCGGCATCAACGGCGTCAAGCTCGATCTGGAAGAGTGCGATACCGCCTACAATACCGACAAGGGCGTCGAATGCTACGAGCGCCTGAAGAACAACGGCGCTACCGGCATGCCCGCCGTGATGCCCCTTTCCACCGGCATCACCTATGCACTGCTCGATCGCGTCGTCGCCGATAAGATTCCGTTGATCACCTCCGGCTACGGTCGTGCCGATGCTGCGGACGGCCGTATCTTTCCTTATGTCTTCGTTCCCCCCGCAACTTACTGGGGTGGTGCTGACATCGCCATCAACTACATCTCCGCCCAGGAAGGCGGCTACGGTAAACTGAAAGGCAAGAAGATTGCCCTCGTCTACCACGACTCCGCATACGGCAAAGAACCGATCAAAACCCTGGAAGCTCTGGCGAAGCAGCACGGCTTCAAATTCTCCAAATTCCCGGTACCTCATCCAGGTCTGGAACAAAAAGCCACCTGGCTGAAGATCGGCCGTCAACTGCGCCCGGACTACGTGCTGATGTGGGGCTGGGGTGTGATGAACGCGACCGCCATTAAAGAGGCAGCGGCGGTAGGTTTTCCGCGTGACAAGTTCATCGGCGTGTGGTGGTCCGGCAACGATGCCGACATGATACCCGCCGGTAAGGCGGCCACGGGCTACAAGTCCCTCCAGTTCAATGGTGTGGGCTCTGATTTCGGCGTCCACAAGCAGATCAAGAAAGAACTCTACGCCAAGGGCAAGGGATCTGCGAAATCCGCAGAAAACACTGGTGAAGTGGCCTACAACCGAGGACTGCAAAGTGCACTCATCCTGACCGAGGCCCTGCAGGCGGCAATGAACCATTACGGCAACAAACCGGTAACCGGTGAACAGGTGGCCTGGGCCCTGGACCGCCTGAGTATCACGGAAGACCGTCTGAAGGAGATCGGCGCGGATGGCCTGTTCGACCCCATTGAGCTGAGCTGTGTGGATCACCTGGGCAAGGGCCGCGCCAAGGTCACCCAGTGGGACGGAAAACAGTGGAAGACCATCAGCGACTGGATCTCGCCAAACTCCGAGATGCTGCGCGCCATGTACGAAGCCTCCGCGGCCCAGTACGCCAAAGAGAAGGGAATCACGCCGCGTCCTTGCGGCTAAACCGGTTGTTTTTTTCCAACCTACCGGAAGCTCCCGGGATCGAATGAATCCCGGGAGCTTCCTTCAGATCTAGAAGACTCCAGCATGACAGACACTTCCAAAAGTTTTCTGAAGGTCAGCAATATCGAGGTGATCTACGATCACGTCATACTGGTGCTCAAAGGCGTCTCTCTCGAGGTTCCCGAGGGCGGTATCGTTGCCCTTCTGGGGGCAAACGGTGCCGGAAAGTCCACCACATTGAAGGCCATTTCCAATCTGCTGGGTGCCGAACGCGGCGACGTCACAAAAGGCAGTATCGAATACAAGGGTGAGGTGGTGGATTCCCTGAACCCCTCGGATCTGGTGAAACGGGGCGTGGTGCAGGTCATGGAGGGCCGCCACTGCTTCGAGCATCTTTCCATCGAAGAAAACCTGCTCACAGGTGCCTACACCCGCAAAGACGGTCGCAAGGCGATAGCCAGCGACATGCAGATGGTCTACGACTATTTCCCGCGCCTGCACGAACGACGTTCGAGTCAGGCCGGCTATACCTCGGGCGGTGAACAACAGATGTGCGCCATCGGCCGTGCATTGATGGCCAAACCTGAAATGATCCTGCTCGACGAACCCTCCATGGGGCTGGCGCCACAACTCGTGGAAGAGATTTTTGAAATCGTCAGAAAACTCAACCAGAACGAAGGCGTCAGTTTCCTGCTGGCGGAGCAGAATACCAACGTTGCACTGCGTTACTCCGATTACGGCTACATCATGGAGAACGGCCGTGTAGTGATGGAGGGAAATGCGAAAGAGTTGGGTGAAAACGAAGATGTTAAAGAATTTTATCTCGGCATCTCCACCGAGGGCCGCAAAAGCTTTCGCGACGTCAAACACTATCGCCGCAGAAAACGCTGGCTGACCTGAGAATCGAGATCTGAGGACTGAGGACTCAATATAGTTAAATGAAAGACTTCTACGACGCGCTTGAAACCCGGGATCCTGCGGAGCGTGAACAGGACCTGATCAGAAAGGTATCTGATCAGGTATCCCATGCCAGGACCAACACCACTGCATATGCCGAAATACTCGCGGGGGTGGATCCTGCATCGATCGTCTCCACAAAGGAGATTGCTGCGCTGCCCGTGACACGGAAATCGGAGCTGATGGCGCTGCAGAAGAAAAACCGTCCTTTTGGCGGTTTTGCGGCGGTCAGCGGTCCGGATCTGGCCTATATCTTCGCATCGCCTGGACCTATCTACGAACCCGGTTCAAAGCGTGCGGACTTCTGGCGGTTTGCCCGCACCCTCCATGCCGCCGGCTTCCGTTCTGGCGATCTGATCCAGAACTGTTTTTCCTACCATCTGACGCCGGCAGGTGCGATGTTGGACGGTGGTGCCCATGCCCTCGGCTGTACCGTCATCCCGGCGGGTACCGGACAGAGTGAACAACAGGTTCAGACGATTGGCGACCTGCGACCCGACGGTTACGTGGGAACCCCTTCGTTTCTCAAGATCATTCTCGAAAAGGCGGACGAGGCCGGCACAGACGTGAGCAGCCTGCGCAAGGCCCTGGTGAGTGGTGAAGCCCTTCCCCCTCCCCTGCGTGACGGTTTTATCGAGCGGGGTATTCAGACCTACCAATGCTATGCAACCGCGGACGTGGGCGTGATCGCCTACGAATCCGATGCCCGTGAGGGACTCATCGTCGACGAAGGCATCTACCTGGAGATCGTGCGACCCGGCACTGGGGACCCGGTGGCCAAGGGGGAAGTCGGCGAGGTCCTGGTGACAAGCCTCAATCCGGATTACCCCCTGGTCCGTTTTGCCACAGGTGATCTTTCCGCCATACTGCCGGGGCAGAGCCCCTGCGGCCGCACCAACCGCCGTATCAAGGGCTGGATGGGCCGGGCCGACCAGACCGCAAAGGTACGCGGTATGTTCATCCACCCCTCACAGGTTGACCTGGTGATCCGGCGGCATCCGGAAGTTGTCAGGGCACGTCTCGTGGTGGATTGGGTGAACGAGGCTGACAACATGACCCTGCAATGCGAAACCGATGCAGGATCTGAAGCCCTGGCAGCCGCCCTGGTCGACAGCATCAGGGATATCTGCAAGGTACGCGGTGAAATCGAGTTTACAACCCCCGCCTCACTTCCAAACGACGGGAAGGTAATCGATGATATCCGCAAGTACGATTAATCCGGCCAATGTCTGGCAGTAATGGGCTCCAGACAATACAGGTTATGGGCACTCACCTCGTTCACTACTTCTTACAATTTCCATATACCCGTTCATACAAGAAAACAGCACGGTGCTACCATCAGCTTCATTTGTGCAATAGCGAACCAATAGGGCATCCATTTTTAGTTCAATAAAGCGCATTTGGACACCGCCCGAAAAAGACGCCACATTATTTAAATGGACTTCAGTGCATTGGCCAAAACTCATGCGTTTTTTTTCAACAGCTTGAGTTACTAA
>Ga0255043_10000190_pt1 | contig 11306 bp, 9 predicted proteins | sample BC1_12_9_MG_FD_182778 | JGI IMG/M metagenome (GOLD analysis project Ga0255043, IMG submission 182778) | Seawater microbial communities from Strait of Georgia, British Columbia, Canada - BC1_12_9 | ecosystem: Environmental > Aquatic > Marine > Strait | place: Canada: British Columbia | collected... | reverse complement strand
TACTTTTTATCTGATTGTCCTTTCGGTTTCTCAGTAATCTTTGCCAACGCATCTTCATAGATGACCACTTTGTTCTTTTCCTTCAAATCAGCCATCATCTTTTCATAGCCTTCCTTTCTCTTTTTTTGTTTCACCTTATTCCTGATGTCAGTTGTTGCCTCTTTCAGTGTCTTCTTTTTCCCTTCTTTTTTATCTAGCAGTTTAATAATATGATATCCCTTTTTTGTGAGGACGAGGTCACTAATCTCGTCTTTCTTAAGGTTAAACGCAGCCTCCTCAAATTCTGGATCTTTTGATCCCGATCCCTTTGCAAAAAATGCCATTGTCCCCCCTCGTTTACTTGTTTTTTTGTCCTCTGAGTATTGTTTCGCCAGTTCAGAGAAATCCTCTCCTGCTTTTGCCTTGGCAAGTATTTCTTCAGCTGTTTTCTTCTTTTCCTTCTTTACTTCTTCCGTTGCCTTAGTATCTACTTTAATGAGGATGTGACTAACCTTTACCTTCTCAGGTATTTTAGACTCATCTGGATTGTTCTTGTAGTATTCTTCGATTTCCTTATCCGTTGCCGTAATATTCTTGTAAACTTCTTCTTCTATTAAAGCTTGCATGAGGATGCGGTTGACGATCTCATCAATATTTTGTTTGACGTTCGGTTTCTGATCGATTTTTAATCTTTTAGCTTCCTGGGAGAACAAAAGAGTGGTGACTTGTACGTCCAGTAGTTTTTTCAGCTGATCAACATTACTGAACATGCTCTGATAAGAAGGGGGCATCATCTTTATCATTTTATTCAAATCAGCAAATTTTATTTCTTTATCCCCTACCTTGGCGATCACCAAAGCATCGAGAGCATCACCTTTCTTCTCTTCAGCATAGACGCCTGTGCTAGACAGGAAAGAAGTAACAACTACAATCACTACACTCATCCACAATTTTTTGTAATACATGCTGGCCTCCTTTTTCTTTTTAAGCTTTTTTCATTCTTATAGCGAGTGAGCTTTTTCTTATCATATTAGTTTATACTTTGCCATTACTTTTTTAAGTATTTCTAAATTACCTGGGGACATTGGTGAGAGGGGCGGTCGCATTTCAGGAGAGATTTTTCCCATCAGACTCAGAGCAGTCTTTACAGGGATGGGATTTGTTTCTAAAAATAGAGAGTTGTGTAACTCAAGCAGTTGATAGTGGAGTTCTCTTGACTTATCAAAATTTCCGGATTCAAAGGCATCGTACATCGCGGCTATTTTATCTGGCATGATGTTGGCTGTTACTGAGATGACACCCTTTCCACCTACAGCCAGGATGGGATAGTTAGTGAAATCATCTCCCGAGAAGACACTGCATTTTTCACCGCAGAGATGAATGATATCACAAATCTGGCGAAGTGACCCTGTAGCCTCTTTAATTCCCACAATGGTGGGCATCTCAGAAAGTCGAGCCACCGTTTCTGGTAGCATATTAACCCCTGTTCGGCTGGGCACGTTATAGAGTATAAGAGGGAGGTCTGTTTCTTCAGCGATAGCCTTGTAGTGGTTATAAAGCCCTTCTTGAGTAGGTTTATTGTAGTAAGGGGTAATAAGCAATGCTCCGTCTGCTCCTGTCTTTTTGGCATAGGTGGTGAGCTTTATAGCTTCAGCCGTGCTGTTAGATCCCGTTCCCGCAATCACGGGTATCCGGTGGTTAGCAGCCTCGATAGAAAGATCAATCAACTGCTCATGTTCCTCATGGGTAAGGGTGGCCGACTCACCAGTGGTGCCGCAGGGGACGATGGCATCGGTACCATTTGTGATATGAAATTCAATGAGATCGCGAAAACCTTCTTCGTCTATTTTTCCCTCTTTAAAGGGAGTAACGATGGGAATCAGTGAACCTTTAAACATATCTATTTTTCTCCTATCTGATTAAAGCATTTCAGGGTAAAGCCCTCCCTCGTAAATGAGAGTGGCACCACCCTCTAAGAAAACTTTTTTTAAAGTATTATTTTCTTTGGTGAAATGTACAGTTAATGTTTCTCCTCCCTGGGTAAGGACCGATACAGGGGATTTAACCCCATCTTTTTCATGGCTGATTAAGGCAGAGGCTACCGCTCCCGTTCCACAGGCAAGGGTCTCATCTTCTACCCCCCTCTCATAGGTTCTGATGGCTATGTGTGCTCCATGCTTAATGTTGACAAAGTTTACATTGGTTCCTGCAGGTTGAAAATACTCTGCAAAACGGATTATTTTCCCCAGCTTTACTACCTGACAGCTGGCAAGATCTTCAACATACATCACCACGTGAGGGACACCAACGGTAATGGAGTCAACGAGATAGTCTGCTCCATCCAAATTAAGCGCGACCTCACGGGTGAGATTGTAAGGGAGAGGAAGCTCAAGCTTTACCCTTTCACCCAGGACCTCTGCTTTGATGATTCCGGCCAAGGTCTCAAAAGTAAGCGCAGAAGGGGCGATTCCCTTGAGATAGGCTAGCCTGGCTACGCACCTACCACCATTGCCGCACATTTCCGCCTCGCTTCCGTCGGCATTATAAAATTTCCATTTGAAATCTGCCTTTTTAGAGTCTTCTATGAGGATTAATCCATCTGCACCGGCTGAGAGTTTTCGTCTGCATACCTTTTGTGCGCACTCATCAGCCCTTTTAGACGCGAGGATATCCTGGCGGTTATCGATGATAATAAAATCATTACCAGCCGCACTCATTTTGGTAAAAGGAATTAGCTTCATTGGTTTAAAAACTCCGGAATCTTTTCTCCCCTAATCAGGTCTTGGTAACTCTCTCGTTTTCTAATCACGTAGAATTCCTTTCCTCCTACCAGGACCTCTGGAACGCGGGTTCGGGAATTGTAGTTGGAAGACATGGTAAACCCGTAAGCCCCGGCACTCATTACGGCGATGAGGTCGTTTGGTTTTAAACGAGAAATTTTTCTGTCTTGAGCGAGAAAGTCACCTGATTCACAGATGGGTCCCACAATGTCTGCGACCATTTCATCTCCATCATTTTTAACCACAGGCTGTATTGCCTGGAAGGCAGCATAGAGGCTAGGGCGAATCAGGTCATTCATGGCAGCGTCCACAATCACAAAGGACTTTTCAGTCCCCTGTTTGAGGTAGAGAACTTTGCTGACGAGAATTCCTGCATTACCTACAATCACTCTGCCGGGCTCCAGAATCAGGGTGCAGTTTAAATCCTTCATTTCTTCGATAAGCACCGTGGCATATTCCCGGGGATGTGGTGGTGCTTCTTGTTGGTAGGTAATACCCAGCCCACCACCGAGATCAATATACTTGATTTCTATGTTCTCGTTCCTTAATAACAGTACCAGTTCTTTTACTTTTCTTAAGGCTTCCACAAAGGGATTAAGTTCAGTTATCTGTGAGCCAATGTGGCAGTCAACACCAATAATCTCTAAGTGCTCTAATTTTTTTGCTTCTCGGTAGTTTTCGATCGCTTGCGTAGCCTCTATTCCAAATTTGTTTTTCCTTAGGCCGGTAGAGATGTACGGGTGTGTTTTTGGGTCGATATGGGGGTTTACCCTTAAGGCGATCTTTGCCTTTTTACCAAGTCTACCGGCTACCTGATTGAGGGTAGTTAATTCTGAAGGGGATTCTACATTAAACATTAAAATATCGGTTTTAAGTGCGTACTCTAGTTCTTTAATCTGCTTTCCTACTCCGGAGAAGACTACTTTACTTGGCTCTATATTTGCGTTGAGTGCGCGAAAGAGTTCGCCTCCTGAAACAATATCTGTCCCTCCACCCAAGTTGATAAAGATTTTAAGGATTGCAAGACTTGATGCGGCCTTTACTGAGAAACAGGTGAGATGGTCTATCCCCTCAAAAGCAGAGTCAAACACCTTGAAGTGGTTTTCCAAGGTATGGAGACTGTAAAGATAGAAAGGGGTTCCTACCTCATCTGCAATCCTTCTTATGGGCACTTCTTCACAGTAGAGCTCGTTTTGATGGTAGTGAAAATCGTGCATAACATTCCTTTTAAAAGTGGTACTCAAGGGTTACTTCTTCAGAAAATTCACTTTCATTTGGGTAAGTTGCATCATCAATGGCTGTCACCGCATAGGTATAAGTCTCTTCCCTTGTTGCTGAGCTATCCAGATAACCCGATCTGGTTAAAAGGGTAGTAAGTAACCTTTTAAGATCGGTCTCTCCCTCTGATCTACGGTAGAGGATATATCCCTTAAGGTCTGATTCCTTATTCTCATTCCACTTGAGTAATATTCCCCTTTGGGTTGGTATTGCAATCAGTCTTGTGGGAGCATCGGGAGGGGTGTGGTCTGTAGTAGTAATGGTAACCTCTTCGCATCCCTCACTCTCGATAAAGGTCTCTTTGATCTTCCTTACTGCTCTCAGTGTATAACAGTAGTCCCTGTCCATTTCAATACCCTTGTCTCGACAGGCAAGGGTAGTAATAAGCTCGCTGTTGATAGGTTTTAAAGGATAGTCTTCACCGGGAAGCCGCCGATAAAGGTTGTATCCTGCAAGTTCTTCTAAAGGTGATCCATCTTCCAAGGTAGCAGGCTCTTCCCAAATTAGAACGACCGATTTCTCCTTAAGTTCTGCCTGACAGTTTTTTGGTGGCAGGCTGGGAAGATCCCAGAAGACCTCTTGAGCGTTAGAGCCAGGACTTGGCTGGTTGGCAGAGGTATAGCTCACTACCTTATAAGTATATATCTTTTTAAACTGAAGGTACCTGTCACTATAGTTAATCCTGGTGGCTTGTGGTTTACTCATCGTGTAGGTCTTATAATCTATATCGTAGAGGATTACAAATCGTTTTGGACATTCAATGCAACTGTCTTTAAAGTCTTTCTCACTTCTCAGTATCTTAAACCCCTTTAGGTTTAAAAGCTCTGAACCGTATGTATTTTTTCTGGGTATGCTCCAGCTTAAGGTAATGGCCTTTCCTTGGGGGAGTGCGGTAAGGTCTTTAATCTTCGCAGGGGCTATAGTGACAGGCGCACTCGGCTCATCTTTCTTGCCACAACTGAGGAATGTGACTGCGCAGAGAATATAAAAAAAAATCGTTTTGAAAAATTGCCGTGACTTCACTGATCCTTCCTAAGTCCTTCATAAAAGTGGATAATCACTTCTTGTCCGTACAATTACTTTTTGCTTTTTGACAGTTTTCTGATCTTAAGGCGAAGGGCGTTTAGTTGAATAAAACCGTCAGCCAGTTTCTGGTCGTACACAGTATCTTCTTCGAACGTGGCATAGTCCGGGTGGTAGAGAGGGTTGGGTGATTTTCTTCCCACTACTATACAGTTTCCTTTGTAAAGCTTTAAACGGACGGTACCAGTGACATTTTTCTGGGTTTCATCGATGGTAAGTTGCAAAATTTCCCTTTCAGGAGAGAACCAGTAACCATAGTACACCAATTCTGCATATTTGGTGATCAAGCTATCTTTAAGGTGCATTACCTCACGATCCAGGGTGATCGATTCCATTGCCCGATGAGCTATGTGAAGGATAGTCCCTCCGGGCGTTTCGTATACACCGCGGGATTTTATCCCCACATAACGGTTTTCCACCATATCAACTCGACCAATGCCGTTCACTCCACCTAACTTGTTGAGTTTCTCTAGAATCTTGGCCGGAGAGAGGGGCTTTTTGTTAATGGCTATCGGATTTCCCTGCTTATAGCTGATTTCCAGATAAGTGGGTTTTCCTGGAGCCTTTTCGGGAGAGTGCGTGAGTATAAACATATCCTGCTTTGGCTCCTGCCAAGGATCTTCAAGTATACCTCCCTCAAAACTTACGTGCAGGAGATTGCGATCGATACTATAGGGCTTTTTTGCACTTACCTTTATTGGGAGCTTATGTTTTTTAGCATAGGCGATAAGAGACTGTCTGGAGTTGAGATGCCAGAGTCTCCAGGGGGCAATGATCTTTATCTTGGGATTTAAGGCAAGGTAGGTAAGTTCAAAACGAACCTGGTCATTTCCTTTCCCGGTTGCCCCATGGGAAACGGCGTCGGCCTTTTCTTTGCGGGCAACTGAGATCTGCCATTTGGCAATAAGGGGTCGTGCAATGGCCGTTCCTAAAAGATACGTTCCTTCGTAGACAGCATTGGCCCGCAAGAGAGGAAAGACAAAATCTCTTACAAATTCCTCTCTGAGATCCTTCACATATACTTTACTGATGCCACCTTTAAGTGCCCTTTTCTTAAGATCGTGAGACGGTTCATCCTGCCCTAGATCAGCACAGAAGGCGATTACCTCACATCCGTAGGTCTCTATCAACCAGCGAGGGATGACGGAGGTATCTAAACCACCGGAATAAGCCAGGACTACTTTTTTTATCTTCTTCATATATCTTCCCTCGTTTTTTAAGTAAGGAGCATTTCCAAGATAGCCTTCTGCATATGCAGACGATTTTCCGCCTGATCGAAGATGATAGAGTGCTTACCATCAGCTACTTCATCAGTAATTTCACATCCCCGGTGGGCAGGCAAACAATGCATAACCAGCACATCCTCCTTTGCCACCTTGAGCAGGGAGCTATTGAGCTGATAGTTTTTAAAGGACTCCAGTCTCTTTTGATACTCATCCTCCTGTCCCATACTTACCCAGGTATCGGTATTGATGATGTCCGCATCCTGGCAGGCCTCAAAGGGATCAGAGGAGAACTTTATTTTGGAAGGGGCATCTTTTTTTGCTTGTTCTACTATCTTTCGGTCAGGTTCATATCCTTGGGGACATGCCAGATGAAAGTTCAATCCTAATATGAGGGAGGCATTTATCCAGGAATTGGCAATGTTATTTCCATCTCCTATATAGGCAATTTTTAGCTGCTTAAGCTCTCCTTTCTTTTCTACAATGGTCATAAGGTCACTCAGTATCTGGCAGGGGTGGAGTAAATCTGTGAGACCATTTATAACAGGGATAGTTGCAAAGCTTGCAAATGTCTCAAGTGTTTGTTGAGAAAAAGTCCTAAACACCATACCGTCTAAGTATCTCGACAAGGCTTGTGCGGTATCCTCTGCCGATTCTTCTCGACCTAGTTGTGTATCCTTCCAATTCATATAAAGGGCATGACCCCCCAATTGCAACATGCCCACTTCGAAAGAGACCCGGGTTCTGGTCGAGGATTTTTCAAAGAGCATCCCCAGTGTTTTTCCCTTTAGGGGTTGGTAAGACTCACCAGCTTGCTGTTTTTTTTTCAAGCTTATGGCACTGACAATCAGCTCTTCAATCTCTTGCGTGCTTATGGAATTTAAACTTAGTAGATCTCTCTTCATCCGCCATCAAAGTTGACGACTTCGCAAAAAGTCCATCTGCTGCGTTGCGGTTCATCTTTAGTCATTCCGACGTACACCTAAGCACGCCTCATTCCTAAAGATTCGCGCGTTTTTCCGTGCATCTGGATCTTTTTGCTGTGTCGTCCAGTTAAAGACTTTTTACGAGAACATCAAAGTTGTTTTCTTTTGAAAAGTTCGTCTAAGATTCCAATTAAAAGGTCCACTTCCTTTTCCGTAATGATAAGAGGAGGTATAAAACGCAATATGTTTCCCATGGTGCAATTGATCAAAATGCCTCTATTCATACACTCTGTTACTATATCTGCGCCTTCAAAACTTATTTCTATCCCCAGGAGAAGACCTTTCCCCTTCACCATTTTGATGGCGGGGTGTCTGTCTTTGAGGGAGCATAGCTTTAAGTGAAAGTATTCTCCCATCTTTTGACAGTTATCCAGGATATTTTCATTAAGCAATGCCTCGATAGTTGCCACTCCTGCAGCAGTAGAGAGCAGGTTCCCCCCGAAGGTGGAGGCATGGATGCCTGGGGAAAAGCTGGGGGCACATTTTTTATTTGCCAGCATGGCTCCTATGGGCATTCCCCCGGCCAAGGCTTTGGCAAGGGTCATGATGTCTGGTTCCACTCCATAGTGTTGATGGGCAAAGAGCTTCCCGGTTCTACCCATTCCCACCTGGACTTCATCAAATATGAGAATCAGTCCGTGTTCATCGCATAGAGCTCTTAAGTGTTTCAAGTAATCAGGTGAAGGGCAGTTTACACCGCCCTCTCCCTGAATGGGTTCTACCATCACCGCGCAGGTATCATCAGTGATTGCCTCTTCTACTGCCTGAGCATTGTCAAAAGGAACGTAGCTGAAACCGCTTAACAGGGGCTCAACACCATGGTGAAATTTCTTCTGCGCGGTAGCTGAAAGCGTTGCCATAGTTCTTCCGTGGAAGCTGTTCTCCATGGTAATAATTTCATATCGATGAGGTGCTTCCTTGTCCTTAAAGAATTTACGGGCTAATTTTATTGCCGCCTCATTAGCTTCTGCACCGCTGTTACAGAAAAACACTTTATCAGCAAAGGAGTGGGCCACCAGTAACTCTGCCAGCTTAATCTGGGGTTCAGAGTAGTAGAGGTTGGAAACGTGCATGAGTAACTTACTTTGCTGATTGATGGCCTCAACAACACGGGGATGACGGTGTCCCACATTTAATACCGCTATCCCAGAAACAAAATCCAGATATTCCTTTCCCTCGCTATCCCACACCTTCATTCCCTCACCCCTGGTAAGGACTATGGGTGAGCGGGTATAGGTAGGAAAGATATACTGTTCTGATTTATTAATTAATTCTTTCATAGGAGCTTTGCTCATGAGTTATCCGGTAATCTGGGTGCCGATACCTACGTCGGTAAATATTTCAAGCAGAACTGCATGCTTTATTCTCCCATCGATGATATGGGCTTTTGCCACCCCTTCTTTTAAAGCCTGCAAACAGCAGGTTACCTTGGGGATCATTCCTCCTGAAATCTCACCTTTCCTTATCAGTGTCTTTGCTTTCTTCTCGTTCATGGATGAAATTAATTTTTTTCTCTTGTCTAATACCCCCGCTGTGTCGGTGAGCAGAATTAGCTTTTCTGCATTGAGGGCAGAGGCAATTTTCCCCGCTACCATATCGGCATTGATATTGTAGGTCTCTCCGCCTTTTCCTACACCAATAGGGGCAATAACAGGAATAAACTTGTTTCTATCCAGTGTTTCAATGATATGGGGATTTATTGTTTCCACTTCACCTACCAGACCCATATCTTTGACTTTCCTTTTAGTAGTTTTAGATCGCGTTGAGGAGAGTCTAAGCTTTTTTGCGGTGATTAAAGATCCATCTTTACCGCTTAACCCTACTGCCTTTCCCTCTTGTTGATTAATCAGTTTAACAATCTCCTTGTTGATCTTTCCCACCAGGACCATTTCAACAACTTCCATGCTTTCCTCGTCGGTTACCCTTAAGCCGTCGACAAACCGTGAAGATTTCCCCATCTTTTTTAGCACTTCCTCTATCTGAGGGCCCCCTCCATGAACCACTACAGGATTGAGCCCGATATAGTTCATTAAAGTGATGTCCATGGCAAAATCTTTTTTCAACTCTTGATCTGCCATGGCATGTCCACCATACTTAATGACAATAGTCTTCTGGTAGAAACGGCGGATGTAGGGCAGTGCCTCCATCAGGATGGTGGCTTTGTCAATTAACTTTTGCATCAGTATAGATTTATGAAGGGGGTTTAACCACAGAGTTCACAGAGAAATTTCTAAATAGAATTTAAATTGGTTTTTATAATCAATCTCTGTGTCCTTTTTAATAATAGATTTTTATCCATAAACATTTTCGAAAGTTTATTAAAGGGAGTATTATAAAGTATATGTCATTGCAAGAAGCGCAATGACAAAACAATCTAGTGTAAGAATACAAAATGGAATTTGCTTCACTTGAAATAACGGTTCATTGTTATGTGAGCTATTAAATATTCCTATCAATAAGAGAGCACAGAGAAAAATTGGATAAAAATTAAGGGGTGGTTCTTTTTATTAGATTAACCTCTGTGGTCTCTGTGGTTTTAAACAAGTCAGAGGATATAGCGGCTTAGGTCTACATCTTTCACTACATTACTCAGTTTTTCTTTCACGTATTCAGCATCGATGATAGACTTTTTCTTTTTTAAATCCGGTGCCTCAAATGAGATTTCATCAAGGAGTTTTTCCATAATGGTATGGAGTCTGCGCGCCCCGATATTTTCAGTTCTTTCGTTAACAATAGCTGCTAATTCCGCGATTTCCGCAATGGCGTTATCCTTAAAAGTGAGCTCGATCCCCTCCGTTTTCATTAAGGCCTTGTATTGAGTGATTAAGGCATTCTGGGGCTCGGTAAGAATTCTGATAAACTCCTCTTTACCCAGGGATTCCAATTCTACCCGAATGGGGAATCTTCCTTGCAACTCCGGGATTAAGTCAGAGGGTTTTACACTGTAGAATGCCCCTGAGGCAATAAATAAAATATGATCGGTTTTTACCATTCCATACTTGGTAGTAACGGTACAACCTTCTACAATGGGAAGCAGATCTCTTTGCACCCCTTCCCGTGAGACATCGGGGCCATGTGTTCCGTCTTTCCCCACGACTTTATCAATTTCATCCAGGAAGATGATCCCAGACTGTTCTACCCTCGTGATAGCTTGTTTGGTAACCTTATCCATATCGATTAATCGTTGTGCTTCCTCCTGAGTAATAATCTCTAGGGCCTCCAAGATTTTCACCTTCCTCTTGCGTGACTTTTTAGGGAAGAGGTTGCCAAACATATCCTTGATGTTGATATCCATTTCCTCCATGCCGGCAGCTGAAAAGATTTCAACGATAGGAGCAGCCCTCTGAGTAGTTTCAAGCTCGATTATCCGTTCATCCAATTTGTGTTCTTTTAAGAGTCTGCGCAGTTTGTCCCTGGTGCTACTCTCTTGTTCTTGATCCGCTTTTACCAGTCCTAAAGGCTTTTCCGGTGATTCACTGTAGCTCTTTTCTTCTCTTCGAGGTGGTGGGAGCAAAAGGTCAAGGATGCGTTCCTCGGCGATCTCCCTGGCTTTGAGCTGGACCTTCTCTGCTTCTTCTGCCTTTATCTGGTTGACAGCCAGGTCGGTAAGATCCCGTACCATCGATTCTACATCACGACCAACGTATCCCACTTCTGTAAATTTAGAGGCCTCAATCTTTAAGAAAGGAGACTGGGAGAGATTGGCCAGTCGACGAGAAATCTCCGTTTTACCCACACCTGTAGGACCGATCATAATAATATTCTTCGGGGCGATCTCGTCTTTTAAATCACCAGGTACATTCTGTCGTCTCCATCTGTTTCTCAGGGCAATGGCAACTGCCCTTTTGGCGTTATGCTGACCGATGATGTACTTGTCTAATTCAGAAACAACTTCCCGTGGAGTTAAGCTTTTCATAATACTAGTTACATTTGTTTGATTCAATTTATTATAGCTCCTCAATTATAATATTATTATT
>Ga0255043_10000189_pt1 | contig 11335 bp, 9 predicted proteins | sample BC1_12_9_MG_FD_182778 | JGI IMG/M metagenome (GOLD analysis project Ga0255043, IMG submission 182778) | Seawater microbial communities from Strait of Georgia, British Columbia, Canada - BC1_12_9 | ecosystem: Environmental > Aquatic > Marine > Strait | place: Canada: British Columbia | collected... | reverse complement strand
AATCCGAAACTGGGAACCCGCCCGAAGGGTGGGAGTCCGAAGGACAAATTCGCAATAATCTCCCTCTGCCCGCTGCTCACTGCTTCCTGCCAGCTGTATTTCTCTATGCTCTATGCTCTATGCTCTCTGCGCCCGGCACAAACATCGCTTGAGGCACACCAGTATCGGGGTGCGGGATAATTCTGACCTCAGTCTCATAGATCTTTGACAGATTCTCCTCAGTAAAGGTCTCCATGGTAGGGCCATCAACGCTGATGCGCCCGTTTTTCAGAAAAATCAAACGCTGGCAGTAAAGGGCTGCCAGATTCAAATCATGCATAGCGCACAGGAAAGTGGCACCTTGGTTGTTCTTTTTCGAGAAGAGGTCGAACATCTGCATCTTGTGAGCCACATCCAGGTTGGCTGTGGCTTCATCGAGCAGCAGGAGTTCTGCCTCTTGGGCCAGGGTCCTAGCAATAATAACCCGCTGTGCTTCTCCTCCGGAAATCTCAGTGATCCGCCTTTGCGCTAGATCTAGGGTGTCAGTAAGACGCATGGCCTCCATAGCTTTGGTCAAGTCTTCGTCGCTATCACTGCCAAATTCACGTTGGTGTGGATAGCGCCCCATAAGTACCACTTCAATACACCTAAAAGGAAAAGAGATCTCTAGACGTTGAGGCACCGAGGCTTCCACCAACGCCAACTCACGAGCAGAGTAGGCCGAAAGCTCGCGGCCGGACACAGTTGCCTCACCCGCGTGCAAAGGCACGACCTTGCTAAGACAAAGAAGTAGAGTACTTTTACCACTTCCGTTTGGACCGAGCAGCCCAACGAGTTCGCTTTTGCCAACATGGAAATCCAACCCATGCAGCACTACTCGATCCCCGTACTTCGCGGTCAAGCCTTGGACGCTAATCAAGAATCACGCCTCCCCTCCTCCGCTTGAGGAGAAGGCAGAAAAAAGGTCCGCCAATCAGAGCAGTGACCACGCCAACCGGGAGCTCCTCACCACCAGGTAAGAGGGTGCGTGACACCACATCAGACCAGAGCAAGGCAAGGCCCCCGAGGAGTCCGCTGAAAATCATGAGCCTCTGATGCGCCGCTCCCACAGTCATGCGCACCAGATGGGGAACCACGAGACCCACAAAGCCGATTACTCCGGAAACCGATACTGCTGCGGCTGTAAGCAGGCTAGCTCCAACCAGAAGCCGGCGGCGCACTCGTTCCACTTCAACCCCGAGTTGACGTGCCTGCACTTCCCCCATCGTCATAATGTCCAGTTCCCGGGCACATTTTGCCACTAGATACAAACCCAGGAGCAGATAGGGCAGGGAAAAAGCTACATGGATCCAGCCTCGTCCCTGAAAACTCCCCATTACCCAAAAAACAATCGCCGAAACCGCCTCTTCATCCAGTGCCTTGATCAAAGCAATGAGGGCGGAGAGAAACGTCGCTACAACTATCCCGGCCAGCACCAAGGTGTCCCTTCGCAAGCGTCCTTGTACCCGGCCGAGAATAACCACCAGGGCCAGAGCACCCAGGGCTCCCACGAGTGCCAACAGTGGAATGGTACCCAGCCCCAGGTAGGAGGCTCCCCCCAATCCCAGAGCAAAAGCCAGGGCTGCTCCGAAGGCGGCACCGCTGGCAACACCAATGGTGAAAGGATCAGCCAGTGGATTCCTCAGGACTCCCTGGAAAACAGCTCCGGCCACCCCCAGGGCAGATCCCACCAGAAAAGAAAGAATCACCCTACTCAAACGAATGTCAAAGACCACCACCAGGGGAGTGCGTTCCACTGATCCAGCCGGAGAAAGACCCAAGCCCTCACCAATGGCAGCCATCACAGTCTCCCACGGGATTTGCAAGTGGCCGATTCCGGTGGCTCCTAGAACTGATAAAAAAGATACTATCGCCAGGAGTACCAGACCGATGACAAAAATTCTCCTGGAGGCAGTCAGTCGGCCGCGAATCTCCTGAAGGTTTGCTGAGGTTTGATTCGAGTCAGGCAATTGGCTTCACCTTGTTATTGAAAATTCCACTGCCTTCATGAATTACCATACGTAGGGGCGGGGTTTATCCCCGCCCGTCGTTGGTGGGCAATGCACACCCTACATTGAACTAATTCCGAATCTCGAAGTCCGAAACCCATCCTGGGATTCCGGAATTTAGAGATTTAGGTATTCAAGAAGGCCTTTTCGGGCGGGGGTAAACCCCGCCCCTACTTTTCTCTCTAGCCCTGACTTCTATCTTTCTACTGAAAATGCTCGAACGCAGCCCGTAAATGATCAACCCAAATATCCACGAACTCCTGGAATTCTGCTGTGCCTTTGAGCACCACTACGCAATTGATGCCTTCTTTTTCCAGTATGGATTTCCAAGAGTTCTCCTCCGGTCCTGCCATGTCTTTTCTGGCATGAGCCCCGGCCACGGTCATAAATGGCATTAGATAGGCCTTCTCGATGCGGTTTTTTTTCAGGTCCGTCGTGATGTCATCGATCTCGGGCCAGCCTTCTACTGTGCCCACGAAAACGTTAGGATCCAATTTCTGCACGTGATAATTGAGAGCTGCATAATAGACATTGGCAGGATGATGGGTGCCGTGGCCCATAAAGACAACCGCATCCGTTTTCCTGCGTTCTGGTGGAATAATTTTAAGGAAGGTCTCCGCCACCCTTTGCACATCTTCGCTGGTAGTCATTAAGGGATAGCCTACTATGACTTTCTTTAGCCCTTTGCTCATACCTGCAAATCTCTGGACATTCTTCACTAAGCCATGGAACTCCGCCCCTGGCATTACGTGGAGTGATTGCACTGCTACGTGGGTAAAATTCTCTCGCATCATGCTGGACAAGGCCTCTTCTGGCGTTGCAAGCTGTATCCCCTTTTCACCCATCTTTCGAATGATAGTGCGTGAAGTGTATCCCCAGCGTACAGGTATTCCTGGAAAGGCCTTCTTTACCGAACTCTCAATATTTTCAAACGAGATCTGAGCTTCGGGAACAGTAGTCCCAAAAGCCACTAAGAGAATACCCTTTTTCTCTGACATTCTTTCACCATATCCATGCGAAAATTCCACCGACAGAACCAGGAAAACCAAGGAGACAATAACCACATATATCACCCCTACCTTGCTCTCCATGGCCGACCTCCCAATTGAACTGACCGTCCCCCCAATGCCTGACCATATCGAACAATAGGGGCACTGCCAATTCTTCCTCCAAATAAAAAAGCCTTGAGTCTTTCTGGAGACTCAAGGCTTGCACCCAGCTTTCTTCAACCTCGAGGGGTTCGGTATCCTCGTACCGCGAACCGGCAACTTTACCATTGTTGACGCTTCTGGAAAGACGGCAGGTCTTCTGGCTCTCCCGATCTCCGGCTCGCCTTCCCACCCCGCTTCATCCCAAACGCTGTAGAGGGACTTACTGGGCAGTGACTTTAACACCGGGCTGGATTCTGGCTTTATGTTTGCCAGTAACCTTATCGGCCCGGTGTATACCGGAGATGTCTAACCCCACCTGCACAATCTTGCCGTGGTGATGAGGTCGGGATGACAGCGGCGGGACCGCTCCCGACTTTCACGGGATTCCCTTTTAAACCTGGCCCACAATGAATAATGTGGCCTAATGGCACCGTCCTTTTATGTCTGTCCATCATATCAGCACCAGCGAATTTCAGTCAAGCCTTCAATGACCAGGAGTTTTCCCAAGAATGTTATGAGCGACACAGGCCAAAGGGGAAGGCTACTCCACAACGAGCAATTCGCGCCATTTTATGGCAGTGTCCCTTTTGAAAATGCACCAAATCTTCATGCTGGCATTGGCGGGGCTAAGAGAGGAAGGAGAGGTGGCTCAGGTGCTCGTTGTTTCACAGCTTCCCCCTTTGGTCTTCCTGGTGTTTCTTCTGAGTGACTGGTGGGAGGCCTGTGTCACTTCCGCAGCTGTGGGTGGGGGAGCCCCTGGCCCGCCGAAGGCGGGAACAGGGAGGGGGCGCCTTCCCCCGCGCACAGCTGCGCTTGAAGTGACCAGGCCGGAGCCTTGGAACGAAAGAAGAAATACCAGGAAGACATTTTAATTTCCAAATGAGAGCTGAACTCGGCAATAGCTTCAGTGGATAAACATCAAGCATGATTTCTTGGGGAACTCCTGTTCAATGAAGCGTCCAGCTTTCTATCTTTCAGGGTCAGGTATAGCTCAGATCTTGCACAATCCACTGCATTTTGGCACGCCCCTTGCTGTAATGGGGTTCCATGGAAATACTTACAGAACTACTGACTTGAATAATGCATCCAAGGAATTTGCTTTACCAGCTAGGAGAACGAGAAATGACATACATCTGCATCAAATGCAGAACGATCTGGGTCAGTGGAGACCATACCAGTGAGTATTCCGGGGGATTGTGTGAAGTGTGCACTACAGACTACATTAGAGATAGGCAAAAGAGCCAGGGATTTCATGATTGCTTCAAGAAAGCGATTGAACTCTGTTCAAGAGCGGGTTGTAGTTACTGGTTGCTGTGCAACAGGGAGCTGAACACTGAACACTGAAACCTTCCTTATTCTTCCTCAACCCTCAGGAAATGGAAACCCCACGCTTCAAGTCCTACATAGAGGCCCGGATCGCTCATTTCCACACCGGTTCTGTCGTAAACGTCCCCACTGAAAACGTCGGTCAAGCGCCATGCCCGCCCGACCAGGTCATCCCAGGGTGGGCGGATGCGTGCCTGGGCGCTAAGGTCTGAAAAATTCACTACTATCAGTCGTCGCTCATCGCCTTTGCGCCAGCACCAGGCGACGAGGTTGGTGTAACGAGTATTGTCCGGCCAGCCTGTCAGCTCACACAACCACCACTCGCCATCCCGGAAAACCGGCGCCTTTATTTCTTCCAACAGGGTCCGGTAAAAAGTTTGAAAATCCTGAGTTACCTGTTCGGAGGGGCGGCGGCCCAATTGTACCGGCAGCTTGACCTGCCGCCCTTCGAATTGTCCCTGGTGGAATAGCTTTGCTCCCGGCAGTGTGGCAATTGTTACCGCGGCGGCGCGTAAACGTTGCGGCCCAAAAATGCTAGCAGCACGAAGTTCGTCGTGGTTTTCTATGAAACGGACCAGCTTCTCTTGGTAAATCAGATCGGCTCGCAGGTGTTGCCGGATGGCTTCGGCCGTCTCGTGTACCAGGCAGTCGTAGAGTCGCTTGTCGTAGCAGTAGTCGAATCCCTGTTGCTGCAGTTCCCACTCCATGTCCCAGTAGGCCTCGGCCATAAACAGGAAGCCGTGGTGCTTCTCACGAACGGCTTTTATCACCTGCCACCAGAATTCAGACGCAGCCCGCTCTCCGGCCCGATGCCCCCAGATTTGCTCAAAAACACGGTTGATGAGCAGCATGGCCATGTCGCAGCGCACGCCGTCGCATTGATCGCTGATCTCACGTAGCGTGTCAATGGCAGCCAGGCGCAGCCGCGGAGAAAAAGCGCTCAGTTGCACTGTGTCCGTCCACGGCGGAAAATAGGGATCCCGTCCATGAGCGAAAACCTTTCCGTCTGCCTCGAAAAACTCACCAGGTCTCTCTGCCAGATCATCGGCGTCTCCTTGAATCAAGTATTCAGGGTGCTCGAAAACCCAGGGGTGATCCAGCGCCACATGGTTCGGCACGAAGTCCAGCATCAGCAGGATGTTCCGTTCTGCCAAAGCCTCTCGTGCCGCGGCCAACCCTGCCGGCCCACCGAGGTACTCGTCTACCACGTAGCGGTGTACGCAGTAAGGTGATCCCACTACGTCTTCTGGCGAAAAGTCTGCCAGGACCCGGTGGTATTCGGTTTGCAGATCCTCGTGCTGGCGCGCGATGTGGGTGCCCACCGGACTCCGTTCCCAGACGCCCATCAACCAGACCGCATCGACGCCCAACCCAGCGATACCGTCCCATTCCTTCGGTGGTACGGTGGCTAATGTGATTGACCGTTCGCAGCGCTGACTCAGTTCGTGGAGCCAGACCCAAGCGTTTATTTCATAGATGATGGGATTTCTAGGCCACGGTATCACTGCCATGTCTCCTGGAAGCTAAAAAACTCGCCTTTCGAAGCTGCATGATGATACCATACAGCAATAGCTATTTCTTATGTCATGCTTAAAAAGAGGACGGGTGAAACATGGAACCGACAATATCCGCCGAACAAGTTGAAGCCATCGTGCGCAATCTGCATCACGATCCATTCCAGATTTTGGGACCGCATGAACTGGAAGTCAACGGTCACAAAAATTGGGTGGTGCGAGCCTTTGTGCCGGACTCCACTGAAGTATATTTACTCAATCCGGAGACTGGCGAAGAACACCCCATGCGATCCGCACATAATGAGCATTTTTTCGAAGTGGTTTTGCCTGGGCCTGAAGAAATTTTTATGTATCAGTATCGAATCGTGGCCACAAATGGTCATGAGCGCTTTATTTACGATCCTTATTTCTTTTTGCCACAGATGGGTGAATTGGATTTATATCTTTTCGGACAGGGCGATCATCATAAGATTTACGAAAAGCTTGGCGCGCACCCGATGGAGGTCAATGGTGTAAAAGGTGTATATTTCGCGGTGTGGGCGCCCAACGCACGCAATGTGAGTGTAATTGGCAACTTTAATGTCTGGCATGGCGGCAAACACCAAATGCGAGTCCTGGGTTCATCCGGGGTCTGGGAACTTTTCGTACCCGATATCGGCGTGGGAGAAGTTTACAAATACGAGGTCAAGGATCAATCCGGGAACATCTTTGAAAAGTCTGATCCTTATGGTTTCCAGTTCGAGGTTCGTCCCGCCACGGGCTCATTTGTCGCTGACCTAAACAAGCACAAATGGGCTGATCAGGAATGGATGGATAAACGTCGGAGGACAGATCCTTTAGCACAGCCGATCTCCATCTATGAGGTCCATCTCGGTTCGTGGATGCGGGTGGTGGAAGATGGCAATCGTTTCCTGACGTATCACGAGTTAGCCCATAAGCTCGTGGAATATATAAAAAAGATGGGATATACCCACATCCAGATTCTCCCAGTGGCGGAGCACCCATTTGATGCTTCGTGGGGATATCAAGTTTTGGGCTATTTTGCGCCCACCTCGCGTTTTGGAACACCCGAGGATTTTCAGTATTTTGTTGATTACTGCCACCAGAATGACATCGGTGTCATCGTCGATTGGGTGCCGGCCCATTTTCCGCGTGATGCCCACGGATTGGCATATTTCGATGGCACCCACCTGTACGAGCACGCTGATCCACGCATGGGAGAACACCAAGACTGGGATACAAAGATCTTTAATTTCGACCGCAACGAGGTGCGCAACTTCCTCATCGCCAACACTCTGTTTTGGTTCGAAAAGTACCACATTGACGGTATACGGGTGGATGCAGTGGCCTCCATGATTTACCTGGATTATTCAAGAAAGGAAGGCGAGTGGATACCGAATCAATTTGGTGGGCGTGAAAATTTGGGAGCCATAGACTTTTTGAAGCGGCTGAATGAACTTATCTTCAGTTATTACCCAGGCGTACTGTCCATCGCCGAAGAATCCACAGCCTGGCCGGGTGTCTCGAAGCCAACCTATCTAGGCGGTCTCGGTTTTAACCTGAAATGGAACATGGGTTGGATGAACGATTTCTTGACCTATACTTCCAAGGACCCGGTCCATCGAAAGTACCATCACAACATGATTACCTTTGCGCTGTTGTACGCATTTCATGAGAATTTCGTGCTGGTGCTTTCCCATGACGAAGTGGTGCATGGCAAGGGTGCTTTATTGAACAAGATGCCTGGCGATATGTGGCAAAAGTTTGCGAACCTAAGGGCGTTACTTGCTTTCATGTTTGGTCACCCAGGCAAGAAATTGTTGTTCATGGGCACAGAAATTGGTCAGTGGGATGAGTGGGAAGAGGCGCATAGTCTGGATTGGCATTTGCTGGAATACGAACCGCATCAAAAGCTGCAGAGCTTTGTACAAGAATTAAATAGAGTGTATAGAAACGAGCCAGCCCTGTATGAAGTCGATTTCGATCACACTGGCTTTGAGTGGATCGATTTCATGGACTCTGATAACAGCATCATTACTTTCATGCGCAAAGCCAGCGATTACAAAGACCTGTTAGTGTTCGTCTGTAATTTCACCCCGGTGTATCGCGAGGACTATCGCGTGGGAGTGCCTTTTCACTGCGAATACAAAGAGCTGTTGAATAGCGATTCTGAAATGTATTGGGGCAGCAATAAAGGCAATTATGGCGGCTTGTGGAGCGATGAAATTGCCTGGCATAATCAACCGTATTCACTCAATTTGAAAATTCCGCCACTTTCAACAATGATTTTCAAACCGCAAGGTTTGCCACTTGACTGAGATTGGGGCAACCGCGGCAACTGAGACTCGGTTTGAGGAGTCCCAGATTAATCCGGATGAGAACTGAGCAGCAATTCTGAATCCAGTACAGCCTGAGAGGGAGCCTGGACTGCTCCAGACCCTGAGGGTTGCCCTTCAGCCACAAGTGACGGAGCTTGCTTCGGAGAACGGCTGAACCACCACCCTGAGAAGATCAGAACCGTCAATAAAGCGAGGGCGCCCAATAGAACCATCCCTTTGTTCCTAGAAAGCTCAGGCCGCAGCCGCAGATAGCCAAAGAATTCCTGCCACCAGGGCCGTCTAAGACGCTTCACCTTGTCATCCACTGCAAGCAACCTGGCTTGGGTCCTTTCTTTTTCGTGATCATTAGCGTCTGTTGTCTTCTTGAACTCACCCAGCAGTTTTTGCTGTTCTTTCCCCAGCTCCCTGAGTCTGGTCTCAGCCCCCTTCAATTCATTGGCTTGGATCTCTAAGTTTCTTTTCAACGTATTAACTTCAAATGTCAGAGTCTCCAACTCCGTGTCCTTGGCCTCCAATGCTGCCTTACACCTAAGGAGATATTGACGTTCACTCTCAAGCAGTCCGAAACTGGTCACGGGTCGCTTTGGCCTCTCCCTCTCTTTATTGACAGAAACCCTCTTGTCTCTATTGGCCAATGTGGTAACAGCAGGTTTGACCTGGGGTTTTCTCTTTGTGTCACCAAGAGTCAGCACTTCATCCATAGATACGTAGATGCGCCCACCCTCTTTCATTCGGGATATCAGTCCCTTATTCAGGTATGTGATTATCGTGCCCTTGGAGACACCCAGGGCCCTGGCAGCCACCTGGATGGTGACTTTTTCCTTCGGAGGTTCTGGGCCGGATAGGAAAAGGTGGGATACCTTTGCCAGCCCTCTCCTTTGGTTTTTTCTATCTTTCATAGAAGGACCAAACCACGATCAGAAGCTGATAACCGAATTTATGCCTCCGTAGGCATCATCAGCTGTTGCCTCGTTGTCAGGATCAGGTATCCAGCGGTCACCAACCAGGTATTTGTACTCATAGGATCCCTGCCTGAGAGAAATGGTTTTGTGCCACAGCGCTCTACCCTGGGACTCAGTGAAATGAAGGGATTCCGGTACCCACTCATTAAAATCTCCAGCGATCTGCACCATGGCACCCTCAGGCGCTTCCAATTTGAACACAATCTCTCTTTCCACTGACGACTTCAGCAGTCCTTCAGCTTCTAAGAGCGATCCAATAGTAAAACCTTTCTCCTTCATTTCAGTTTCCTCGTTGAGGATTTCCATGGCCAAATCTTGATAATCGCGGAAGCCAGAGCAGGATTTATTGTATTCGGCTATGGCCTTTTCGCGGCTTGCGGCTTCTCGCAGCTTGGTGCAGGTATTGATAATGGTCTCGAAGCAGTTTTCAGGAAACCTGTCCCTTAACGACTCCACTACACCTTTGCAGAAATTGGTCCTGCGGTCGATGTTCGTGGCCAGAATCTTGACAGAGAGCCGATGATCCACTTTCTCTTCGATTATCTGGATTGTATCGAGAAGCTTCCCCAAACCGTGGAGAGAAAAGGAACTAGCGTCAACGGGAATGATTGCCTCCTCAGCTGCCACCAAACCATTAAAAGTCAAAAGACCTATGCTGGGAGGACTGTCAATGATGAGATAGTCGTAATCGTCTTCAATGTCCACCAGGCTCTGGGCAAGTTTATACTCCCGCTCGTGCCCACCGGCCATGACTTGTTCAAAAGCACTCAAGATCACATCGCTCAAGACAAGGTCAAGATTTTCTGCCACTGTCTGGATGGCTTCGCTAATCGGCATTTCGCCCAATAAGACCTCATAGATAGTCTTTTCCGCTTGGTCACCCTTTGCCCCAAGTCCAAGTCCGGCATGCCCCTGCGGGTCCAGGTCAATTAGCAGGACCTTCTTGCCTTCACCGGCCAGGAAGGATGCTACATTTATTGCCGTTGTCGTCTTGCCGCAACCGCCTTTTTGATTGACGAGAGCAATTTTTCTCATGCCTCTCCCTCCTTTCTGCTTAAGAGCAGGGAAAGAAAATGGACCTCTCCCTTTGGTTGATCCCGTACTGAAATTATTGAACTTCATACATTTACCAATAACTCTACGAATCAGGTCGCCAACCGTTCGAAGTGAAACTTTCTCGGTTAGTATCCTTTTCTCTTGTCTCAGTCTGTCTGCGGGGTAATTCTTGCGTGAAGGGAGCTTTGAGGAATATGGGGTAGCAGGGGGAAGGTTTGCCACTTCATCCGGCGCACGAACAAAGACACCCCATGCGGACCTCAGTACTTCTGTCCACTTTTGGTGCTGGTGCACCCGAATGCTTTCCCTTAGGCGGTGAAGGGACATGACCATGCCAAGGCGCTTCGGTGGTTTATATATAATCACCGGCCCAGATAGTTATGGGCCGAACAGCCTTGTCACAATTTCCACATCTTGTGATGAACGATCATCAGCCTCCTATATCATGTACCACCTGGTGGGACTTAAACCACACTTTATTGGACATGTCAAGCAGAGAAACCACGCCCCTCTGCTGGACTGAATCTCTCCGACCAAAGGTCGGAGCTTCCAAAATCTTTCAAAAAACATCTCCTCCCCCTCACCCTAACCCTCTCCCCCAGGGGAGAGGGGATTAAGGGATGGTCTTTTAGACTGGCGACTTTGATTGCAGCTTCTGTCAATTTGAAATCTAAAATCTTCAATTGGCATGTTTATTGCTGATTTAAGGAATTTGGGAGATGTCGAAGCCCGCAGAGACATATTTATAATGAAGGCTTGCCCGGATATTTCATGAATTGCTGTCGCGAGACCACGAAGATGGGCGTGCCTGCCCGCCATCGCGAGCCTGCTCGCTCAGGCGAGGCGGGCGGGCCACCGGGCAACCGTCCCGCGGTACCGCGGGATTGGTTCCGAGGCGTACCTGAACGGTACGTCGCAGGGGCCGACACCCGAGGACGCCAGGAAGGGCGGCCATATCCG
>Ga0255043_10000187_pt1 | contig 11339 bp, 6 predicted proteins | sample BC1_12_9_MG_FD_182778 | JGI IMG/M metagenome (GOLD analysis project Ga0255043, IMG submission 182778) | Seawater microbial communities from Strait of Georgia, British Columbia, Canada - BC1_12_9 | ecosystem: Environmental > Aquatic > Marine > Strait | place: Canada: British Columbia | collected... | reverse complement strand
CTTGGGATAGAGAACGCAGTAAAACTTCAATAAGCACGATTACGACACGTAAACCGTTTATAACATATTGATATTGCAGAGGCGCTTTTTCTATTTTTGAATTTATTACGAATGTAACATTTTTGAATGGCAAAAGATAAAAAAAAGCTGGATGGACCAAGTTTTACCCAGGAGGTAATTGCCGTTACCGGGCTTTTTGCTGCAGTATTTTTATTATTGTGTCTTGTAAGTTATTCTCTTCCTATCCTGCAATCTGCCTCCTATTCTTCCGCAGCAAACTGGTGCGGTACAGTTGGGCACCTTATTGCGTGGGGACTCCTGTCTCTTCTGGGTATCAGTTCCTTCTGGTTTATTGTTTTGCTGGTTTTCTTCTCTGTTCAGTTTTTCTCAAGCAAGTCTGACTTTCACCGTCTACCCCTTATCTTTCTGGGCAGTTTTGGTATATTGATTGCCAGCAGCAGTCTTCTGGGGATCATGTATCCTGCTGAAGGGGATTTTGTCAGCATTGCAGGGCGATATTACCCTGCCGGTGGCCTGGTCGGGAGTTGGCTGGCGCATTTTCTCAAAACCTATCTTGGTGGTCCGGGGGCCATTCTTTCTCTTCTTCTTCTGCTCATATTTTCACTCATGTTATCGGTACGTTTTTCTCCGTATTTTATGGGGAAAAAAGTCATGAGCGCCTATGGCCGCATTGGCGAAAACTATTTTCAGAAAAATGAGGCCCAGCCCCAAAAAGAAAAACCCGCCAAAGATCTTTTGCAGGAACCTCAAATTTCCGCTTCCATACCCAGTGTGAATGAACCCTTGCGTGTGGAAGAACCATTTGATGAAGACGACGAGGATTTCCAGGTTACGCCAGTTACATCAGGAGAATACCGATTGCCAGGTATCGGATTGCTTGACAAGGTTGATTCAGGGGATAATGAAGTGAACCTGGAGCATTATTATGCCGTGAGTAAAAAGCTTGAGGATAAGTTGCGTGATTTCGGCATATCCGGCAAGGTTGAGGGCATTTCTCCAGGGCCTGTTGTCACGACTTATGAATTTGCTCCGGCGCCCGGCATCAAGATAACCCGTATTGTTTCCCTGGCCGATGACCTGGCAATGGGGCTGAAGGCAGAAAGTGTCAGGATTGTTGGCTCCATTCCCGGCAAGGCTGCTTTGGGAATAGAGATACCAAATCCGCAAAGAGAGATCGTCTATATCCGGGATATTATCTCCAGTGAAACATTTAAGAACGCGTCTTCCAGATTGACCATTGGACTGGGGAAGGATGTTGTTGGGCAGGCGGTTGTCGCTGATCTGGCTAAAATGCCCCATCTTCTTATTGCTGGTGCAACCGGGTCAGGTAAGAGTGTTGGCATCAACTCAATTATCTGCTCCATTCTTTTTAAGTCCACTCCTGACGAAGTACGTTTTCTGATGATTGATCCAAAACGTATTGAGCTCTCGGGTTATGAGGATATCCCCCACCTGCTGCATCCTGTGGTTGTTGATCCAAAGATGGCGAACCGGGCTCTGCAGTGGGCAGTGAGGGAAATGGAACGACGCTACATGCTGCTTGATGAAAAGCGGGTGAAGAGTTTTGCCTCCTATAATCAGGTGGTAGAGGATGAAGAGAAACTCCCGCTGATTGTTATTGTTGTGGATGAACTGGCGGATCTGATGATGGTTTCATCCCGTGATGTCGAGGAGTCTATTGCCCGGCTGGCTCAGATGGCAAGGGCTGCAGGCATGCACCTGATCCTGGCTACCCAGAGGCCATCTGTTGATGTGCTGACCGGCCTGATCAAGGCGAATTTTCCCACCAGGATATCCTTTAAGGTATTCTCCAAGATTGATTCCAGGACAATCCTTGATATGAGCGGTGCAGAGCATCTGCTCGGGGATGGAGATTCCCTCTTTCTGCCACCCGGAAAGGCCAGGATGCAGCGCATCCATGGGTCTTATATTTCAGAGAAGGAAACAGAGCGCGTAATTGAGTTCCTGAAAGAACAGGGAACAGCCCGCTATGACAAATCTGTCCTTGAAGCAGTTGAAGAAGAGAATGGGGAGCATGACTCCATTGGCGCAGACGTGTATGATGAAAAATATGACGCTGCCGTGGCCCTGGTCTGCGAAACAGGGCAGGCCTCTATCTCCATGGTGCAGAGGCGTTTGCGGGTTGGTTATAATAGGGCTGCCCGCATGATAGAAATTATGGAAAAAGAAGGTCTCGTCGGGCCGGGTGACGGATCAAAGCCGCGGGAAGTGCTCGCCCGAAAGAGTTATTAGAATGAAATAGTGAAAAAAAGGTTTTTGCATAAAAAAAGCTCGAAATTTTATAGTATTCGAATGTCTTTCTGATCCCATATCCATTCTTCTGTTTTTCGCTTTTATCCCTTTAGGCATCATTATATAAGTTTTTTTCTTGACATTTAATATGCGACAAATTATACAATCCGTTGTCTTAAAAAATGAGTGACGGTTCAGTCAGTATTGCTTCCTGAGCGCTAAGAAAAAAATATATAAAAAATTTCATATACTTGTGTTCAGGCAAGTTGATTTCCTGGCAATCTTGTGATGTTAAGGAAATCGCTTTTAAAGGCATAATTTGATTTCCGGTACTGTTTTAAAAATAAACTTTTTTAGTCATAAGTTTCGTGATGTATTTTTTTGTTTTTGTTTAGGTTGTTTCAGCAATGAAGGATTGTAATCGTCAAGGCTGAGGCAAGCTGATTTTGTCATAGAGTAACAAACAGGTTTCGTAAGAGGCGAAGCCATAAAGGTTAATCTTTTTGAGGAGGTAAGTTAATGCCAAGCTACGTAGATCCTGAAAAGTGTGATGGTTGCAAGGGTGGTGACAAAACTGCCTGTATGTACATCTGTCCCAATGATCTGATGGTCTTGAACAAAGAGTCAATGCTGGCCTACAATCAGGAACCGGATGCATGCTGGGAATGTTATTCCTGCGTAAAGATCTGCCCACAGGGCGCGATCTATGTCCGCGGTTACAGTGACTTTGTACCCATGGGCGGCCAGGTTCATCCAATGAGAAGTTCCGATTCCATTATGTGGACCGTTAAATTCCGTAACGGCAACATGAAGCGGTTTAAGTTCCCCATCCGTACCACGGCTGAGGGTGCTTCTAATGCCTATCTTGATGTAAAAGGTGTCGATCTGGACAATGAGTTGCTTTGCACTCAGACATCCCTTCCGTCTCCTGATCCAGCGAAAATGGCCAAGTAATTAATCAGTTAAGAAAACTTATTTTATATAGGAGGAATAAGCATGGCGTTACCTAATAAGCCGCTGGGCGAACTGCCCGCAATAGTTGATCCTGAAATTATAGAGCATGATGTTGATGTGCTTATCGTCGGTGGTGGTATGGCTGCATGCGGTACAGCATTTGAGATCAAAAAATGGGCTCCGGCCGACATGAAAATCACCTTGGTTGACAAGGCTTCCCTCGAGCGTTCCGGTGCTGTTGCTCAGGGCCTTTCAGCTATCAACACTTATATCGGCGAAAACCCGATTGAAAATTATGTAAAAATGGTTCGTAACGACCTGATGGGCGTTGTCCGTGAGGACCTGATCTACGATCTCGGTCGTCACGTTGATGATTCCGTTCATCTGTTTGAAGAATGGGGGCTGCCGGTTTGGAAAATTGCTGAAGATGGTTCTAACCTCGACGGTTCCAAACCTGCTCCAACCCTGCCTGAAGGCGGTAAGCCTGTCCGTACCGGTAAATGGCAGATCATGATCAACGGTGAGTCTTACAAGTGCATCGTTGCTGAGCCTGCCAAGACAGCTCTTGGTGAAGAAAATTGCCTGGAGAGAATTTTCATCGTGAAGCTGCTGCTTGACAAAAATACACCGAACAAGATCGCAGGTGCTGTTGGCTTCTCCACCCGTGAAAACCAGGTACATGTCTTCAAGTGCAAGACCATGATGGTTGCCTGCGGCGGTGCTGTTAATATTTTCCGCCCACGCTCCACTGGTGAGGGTAAAGGCCGTGCCTGGTATCCTGTATGGAATGCCGGTTCCACCTACACCATGTGTGCCCAGGTTGGTGCTACATTGACCATGATGGAAAATCGCTTCACGCCTGCCCGTTTCAAAGATGGTTACGGACCGGTTGGTGCATGGTTCCTTCTCTTCAAAGCCAAAGTGCAGAACGGCCTTGGTGAGTTCTATGCCAATACTGACGCAGTGAAAGATGAACTCGGTAAATTTATGCCTTACGGCGCTTCTGCTGTTACCCCGACCTGTCTGCGTAATCACCTGATGATTGAAGAGCTGAAAGCTGGCCGCGGTCCTATTTATATGGCTACCGACGTTGCCCTGAATGCCTTCCTTGATGATGCTCGTGCAGCCGGCAAGGATGAGAAAGAAGTCAAGAAATTCTGGAAACACCTCGAGTCTGAGGCCTGGGAAGATTTTCTTGATATGTCCGTTGGTCAGGCTGGTCTCTGGGCTGGTGCAAATATTGAGCCTGAGAAAATTGGTTCCGAAATTATGCCGACAGAACCCTACATGCTGGGATCACATTCCGGCTGCTGCGGTATCTGGGTTTCCGGTCCTGATGAGGCATGGGTTCCTACAATTGATGGTCCTCGTTCTCATCAGTACAAGTGGGGCTACAACCGTATGACCACTGTTGACGGTCTTTTTACTGCCGGTGACGGCGTTGGCGCTTCCGGTCACAAGTTCTCCTCAGGTTCACATGCCGAGGGTAGAATGTGTGCCAAGCAGATGGTTAAGTACTGCCGCGACAATGCTGGCTTTACACCTGAATTGAAGCAGACTGCTCAGGAACTGGCTGATGAGATTTACGCACCGGTCAGGCTGTATCATGAGCATGTTGGCAAATCAACCGCTGCTGACGTTAACCCGAACTACTGCAAGCCAGCCGGTTTGATGATGCGTCTGATGAAGGCTACCGACGAGTACGGTGGTGGAGTTGCTACCTATTACATGACTTCTGGTAAGCTTCTTAACATCTGTCTTGATCTTCTGCAGATGATGCGTGAAGATGCTGCGTTGATGGCTGCAGGCGATCTGCATGAGCTTATGAGAGCATGGGAAAACTACCATCGTATCTGGTGTGTTGAAACTCATATTCGCCACATCGAGTTCAGGAAAGAGAGCCGCTATCCAGGTTTCTACTACAGGTCAGACTTCCCGACCGTTGATGATGAGAACTGGAAGTGTTTCGTCAACTCCACCTTTGATCCTACGACCCAGGAGTGGAAGTGTGAGAAGGTACCTTGCGTAAACATCATCGAAACCGAACCGTGGCTCTAACTTTCTATATAAGGATCAGATAATACCTGTTTGCAGGCGATCCTATGTAGAGACATACAAAATGAATCTCCAGGCACCGATAACGGTGCCTGGAGATTTTTCTATACTTAGGGGTTTTGGTTGGTTGCGTTGGTTGAGATGGCTTGCTACTGCTTGATACCATTGCAAATACCCTGTAGGAAGCACAAATCATTTGAACCAAAATAATCAACCCTTGAATTATGAAAAATAATATGAATGGAGGAATGGCATGACAGAAGAACACACACCTGTGAGCGGTGGCATTCTGGTTGTTGGCGGCGGCATTAGTGGGCTGACGTCAGCGTTGGAAGCCGCGGAGGTTGGGAGCGATGTCTTTCTGGTTGAAAGAAATCCTTATATGGGCGGTCGAGTCGCACAGCTGAATCAATATTTTCCCAAGCTGTGTCCCCCATCCTGTGGCCTGGAGATTAACTTCAAACGGATCAAGAATAACCGCAAGATCCGTATGTATAACATGACCGAGGTAAAATTCGTTTCCGGTTCTCCCGGCAACTACCAGGTAACTCTGGAAACAAAACCACGGTATGTTAACAACAACTGCACCGCATGCAATGCCTGCGCTGAAGTCTGCCCTGAAGAGCGGGATAATGATTTCAACTTTAACATGGATAAGACCAAGGCTATATATAAGGCCCATGACATGGCTTTTCCCATGAAATATGTCATTGACATGGATGCCTGTACCAAGTGTGGCAAATGTGTTGAGGCCTGTAAATATGAAGCCATTGAGCTTGACATGGAGACCACGACATTCACCCTGGATGTTGGATCTGTCGTCTGGGCAACCGGTTGGAATCCTTATGATGCAACCAAGATGGATAACCTGAAGTTCAATGAAAGCAACGCTATCATAACCAATATGATGATGGAGAGGATGTCTGCACCCAACGGTCCAACCGAGGGCAAGATCCTGCGTCCTGGTGATAATAAGGAACCTGAAAGTTTTGCTTTTGTCCAGTGTGCCGGTTCACGTGATGAGAATCATCTTGAATACTGTTCTTACGTCTGTTGTATGGCTAGCCTGAAACAGATCACCTATATCAGGGAACGTTATCCTGAGGCAAAGGTAACTGTTTTTTATATAGACATGCGGACTCCTGGAAAATACGAGAAATTCCGCGAGAAAGTAATGGATGACGCGAATGTCCATTTTATTAAGGGTAAAGTTGCTGACATTATTCCTGAAGCGGACGGTGGTGTAACTGTTGTTGCTGAAAACGCGATTACCGGTGAAAAAGTTCAGGAAAAAGTGGATATGGCGATACTGGCTACCGGCATGGCTCCTGCCATCCAGGCTGAAGGTGCGTCCCTCGGTCTGCAGATGGATAGTAACGGATTTGTTTTGAGCGATGAAGGTATGATAGCCGCCGGATGTGCCAAGAAGGCTGCCGATGTGGTGACCAGTAACCAGAGTGCGACAGCAGCAGCTCTTAAAGCCATTCAGGCGTCAAGGAGGTAGGTCAATGGATAAAAAATACGGTGCATATATATGCACAGGTTGCGGTATCGGAGATACCCTTGAAATAGAGGCCCTTTCCAAGGTGGCCAGCAGTGAGATGAAAATGGAGTGCAAGACGCACCAGGCTTTCTGCAGCGCTGACGGCCGTGCCCTGATCGAAGGTGATATTAATGACGGTGTAAACACAGTGGTTGTTGTAGCCTGTTCACCAAGGGTGATGCAGGATGAATTCAACTTCGGTGATGACAAGATTACCATTCGGGGCAATATTCGTGAGCAGGTGGTTTGGAGTAAGGGTGAGGATGCTGACCCGGAATATCTCCAGGAGGAGGCCTCCGACTATGTAAGAATGGCCTGTACCCAGGCCCAGAAATCAGAGTTACCCGAACCTTTTGCCCTTGAGGTGCTTAATAAGGGAATACTGGTTATGGGTGGCGGGATTGCCGGACTGACAGCAGCAAAAGAAGCAGCTGCCACCGGTTATGAGGTTACCCTGGTAGAAAAAAATGCTGTTCTTGGTGGTAAGGCGATTAACTGGCGCCAGTCATTTCCTACCAAGTCTCCCTGGACAGACATGGAAACCCCGATTGTTCATGACCTGATCCAGGCTGTACAGGATGCTGACAATATCACAGTGAAAACCGGAACAGAGGTAGCCAGGATTTTTGGTGCTCCCGGCGATTACTCAGTTTCCTTTAAAGAGGGCGGAACAAAAAGTGATTGGGATGCTCCTGCAAAGGTTGGTGTCGATGAGCAGGATGCAATTGATAAGGGCACGATGGAAGATCCTAATGCCGGCATTAGTCATTACATGGCAGACAACCCGGATGCTGAAAAGTATGGTGCTGTCGTCCTGGCAACAGGTTGGGTGCCTGCTGATGTCTCTGAGTATGAGCATCTTGGTGTTTCCAGTCAGAATGTGCTTACCAATGCCGAGTTTGAAGCGATGGCTGGCAAGGGCAAGATAACGCGTCCCTCTGATGGCAAGCCTGTTGAAAGTGTTGCTTTTATACAGAGCCCCGGTGGTGCCGGGCATGATAAGGATTTCCCCTACTGCAACTCAGTAACCAGCCTGGTGGCATTAAAGCAGGCCAAGTATGTGAGGGAAGATAATCCCAATGGTAAGGCATACATTCTTTATCAGCATATGAGAACGCCAGGAAACATGGAGCTTTTTTATAAGGCAGCCCAGAATGATGACGGAATTTTCCTGACCAAGGCTAATGTCATGAAAGTCGAGGAAGGCTCAGATGGTTCTTTAACTGTTGAAGTTGAGGATACCCTCCTCAATGAAAACTTCAGCCTGAATGTTGATATGGTTGTGCTTGCAGCAGGAATGGTGCCAACTACCAAAGATGAAAATGTTATCAACCTGGCCTATCGCCAGGGACCGGCTCTAACTGATCTCGATCTTTTTGACGGATATGCAGACTCTCATTTTATCTGTTTCCCATATGAGACCAGGCGGACCGGTGTCTATGCCTGCGGTGGTGTTCGCAAGGCTACAACCATTGATGAGACTATTGATGATGCAACAGGTGCAGCCCTGAAAGCCATCCAGTGCATCGAGTCAGCTGACCGCGGTGTTGCCGTACATCCCCGTTCAGGTGATAAGACCTATCCTGAATTTTTCATGCAGCGCTGTACACTGTGTAAACGCTGTACTGAGGAATGTCCGTTTGGGGCCATTGATGATGATGAGAAAGGCACGCCGCTGCCCAATCCGACCAGGTGCCGCAGATGTGGTACCTGCATGGGTGCATGTCCTGAGAGGATCATTGGCTTCAAGGATTATAATGTTGATATGATAGGCTCCATGTTGAAGGCTATTGAAGTACCGGATGACGATGAGGACAAGCTGCGTTTTGTGGCCTTTGTCTGTGAAAATGATGCCTACCCCGCCGTTGATATGGCAGCCATGCGCCGCCTCGGTATCAGCAATCTGGTCAGGATCATTTCGGTGCGCTGCCTTGGTTCAATCAACGTGGTCTGGATCAAGGATGCCATGTCTGCAGGTATGGACGGTGTCATTCTCCTTGGCTGCCAGTATGGTGATGATTACCAATGTCACTTTGTCAAAGGCAGTGAGCTCGCTGATAAGAGAATGGTGAATGTTGCAGAAACCATGGGGAGCTTGGGTCTTGAGGTTGAACGTGTGTCAGTGAAACAGGTTGCCATAAACGAGTACCATAAGATTCCGGAAATCATTAATGGTTTTGTCGAAGAAATCAAAGAAATGGGTCCGAATCCGTTTAAGGGTTTCTAAGCATTTATACCTATTTACAAGTCGTTTGGCAGTGTGGTATACGCTGCCAAACGATATTTTTTATAGAATAAATAACTGATAACCGGTTTTTGAGCATTAGATACAAGGGGAGATAATCTCCTTAGGAAATATAAATATAGGTAATCTGGAGAAGACAGGAGGCTGAAGAATGACAATGAAAGTAGATCCTGATTTAAATTTTATAAAATATCTGAAAAGCGCCGGTGGCGATACTCTGAAGAAATGCTACCAGTGTGCGACTTGTTCCGTTGTCTGCCCCCTGTCCAAGGACGGCAGCCCATTTCCCAGGAAGGAAATGATCATGGCCCAATGGGGTATGAAGGACAAGCTGATAGGTGATGTGAACACCATGCTGTGTCACAACTGTGGTGACTGTAATACCTATTGTCCCCGAGGGGCCAAACCGGGAGAAGTGCTCGGAGCTATTCGTGCCTATGCCTATACCCATTTCGGCTTTCCGCAGGGGTTGGCAAAATTGGCAAGTGATGGCAAAAACCTGCCGATTCTCATAGGTATTCCTATGGCTATTATCCTGGTTTTATGGCTTATCTCCGGCGGTATGCATATGCCTGATGGACCGGTTGATTTCAGTAATTTTTTTGGGCATTGGGACTTTCATTGGCTGACCAAAACCACCTTTTTTATAGATATTATATTTTTGCCTGCTGCAGCATTCTCCCTTTTTGCATCGTATAAGGGTGTTTCTGCCATGTGGAATAAAATGTCGGAGAGCCTGGAAGCAAGTTCTGACTATCGTCCATCAATCAAGCAGTTTGTGCTTGAATTCTTTTGGCCGGCTATTAAAGAAACCGTCCAGCACAAACGGTTCAATGAGTGCGGCACCAATGTTGACCGGGTTAAAGGGCATCTGCCTCTGCTCCTGGCCTTCATGGGACTGTTAGTTGTGACCGGTTATTCTTTTCTCCGGAAAGACTTTTATGCTCTCCTTGTCAACGATCCCAGCCTCCACGCAGCTATCCCTACGTATGATCCATTCAAGATCCTGGCTAATATCAGTGCCATTGCCTTGCTTGTCGGTATTGCCATTCTCTGGGCTAACCGGAAGAAGATGGAGTCAGAAGGCAAGGCTGTCCCGACCTTTTATGACTGGTTTCTGATCATTGAGATCGCTGCAGTCGGCATCACGGGTCTCGGAGCAGAACTGCTGCGAATGGCTGACTTTGGGGTTTTGGCTTACTTAACCTACTACCTGCACCTGGTTTCCGTCTTCATGCTCTTTTTCTATATGCCATATACGAAATTTGCCCATATGGTTTATAGAACATTTGCCATGGCTTTTGAGAAATACCGGGAGAGCAGTTTCGTGCAAAAGGAAGATTCATAACATAAGCCATACACTGGTGGCTGGATAATAAATCGTTTTCGATTTTCCAGGAAAATTGATTTTTTACCCTGGAAAAAAAAGGTTGATTTTTACCTGTGAACGGATTATCTTGTCACGCTTTTCTGCTGGCGTAGCTCAATTGGCAGAGCAGCTGATTTGTAATCAGCAGGTTGCGGGTTCAAGTCCCATCGCCAGCTCCAGATGAGTAGTCGCGATTGTCGACCCACTTTTGTTACTATTCGTTGTGGTGGTGCGGCATCAGCGTAGTTGAAATGGAGGGGTTCCCGAGTGGTCAAAGGGAACAGACTGTAAATCTGTCGGCGACGCCTTCGGAGGTTCAAATCCTCCCCCCTCCACCATATTTTACGTGCAGAACCTTTTGGTTCAGCACTTAATTTTTTCTATAGAACTGATGTTTGACAGAATATAAATTGTATGGCAGAAGTGATTATTACAACTCTTCAATTCCTAACCGACTGATTGAAGCGGGAATAGCTCAATTGGTAGAGCATCAGCCTTCCAAGCTGAGGGTTGCGGGTTCGAGACCCGTTTCCCGCTCCATTTAAATTTTCTGGGAAGGCTGCTTTATGCCACAAGAGAATGGTGGCTTGTGCCTTAAGGAGGTAAGGGCTTAAAGCCCACGTAGCTCAGGTGGTAGAGCACTTCCTTGGTAAGGAAGAGGTCACCGGTTCAAGTCCGGTCGTGGGCTCCAGTGCAATAAATATGTGGAAATCATTGGAGCGGAACATTCATTTTAAAAAAGAAGAATTTAGCATTGTATAGGAGAGAATAGAATGGCAAAGCAGAAATTTGAGCGAAATAAACCGCATGTAAACGTAGGAACGATTGGTCATATTGATCATGGCAAGACGACGTTGACCGCCGCAATCACTCGTGTATTGTCGACCAAGGGTCAGGCA
>Ga0255043_10000185_pt1 | contig 11365 bp, 11 predicted proteins | sample BC1_12_9_MG_FD_182778 | JGI IMG/M metagenome (GOLD analysis project Ga0255043, IMG submission 182778) | Seawater microbial communities from Strait of Georgia, British Columbia, Canada - BC1_12_9 | ecosystem: Environmental > Aquatic > Marine > Strait | place: Canada: British Columbia | collected... | reverse complement strand
TGTTGGGGCTACTACGCCTACGAGTTCTTCGTGGCGCGCAGAGGATGGCAGCCTCGATGAAGGCCTACTACTTCTCGAGCAGGACAAGCCAATAGGAAGACTCGTCCTTGGTCCCCGAGCCGGGCGTCACCATCTTGGATGACCAACCATCTTTGAGAAGCTGCGGCAAGGCATGCTGGTCATCTTTGCCGGAGGTGAACTCGCCGTCGTCGGGATCGCCACCGAGCACCCAAGACTCACCGTTATCTGAAACCACTACAAAGCGCTGTGCCATGCCGGCTGCATATGCGACCGCCTCCGCGCCTGCAAGTGGGTGCTCGGTGGCGAGGACGCCTTGTGCAGTTGGCAAACGAGTTCATGCACTCGCTCCGCCTGTCAGAGACTGCCAGTGTGCCGTGTCGACGAAGCGCGCCCTCGTGCCCGGCGTCCCGGGGATACTTTGGAAGCCGGTGCGCAGGATTCGCGCGGTTTGGCGGAGAGCTCGAGGATACCTCGCCCAGAGAACACCGGGTCGACGAACATGGCCCGGGAATTGGGTCCTCCCCAAGTTCCGCAGTGGTGCGTCGTCCCTCCGATTTGCAGCATTCGTACGACGTTGCGTCCCCTGAAATCGAGACGAATCGCCCCGTCGGCGAGGCCCTCGGCGAGGCTCAGCGTGGCGGAGTCCGATATCGCTGGCTCGTGAAGTGTCACCGACCCGCCGCGTACAACGACGTCGCCTACCCCTAAGCCGGTTGGGGACGACACGATCAGATCTGCAGACTGCACCGTCACACCGCCGGAGAAATCGTTGTTCCCGTTCAGAACGAGTCGTCCGCTGCCGATCCGCAGACCACCTTCTCCCGTCAGATGAATCGGAGCGTCCCCGTATGAGATTCCAGCGAACTCCGCGGGAGAGTTGTCGAAGACACGGACCAACAGTGCGCCTCCATTGTCTAGAATCACCTCATCGAGAGCGATGTTCCCGCTCAAGCGAGCCGCGCGGGCGAGCACCGGGCGATACTTCTGCTGGGGCCCGAGGCGCCGCTGAAGAACGCGTCCCTCCTCGCTCAAAGCAAACCAAATCGTGCCCGTGCCGACCCCACCCGGCTTCGCTCGGGAATGGGGACGAACTTTCGGCAAGCCGTAGCGCCCATCCGCGTTCTTTCTCGAATCGGGGTCGAAGTGAAGGGTGGCGCTCGAGTCGATGACCGGCACCGAGATGACCTTCGCCGCGTCTTTCTCGAGCGTCCCGCGGCCATCGTAGTCCTTGGTGCTGGGATCGACCACGGTCGGCGAGCCCGCAACGATGAAGACGTGCCCGGTGTCGCGTGGCTTGGGGCGGCTGTCGTCGGACGGCTTTGCATAGCGTCCCATGGCGTAGGCACCGATGTCGCCCGACCGTAAATCCTCGAAGCTCGTCAGCGTCTCGAAGCCGGTCGCCGGTGCGTCGCCACTGCGAAGGTACTGCGCCACCACGAACGCTCGCGACCATGGCCTCCGGCTTTCGCGCAGCGCAAAGTCCTCCGAATAGAGGCGGTTGTGCTCATCTCGCCCCCGCTGGGCCTGCAGTACCGCTTGATGGAGAGGGGAGATCGTGTTGAGCACGAAGCTGAGCCAGCCGGAGCAGTCGGTCGAAGCGAGGAGGGAGTGTGCGTCGGTCGACTCGAGATGGACCTGCGGCTCACCGAGCCGCTTTCGCGGGCCGAGCAGCTTCTGGTGACTGTAGCTGTTGCTTGGGGGCGGCTTGTTCGCGTCGTCGCTCAGTGCCTGGATCACGGCCGTGGAGAACCGAACCGTGTCCTCGGATAACTGCGCCGACGAGTCCGGCGTCGCACGGGGGCTCCTACGCTCAACTGTGGTCGGTCCGATTTGAGCCGAACCACAGGCGGCGATGAAAAGGAGCACCGAAAGTTGCGTTTTCGACAGCACGTCTCGTTCCCTGTCTTCCAAGCTGCACCGGTCAAAAGCGCCCGGTAGTAGAACAGGCTAGTCGGACCGGGCACCGAGCACCAAATCTCTGACTCAACCCAGGCTGGCGACCGTCAAACGCCTTACATCCCTAGGCAACACGTCCGTCGCGGGGTACGGTGCCCAACTGAATGACCAAGAGTAACGGCGCACAAGCTCTGATTCAGACTCTCATCCACTGTGGTGTGGACACCTGCTTCACCAATCCTGGGACGTCGGAGATGCACTTCGTCGCCGCGTTGGATCGCTCTAATATGCGCGGAGTACTGTGTTTGTTCGAAGGCGTGGCGTCGGGGGCTGCCGACGGATACGCGCGCATGGCAGACAAGCCTGCAGCGACGCTGTTGCATCTTGGATGCGGTCTCGGCAATGCGCTCGCGAACCTGCACAATGCGCGCAAGGCGCGTGTACCCATGATCAACATCATTGGAGATCATGCGACCTATCACACTCAATACGACGCGCAGTTGCAGTCGGACATCGAGACTGTCGCCAAGAACATTTCTACGTGGTTCAAGACAACGCCTGAAACCAGCCAACTGGCTGCCGATGCGGCTGAAGCGGTAGCGGTGGCCAAGGGCCCGCCCGCACAGATTGCTACCCTGATTCTGCCCGCAGATGTGTCCTGGGGTGAGGGTGCCGAACCCGCGCAGGCGCACGAGCCTGTGAAAACGCCGCCGGCGCCCGACGCAACGGTGCAGGCGATTGCACGGGTCATCAAGAAGTCGGGCAAGAAGGTTGCCTTCTTGTTGGGCAATCGCGTGCTACGTGAGGCGGGGCTGCGCGCGGCGTCGCAGATTGCGCAGAAGACAGGCGCCAAGCTCTTCTGCGAGGTCTTTCCGACGCGCCTCGAGCGAGGTGAAGGACTGCCCGCCGTTGAGCGCATTGCGTACCTTGCGGAAATGGCTTCGGTGCAGCTCAAAGGGTACGACCACTTGGTTCTGGTGGATGCCAAGGCTCCCGTGTCGTTCTTCGCCTATCCAGGCAAGAAGAGCTATCTCGTGCCAGACAACTGCACAGCCCACACATTGGTGCAGGCGCATGAAGATGCGCTCGCTTCCCTGCAGGCACTTGTCGAAGCGGTTGGCGCGTCCGACACCGAGCCCAAGTTGCAGAGCGCGGAACGTCCAAAGTTGCCCAAAGGCAAACTCAACGCTGCCAAGGTGTGCCAGGCCATTGGTGCCTTGTTGCCGGCACACGCCATCATCTCCGACGAGGCGCAAACCTCCGGGGTTAGGCTGCCGAGTTTCACGACGGGTGCGCCTCGCCATGACGTGCTGACTTTGACTGGCGGGGCAATCGGACAAGGCTTGCCGGTTGCCGTCGGGGCGGCAACGGCCTCGCCGGACCGTCCCGTGCTCGCACTCGTTGGCGATGGCTCCGCCATGTACACGATTCAGGCGCTATGGACGATCGCACACGAGGGTCTCGACGTAACTACGGTTATTCTAAACAACCGCTCCTATGGGATTCTCAATATTGAGCTCGAGCGCGTCGGAGCAGACAAGATCGGGCCCAAAGCCAAGGCGCAATTGGACCTATCGGAACCCGCGATTGACTTTGTGGCGATGGCTAAAGGTATGGGCGTGCCTGCACAACGCGTCGCGACAGCCGAGAACTTCAACACAGCCCTGGAGAACGCAGTGAAGACCCGTGGCCCGTATCTGATCGATGCGGTCGTCCCTAGCGAGTACGAAGGATTGAAACTCAAAGCGCTACCACACATGCTCAACGCGCTCGGCAGCGTCCCTTCACCTGTCGCGAAGGCGATCAAGAAGAAGATTGCTCCGTAGCCGGCGCACGACGCCATGCGGTTCGAACGTCTGCGCGAGGACGCCGACCGAAGACAAGGGAGGTTGCAGACAGTATGATTCGCAAGCCGTGAACGCGAGCAGGCCGCATCGATTGATCACCCTTGCTTTCTCTCACTACAACGAGAAGGCTCGATGGGCGCTCGATCGATACGCGATTCCTTACAGCGAGGAACCGCACATGCCCTTCGTCTGTTCTTTGGCGGTCGCCGTCGCGACGCGCGGTCGCGGTGGCAAGGCCGACCGCACATCGTCCCGATACTCGACTCCAGTCCTGATCCTGAACGATGGCCGTGTCCTCTCGGACTCCACCGACATCGTTCGTTTTGCCGCGGAAGGGGACAACTCTTTCTTTCCAAGCAGCGAGGTCTCGGAGCTCGTCGACCACTACGGCGACCAGCTGGGTCCGTACACCCGCCTCTTGGCGTACTGGCACCTGGGCCGTCACCCGGGAATGATCGAGCAACTGGCTGCTGACAACGTAGGCAGTCGGCAAGCAAAGGTGTTCCAACGACTTGCGCCCCTGATGCAGTCCCAACTCACACGTGCCTTGGGTCTCACGGAGAAGGGTCGGGACCGCGCCATGGCGCGCCTGCGCGAGGAATTAGACGCCACGGGGTCGAGGCTCGCGGACCGCGACTATCTCTGCGGCGATCGATTCACGGCGGCCGACCTCACCTTCGCAGCGCTCCTCTCACCCGTGCTGTGCATCACACCCGAAGAGGGATTCGGCGCCATTCCGCCCGAACTAGCTTCCCTCGACGACGAGGCTCAGGCGCTGATCAGCGAAGTGCGCGCCCACAGAGCCGGCCAGTTCGCCCTTCGAGTCTACGGCGAAGAGCGCCGTCGCTCGATCGGCGATGTCGGGTGAGCGAGCGTCAGCTGCGAGCCTCTCAGCCCATTGGGCCCATTCGGGGTGCGAATTGCGTGGTACTAGAGGTTATGTCGAGTTGCTCGCAGCGCAGACAGGGCCTTTGAATTGGCTATGCCCCCCGGTTAGATTGCTAGTGCTGTGAGACGCACTTGAAGCAGGGCGCGGGTTGGCCCTCAGCGCACGGCGCGTCATTGCACACCCCGAGAGGCCCATCGGGCATTTGACACTGGGCGAACTGCGTGGCGCAAGTCGCCGCAGGTGCCGGGGATTTCTTCGTTCCCGTTGGGCAGCCCGTCAAAAGAAGGGCAACGGCGACGAGGCCCCAGGAACTCCACGGGCGTCGCAATGGGGGGAACCGCATGACTCGGGGTACTCTACTACGATGTACGAGTTTGCAGGAGTTCTCCTGGCAGGTACACTCGGCGCATCTTGGGCAGATCCTCTGGTACGAGTGCTGAGGGCCCTGAGAAGGACCAAGTGAGCGATGCACCGCTTCCCCTGGCGACCCTGAGTGCCGAACAGCTCCAAGGTGCCGGCGCTCAAACGCTGAGCCACTACAATGAGGAAGCTCGATCTTTTCGGCAAGGCACTCTCGGCCATGACGTGAGTCAAAACGTCGCCGCCCTGCTGCGTCATCTTCCAGAGTCAGCCCAACACACGATCCTGGATTTTGGCTGTGGTCCTGGCCGAGACTTGGTGACGCTTCGGGGGCTCGGCCATTTCGCGGTTGGGTTGGATGGCGCAGAGCGTTTCGTGCAGATGGCTCGGGATCACTCAGGCTGCGAGGTCTTGCATCAGGACTTCCTGCGCCTGGATCTCCCTGCCCAGCGTTTCGACGCCATCTTCGCCAACGCGGCGCTGTTTCATGTTCCGAGTCAGGAGTTGCCGCGAGTGCTCAGGCAGCTGTGGCTCTGCCTCAAGCCAGCCGGCGTCCTATTTTCCTCCAACCCCCACGGTCCCAATCGCGAAGGCTGGTCCGGGGATCGCTATTGCTGCTATCTGGATCTCCCGACCTACCGACGCTTCATGATTGATGCTCAGTTCGTCGAGTTGGAGCACTACTATCGACCGACAGGCAAACCTCGCCACCTCCAACCGTGGCTCGCTTCAGTTTGGCGCAAGCCGGAATGAACCCGACCCGCATTCGCTCCCCTGGCTCCTTCAGCTCCCGAATTGCGTGGTGCTAGCTCTGATGCGACGCGCGGCTGGCGTAACCGTTGCATCGCGCGTCTGTCAGCGAGGATCGCTACTGCCCTAGTTCAATTCGGACCCATCCGCAGAGGGCGGCCGAAGAATTCGTTTCCGGGACACCTTGATGCGAGCCGGCCGAGTCGATTCGATGAACTCGGTGAGCGCGATGACGAAACGATCGGGCGCTTCGCAGTGCGGGTAGTGCCCCACGCCCTCGATGATCTCGAGCCAACTCCCCGGGATCGCCGCATGCGCCGCATGGGCGTGCTCCACCGGAATCACGGGATCGTCCTCGCCCCAAATGATGAGCGTGGGCATTCCGGCGGCCAGGTAGAGCTTGTCTCTTGCGCTCACCGATTGGCCGCGAGGGTCGATCACCGCGCGCAGCGTGCGCAAAAACGCGCGACGCCCTTCGACGTCCCCGAGCGACGAATAGCTCCGCCAGAGCTCGGGAATCACAGTCGCGTTCTCGAGCTTCTTGCGGAACACGACCCGACCGATCGCTTCGACGATGCGCCGGACAGGCGGTGCGCAGGCCACCAGCAGGATGGCTTCGGACCCCGGGAGCGTCAGCATCCGAAGGAGCGGATTGACTTCGGTTCCGAGCCCGCCGGCATTGACGAGCACCAGTCGCTCACAACGCTCGGGATACTGATACGCAAATTGCAGTGCGATCCCGCCCCCATACGACTGCCCGACCACCGTGGCGCGTTTGTACCCCAAGGCCACGATCAAATCGCGTAGCGTCGAAGCCATGGCGCCAAGCGAGTAATCGCCCTTGGTCTTGTCCGACTCGCCGTGCCCCAACAGGTCCGGGGCCAGCACGGTGAAGTGCTCGCTCAGCGCCGGCATGACCTGCTTCCAAGTCGTTGCGCTACCGGCCATCCCGTGAATCAGAAGCACCAGCGGGCCTTTACCGCCCAGGCGATACTTCAGGCGTTGGCCATGGACCGTGATTTCTTTCTGTTCCATCGCGTCAGTCTCCTGCCACGGCAGCCCTATCGGCTCAACCCTGCCTGGTTCGGGGCGAGCGCCGCCATTAGAGCCGGCAGCATGATGCGCTGGATGTCCATGGTCGGTCGGTAGTGCATGATGAGTCCCCCGAGCGTAGCGAGGACGCGGCCGATCATAACGAAGTGATCGGGAACACGCACCACCGGATCCTGTTCGACCGCCCGGAGAAGCCGAATCCATTCGTCGACCATCTCTGCGCTCGAGACCCCTTGCCGAAGCGCACTCCCCTCAGAGCGCAGCTCGTCGAGCATCAGCTCTGCGAACCACAGCAAGGTGTCCGGCCGTCCGCTTTGCGTTCGGAACCCCAGCTGCTGAAGGATCTTGCTCACACCCTGCGTGTCTCGCACGAAGAAGGCCTGGAGCAATTGGGCGTAGTCACGCCGCACGTCGGCTTCGATGACTTTCGTGCATCCGAAATCGAGGATCACCAAGGTGCCGTTGGCCTCGACGAGGAGATTGCCCGGATGCGCATCGGCTTGAAAGCGCCCGAGCTCCAGCATTTGACGCGCATACGCTTCGATCAACTTGTTCACGAGACGCGAGATCTCGATCTGCGCGCTTTCGTCGCCTTCGTCCCGTGCTTCGGCGAGTCGGTCGAGGACCAACGTGATCTTCTCGCCGCCGATGAATTCGGTCACGAGTACGCGCTTGCTCTGATGTGAGCCGACAGGCTTCGGTGCGCGGACACCCTGCAAGGTAGCGAGATAGTCGCCGACTGCGGAGGTGTGTGCGCGCTCCGCGTCGTAGTCGACTTCCCCTCTGATGGTCGTGCGCACTTCCTGGACGATGGTTTCGTAGTCCGCTGGCGGCAGCGAGGTCTTCATCGCTTCGAGGAACGACGCCAAGATCTGCATGTCGAGTTGAATGACGGCGTCGATCGAAGGGCGCTGCACCTTGACCGCAACGACCGTGTCGTCCTTCAGGACGGCACGGTGAACTTGACCGATGCTCGCCGAGGCGATCGGCGTCTTTTCAAAGTTACGAAATGCCTCGTCGAGCGACACCCCCATCTCTTCTTCGAGGATCGCAATCATGCGCTCCTCGTCTTCGGCGGGGACATTGTCTTGCAGGATGGAGAGTGCTTCGATCCAAACGCGCGGCAACAGGTCCGGACGAGAGGAGAGCAACTGGCCGACCTTGAGAAACCCCCCGCCGTGCGAGATGCAAACGTCGGTGAACCGCTGTGCGTTCTTCGCATGCAGCCGCTCGAGCATCGCCGCGGCGCGTCGCCGACTCACAAACGCCGCCCCGGTCAAATGCAGGCGGTAGCCGGCGGCGATCTTGGTTAGTACCCAACCGATGCTGACGAGGCGCGCCGTTTGCTGCTGCCAACTCTGCAACGCGCTTTGCGCATCCCGAAACCCACCGGCCCAATCCGCCCATTCCTCCCGGCCGGCCTGGTAGGCTTCCAGGGCTTCGCGTCGCAAACGCCAGACCGTCTCCTCGACGGCCCGCAGCACCGCATCTACCGCGGCTAACCAGTGGCGCAGAGACGAGTTTGGGTCAGATGCCCGATTTTCCTTGGGTTTTACCTGGATCGCAGAGCATTGTGATACATCCATAAACCTGATGTATCACAATGTGACTCACGCGGCTACATCTTCGTCAGGGATGAAGCGAAAGTGGAATCCGCGGACATGCTCGGCGTGCGATGATGAGCGCCATCGTCGCCAAGCCTAGAGACGGATTTCCGCGTCGCGCCCTTGGGGCACTGCTGGCGTTCGTTGCGCTCAATGCGTTCGGGGGCGGCTTGTACGGCGCCGCAGGGGCCGAAGGCGTTTCGACGGAATGGCTACGCGGGACGCCCTTCCGTGATTACCTCATCCCGAGTGTCGTGCTCTTCGTGGCCGTGGGAGGCTCGTGTCTCCTGGCGGCGATGTCCGTCTTCCGCCGACGCCGGTGGGCGCGTCCTGCAGCATTCGCCGCCGGCACGATCCTGCTCGTCTGGATGACCGCGCAGCTGATTCTCATCGGCTATACCTCATGGTTGCAGCCCACGTTCGTCGCCATCGCGCTCCTCATACTCGTCCTCACCACCGCGCTCCCTCGCTGACCCGGTCAACGTTCGCGCCCACGCGCCTAAGCCGATAACGCTGCGCCAAGTGGAGCCTTGTGCACCCCCTGGCGAAGGTTGTCATGAGAAAGGCGCCAGTGTTACGTTCAGTCCCGCCGGGACTACCGATTCCCGTGCGAAACCGGACCTAGGAGTGCAAGTGCGAGAACCTGAATCGAAGACAACACCGACCCTCGCGTATACTCGCTCCCCGGCAAAAAAAGAGACGAACGAAGCCAAGGGCGAGAGCCGACGCTTTCATTCGAGCTCGAAGAAAGTCAGGTTGCCTCCCTTTCCGAATAGTTGGTTTCACCTGGCCCCTTTTAGCGAATTCAAGAAGGACGAGATTCGCTCATTCAAGTTTCTCGGGCACGACATCATCGCCTTCAAATCGGGGGACGACAGCATTACCGTGATGGATGCCTACTGCCCTCACCTAGGTGCCCATTTGGGACGCGACGCGAAGGGGCGGAACAATCGGCTAAAGAATGGCTGCGTAGAGTGCCCCTATCACCATCTCACCTTTGACTCCGAGGGCACGTGCGTACCAGGGAGGAGCCACGCGTCTGTACCCAAGGCGAAGGTTTTCACTTGGGAAACCGAAATCGTTGAAGGCCTTGTCTTCGTTTATCATCACAAAGACAAGCTGCCTGCGACCTGGAAGGTCTCTGAGTTCTTTCGCCCAGAAGGAAACTGGAGCCAGCCCTATATGAGCTATCAAGGCGTGCATCCAATTCACCCGCAGGACGCCGCCGAGAACTCCGTCGACACCTTACATTTTCGGACTCTGCACCAGTTCGACCAGGTCGATCAGATCACGGAAGCAGTTGCCGACCGCCAGCATTTTTACCAAACGCTTCACATTGGAAAGATGGGGATTCTCCCAAAGTTCATGAGGAACGTCCCCATCTATTCCGTTGTCAAGGAGGCCGCGGTAGGCGTTGGGTTCCCCATGGCCCACAATCGTTTTCATCCGATTGGATTGCAGGTAAACCATCTCGTTTTTCTGACGCCGATCGATGAGACCTCGACGAACTTTTGGTTCTACTTTCAGGTGTCTTTCTCGGACGTGAAAGTGCCTCGGTTTATAAAAAGCCAAAAGGAGCGCCTCGACCGCCATTTGAACGAGCATGTTAAGCGAGCTGTCGACAGAGCTGTCCATCGCGCCGCATGTACCGCTCTGTCCCCCATGTTTGCCTTCATCAATAGCCAAGATCTCGATATTTGGTCAACGAAATCATATTGCGAGAAACCCATTGTCTTGGGAGATGACGGCAACATCCATCTGTTCCGCAAATGGTGTGAGCAATTCTACTAATGGGGACACTCTCCCCCAAATGCTCGGCATGACTAGCATGCAAAGCCGGTGCTGGGTGGTGACGCGCGCTCTCTTCGCTGTTGCGTTGATCGCGGCCTGTTCGAAGTCGACGGCATCAAAGAGCACCATCCCCCAATACGATCGCATGCCGGGTTACGAGCGGGTGGTCTTCAAGAGCTTGTTTGTAATCGGCGTAGGCGAGAACGAGGAAAAGAGACGGCTCTTCGAGGATGTGTTCTCCAGGGTGCTTACCGATGACAGCACGTACGCGATGCCGAGTTGGAAGCGCTTGCCTCAGAGCAGACTTCTCACCGAGACGGAGCTCAAGACCGCACTCGGCACGAATGAATTCGACGGCGTGTTGATCACGCGCTTGGTCAGCGTGGACGAGGACGGGGACGAGGAACACGTGGAAGGGGATACGTCCGGAGTGCCGCGCACGCGTCCGTTGGAGGGATATTACCAAGGTAGCTATCAGGTCGTTCACGAGCCCGGTTACTACGAGAGAACGATCGCCTACCGACTCGAGACGAACCTCTATGCGATCAGCGACGGTGGCCTCGTCTGGGCCGCTCATTCTGCCATCGTCGATCCGGCCTCGGTGGAGACGGGCATCGACTCCCTGGCCCGAGCAGTCGCCGAGAAGCTCATACAAGAGGGGTTGCTCCGCCGAGGGCTATTTTCGCTCCTTGTGCGCCGAGTCGTGGAGATGTAATTAGCCCACGATGAACCGAGTGATTCTCCTCATGGCGGTCCTTGCGTGTTTGCTTTCGGGCGCGTGTGCCTCCAGCCCTGAGGCCAAGCAAGACGCCGGCGAAGGGAACGAAGGGAGTGCGGGCGGCGAGGTCGCTGGCAGCCGCTACCGCGAGTTGGAAAGCGACCCCAACTGGGATTCGGCCGAGGAAGCCGACGAACAGCTTGAAGGCGATTAGTGGACACTCTCCCCCACTTGTTTACCCGTAGAGTGTCCCCTAAGAGGATCCTTCCACAGAATCACAACGCATTACCCTTGAGAGGCAGCCGTGGTTGCCATTGCTGAGAACATCACCTGGCTCGTTGGTCGCACGCCGCTCGTGCGGATGCCGCGCATCACCGCCGGCTTGAACGCCCAGGTCGTCGCCAAGCTCGAGAGCTTCAACCCCTGCGCCAGCGTC
>Ga0255043_10000184_pt1 | contig 11431 bp, 5 predicted proteins | sample BC1_12_9_MG_FD_182778 | JGI IMG/M metagenome (GOLD analysis project Ga0255043, IMG submission 182778) | Seawater microbial communities from Strait of Georgia, British Columbia, Canada - BC1_12_9 | ecosystem: Environmental > Aquatic > Marine > Strait | place: Canada: British Columbia | collected... | reverse complement strand
CTCAACACTCAAAACTCGAATACGGTTTTCTCCCTTTCTCCCCCGCTCCCTTTTCCCATCTCTTCCCTGTGTCCCTACAGCCCGCCTTAGTAGAGTGTTGGAGTGATGAGGCGTTTGATGTTTCCGGCTGGGGCGGTGTTGGCCGCTCTCGCGTTGCTCGCGTGCGGCGTTCCGCCGCGCCGCACCGGCGATGTCCACGAGATCCGTGAGGCCGGAGTGTTGCGAGTTGCCGTCCGGCCGGGGTTTCACACCGCGCCAGTGAACGGCGAAGGAGGCGACGGCGAGGCTGCACTCCTTGGCCAGTTGGCTTCACGCCTCGGAGTGGAAATCCTCTGGATCGAGGCTGAACGTCACGATCGGGTACTTCCTATGGTGCGCGATGGTCTGGCCGACATCGGCTTGATCAGGTTTTCTCCGGCCTTGCTCCTCGTCGATGGTATTCGAGGCACGGTGGCCGTTGACAGGGTGGAAGACCTCCTGCTTGCCGGGCGCGATTCGGGGCTCGACTCGTTTGAAAAGGTACGCGGAGCAACCGTTCATATCCATCGATCGTCCTTGACAGCCGGTCTTCAGGCCTTTCTCTCCGAGGAGGGCCTCACGGTCGAAGAGGTCCCGGAAGAGGATTCCATCGAGGAGACGCTTCGCAGGGTGCGGAGTGGTCGATATGACCTGACAATCGTCGATTCGGGGATCGCCGAAGGCGAACAGGCTTCAAGGCGGATGGTCATCATCGGTCCCGTTGCCGAGCGGCGTGCACTGGTGTGGGCAGTTCGGGAGGAGAGCTCACAGCTCCGGCTGGCCATCGATCGGTTCTTTTTCGCCGAGAGGGTGCTCTCCCGTGCATCGGGATTGCCGGTTTGCCGGGACCTGAAGCAAATTCGACGGGCCGGAGTGCTGCGGTTGGTGACCCGAAACTCAGCCACAACCTGTGCCGTCGAACGTGGCGGCCTTGAAGGATTCGAGTACGATCTTGCCGTCAGCTTCGCCCGGAGCCTGAAGCTTCGCCTCGAGCTATCGATCCCACCGCCCGACGTCGACGCGATGGACTGGCTCGAGGCGGGGCACGGTGATCTCACGGCCCTCCACGAGCCGATTTCTCCAAAAGACGCAAACGCATTCCTGGTGAGCGTGCCGTACCGACGAGTCGATCTGGTGAGCGTTGTGTCGGCGCGAGCTGATCTACAGGCCGCAGTGGAAGATCTGGCCGGCGTGCGGATTGCGGCCTCACGGCCAGTGGTCGAGTTGTGTCGTCTTCTTCCGTTAGCCGCGCCCATAGGTTCGGCTCCGCCGACGATCGGGGCGGATGCCTTCAACGCGATGCTCGAGGTGGCTCGCGGAAATTACCCCGTGGCGGTGGTGGACGAGGACGCTGCGAGGTTTGGTGTCGCCGATCGCGCCGATCTTCAAATTGGTCCAGTGATCCTGCCGCAGTCAGAGCTGGTGTGGATCGTCAACGTCTCAGCGCCCAACCTCCACCGCGCGGCCAATAGATGGCTACGCGATGCCAGGTCATCGGGGCTTGTACGACAGTTGGTCCGGAGTCAGCTCGGATCATGGCAGCCGTATCGGAAGCGAACCCTCCTGCCGATTCCAGATGGAGCGCTCAGCCCCTATGACGAGTTGCTGCAGTGGGTGGGAAGGCGTTACGAAATGGACTGGAGGTTGTTGGCCTCTTTGATGTACGAGGAGTCGCGGTTCGATCCGGATGCCGTGGGTCCCGGCGGCTCCGCTGGGCTCTTTCAATTCATGCCGTTCACGTGGCAGGAACTTGGTGTCGAAGATCCTCACGATCCAAATGAGGCGGCGGAAGCCGGCGGACGCTACTTGCGCCAGTTGATGGATCTATTCGAGGGAGTACCACTTTCCGACCAGGTGGCGATGGCCATAGCCGCATACAACGTCGGACCCCGCCACGTCTTTGATGCGCGGCGCCTGGCGCGGGAGATGGGCTTCGATCCAAACCATTGGAAAGATTCGGTGGAAACCGCGTTGGTCCTGCTCGACGATCCGGAGGTGGCGCGCAGGTATCCGGCCGGTGTGTGTCGGTGCCGTCGCGCCGCGAACTACACCCGACGAATCCTGCGTCGCTACGCCGCATACGTGGAGCAATTCCCTCCCGCGTGACCCGGGCTGAGGGAATGAGGGGCTGAAGAAGGTTAGAAACTCAGGCAAGTGGCCTATAGCCTATAGCCCTACCGGGCACAGAGGCGGGTCAGATGTTGTTGGCTTGGAACATATCGCGGAGAGACAGGAGCGTTTTTGCGAAGTTCGACTCTTTGAGGAACTCCTGAAGATCCTTGCGCTCTGCCCCGGCACGGACCTTTTTGTCGACGTTTGCAGTGACCTCGTAAAATACCGACATCGGCTGCAACCCGAGACGTGAAAAGTTGCGCTCGTACCAGTCGCTGGCGGTCACCTGCTCCCAGACCAGCGGAGCCGGAGTAACCTCGCTCGACCATACGCCTTCGGCGATAGCGGTTACCTCACGGTAGAGTTCGCGGAGGACGGTCCGGTGGTCATTGGTGGACAACGCCTCCTCGAGCTTTTTCGGTCCGATCGTCTTGGAGATCTCATCGACCGGATGCTTGGGTTCAGAGGGCGGGGCGTCCTCTCCGTCTTCGGCTGTCGCAGCCTCATCACGAAGAACGTTGGTCGGAATTTCGTCCTCGACCCCTGACGTGGCTTCCGCATCTTCCGCATCGGTGCTCGCGTTCGACCGAGCTTGTGCCGCCCGGGTTGTCGCCGCAGTCTCTACGTCGGTCTGCACAGGACGTTGGGGCCGACTCGTCGATGATGGCGGAGAGGCGGCCATGTCGGCGGGCTCTTCAGCGGCAATTGGTTCTAGCTCCGGCTCGAGTACCACGGCTTCTACCGTTTCGTCCTTTGGCGACTCCGGTGGCGGTGCGATATCGCCCTCTTCCTCCTGAGCCTCCCGAACCGCCTTTCTGAATCTTAGGTGGAAGGTGCCGAGAAAGGAGAGCTCGGTCTCGCTGATGGGTCGAGCGCGCCCGAGCTTCGCACGCATGACGTCGAGCTCGAGAAAGCGGGCGTTGAGGAGGGCCGTGCTCGGCGCCAGGCCCGTAAACACGGGGAACGACTCGGGGCTGTGTTCGAGGATCTCGATGAGATCGGCAAAGACGGCGTAGTCCATGATCTGCTGGTACTGACCCTCGTACCAGTCAATGGATTTCTCCCTCTCCTTGGCCGCAATCAGTCGTTGAAAGACCTCTTCAGGCAACCCCTTGCGATACCACTCTTCGCCGTGGATCTGCTCCAGACGCTGACGAACCGCCAGCCTCAGCTCACCGAGGATCTCGGAAACGATTCGGTAAGCATCGATGTTTTGTTCCAGCCACTCCATCTCAGTCTGGCCCCCGGCTACGACACGAGGTCGAAGAAGTCGAGATTACCACGTCGTTAGGGGCTTTGACACCCCGTCACAAATGGCGGTCGGTCTGGTGGCAGTCGGCCGGAGTTGCTGCCTTTCGCGCCCTGAAGGTCAGCCCCGAATTGCCGGGGTCCGCCCTCAGTTGCCCTCGAGAGCATAGGCGAATTCGGGATACTCCGAACTGTCCTCGACCAGGAAGATATGGCAGGTCTCGCAGTCCATCGGGATTGTATGTTCACCGTCCGCGGTTGACATCTCGTCGTCGTGGCATCGCCAGCACCCCGGGAAGTCGTCGTGGCCAATATGGTTCGGGTGGGTCTCCCAGTTGGTGTCCATTGCTGGAAAGACCGTCTTGCCATAGGCCTGTGCAGCGAGATCGGCTCCCCTGGCCACGAGACCCGAATTCGCACCGGAGACATCCGGGTACTCGGAAGCGTAGAAATCGATCATCGCGCTGCGGACGGCCTCCATCCCGGCGGCGTGCGTCTCGTACTCACCCCCAATGGCTTTTACCGCCTCCCGTTTGTAGTAGGGGAGTGAGATGAGCTCGTTGTGGGTGTCGATGATCCAATCCACCGCCTTGGAGGGGGCGTGGAACGTGTGGGTGGGTCGATTGTGACAGTCGACGCAGTCCATGATTCGCGCCTGGCTCTCGATCTCCTCCGCCGATGGTTCCTCGCCGTCCCGGGTGTAGGTGCGAACCTGGCCATCGGGGGTGGTGAGCTCGACCCAGAAAATTTCTTCGCGCCTTTCATCCCCCGCCACGTAACGAATCCTGTTGTCGGAATAGATGTGCCACCAGTGGATGCCACCGGCGCGACCGATGTCCAGGCTGCCGCCTCCCGTGCGCAGGAGCATCGCGGTATACGAGGGTGAGTTCTCCTCGTCGGTCTTGTAACGCGAAAAAATCCGCAGCTTGTCGCCGTGATGCTTATTGGGCCAGTGGCACTGTTCACAGGTTTCCCGCGCCGGCCGCAGAGTGTGGATGGGGGAGCCGATCGGGCGGGTGTAGGTGTTGACGGCGGTCCGCCAGACCTGCCGCAAGCCGTCAAGCTTCGATTTCACGAACCACGAGGCGCCGGGACCGATGTGGCAATCGACACACGCGACCCGAGAGTGGGGCGAGTCCTGGTAGGCCGTAAACTCCGGCTGCATTACGGTGTGGCATGTTTCGCCGCAAAACGCGACGGTTTCCATTTCCTCCACGGCAAAGAAGGATGCGGCGCCGAGGATCACAGTATTCAGGGCGGTCATGACGATAACGATGGTCGCAACGCGACGCATATGTGGGTCGTTGAAATCGAGCTTTGGAAATGTGGTGAGTTCCTCCTCGGTGGCACCCTCTTTGATCAATTTCGCGCGCCGCCGCCACATACCGATCGGAATCTCAATCAGGCCGAGGATGAAAATCGCCGGTAGGACCACATAGGCAAAGAGCCCGATATACGGGTTGTCGAGACCTCCCCATAGTTGCGCGATGAGAAAAATGATGATCAGAAGACCCGAGAGGGTAGTCAGCACGACCCCGGCGATGGTGATGGCGTTGTTGGCGTAGTTGAAAAGGCGACCGAAAAATTTCTTTCGGTCATCAGTACTCGCTGTCATGGCTCCCCCGGGTGGTTTGATTATTAGCTCGAGACGGTTCGAGGGCGTCTGGATCGTCTCATAAGCGGCGGTGATCGTAACACTTTAGGAGGATTTGCACAACTTCTCAAATGATACTCGCCATCCTGGAGAATCGAAGCTTGTTGTTGATTTGTTCAAGGTTAAACCACTGTTGGTCAACAACCTACGCATAAATGAAAAATTAACAGACCTGAGCAGAAGTCTCAATTCCATCTGTATTATTGAGCTTGAATATTTCGTCACATAGAGATACATTGCCGCATCACCGGGTGTCTTCAGCCCGGATTTGGAGGGGCGAATGCATGTCGCCGGCGAGGACATAGCGGCACCCGCACGCCTGTGGCAAAAAGCGCTTGTCGCAGCTGCTCTGTTGCTCGCGGTCCACGTCTTTCCGGCATCGGCGCAGGAGAACGAAGACTGCTTGATGTGCCACGAAGACCCGGACCTGGTCGGCCAAAGGGGCGACTTCGAGGTTTCGGTCTTCGTCGATCCAGACGCATTTGCGGCCTCCGTTCATTCCGATTTCGCATGCATCGATTGCCACGCCGATCTCGACGGAGCGGAGCTGCCGCACGACGACGAACTCGAGGCGGCGGATTGCACGATGTGCCACGATGATGTCGCCGAGGAGTTCGAAAGCGGTCCACACGGGGCATGGGCCAAGGATCCACTATCGCCCGCGGCTGCATGCATCAACTGCCACGGGACCCACGACGTGTTGGCGTCGACAGATCCGTCCTCGAAGGTGAGTGCCTCGAAATCGAACGAACTCTGCGGCAGGTGTCATGCCCGGGAGCTGAAGGAGGTTGCGCGGAGTCCACACGCTCGTCAGGCCGACAACGGTCCGGCGGCAACCTGTGTGAGCTGCCACCACGGGCACCGGATGGAACCACCGAAGGGTGAGCAGGAAGAGGCCGCAGTCTGTGGTGTGTGCCACGAACAGCAGGCTGTGGAACACGGGCGAAGCCTGCACGGCAGGGCGGCGGCCAGGGGCGATACCCTGGCGCCGAGCTGTGTCACCTGTCACCAACACCACGCGATTCTGCCGCCCTCCAATCTCGCTTCGCCGACCTCAGTCGTGAACATTCCGCTGCTCTGTGGGGGCTGCCATCACGAGGGGACCGATGTGTCGTTGCAGCACGACATCCCGCAGGACCGCATCCTAGAGAACTACTCTCAAAGCATCCATGGTGTGGGGCTGTTCAAAAAGGGTCTGACGGTGACCGCGGTTTGCACGTCGTGCCACACCTCGCACGACATCCTCGAGCACACCGATCCCGGCTCCAGTATTCACCGCGCAAATGTCGCCCGTACCTGCATGGTCTGCCACAGCAGGATCGAGGAGGTGCACGTCAAGGTGGTGGAGGGGCGGCTGTGGGAAGAGAAACCGAATCAGGTTCCGTCGTGCGTCGAGTGCCACCAGCCGCACAAAATCCGTCGCGAGCCGTTGACTGCGCTGGGTGCCGCCAATCGAAACTGCCTCCGATGCCACTCCGATCCCGATCTGTCGACTGGGGAGAATGGCACCACCGTCTCATTGTTCGTGGACGAGACGGCCTACAACATCAGCTCGCACGCGGGTGTGGCGTGCGCCCAGTGCCACTCCCAGGTAACACCGTCGCACGAGCGGGCGTGTGACACCGTTACTTCGCCGGTCGACTGCAGCACCTGCCACGCCGAGGTGGTTCAGAATTACCGGCTCTCTGTGCACGGCACGTTGTCAAGCGCCGGTGACCCGGACGCACCGACCTGCCTCGATTGTCATTCCAAACACGCCACCGAGGATGACGCCCTGCCGTCGTCACCAACATATCCGAGAAACGTACCGGCCCTGTGCGCGAAGTGCCACCGGCAGGGGGAGGTGGCGGCGAAGCGAATCCATTCGGAGATTCCGGATATCGTCGAGAGCTTTGTGATGAGCATCCACGGCAAAGGTTTGTTGGAGAGCGGGCTCGTGGTTTCGGCCTCGTGTACCGATTGCCATACCGCCCACCTCGAGCTGCCGCCGGATGATCCCCGGGCGTCGGTCAACTCGGCCAACGTGGCCGCCACCTGCGGCCAGTGCCACCACGGCATCGAGGAGACTTTCAGAACCAGCATCCACTGGCCGGGCAACTCCGACACCGAACGCGAGCTGCCGACCTGCGAGAGCTGTCATACATCGCACACCATCTCACGCACCGATGCCGCCGGCTTCCGGCTCAAGATGATGAATCAGTGCGGGCGCTGTCATGCAGACGAGGCGGAGACCTTCTTCGACACCTACCACGGCAAGGTCTCTCGGCTGGGCTCCGAGGGCTCCGCGAAGTGCTACGACTGCCACGGCACCCACGACATCCTGCCGCCGGAGAACCCCGAGTCAAAGCTGAGCCGCGACAACGTCGTGAACACCTGCGCCACCTGCCACCCGGGCGCGCACCGTAAGTTTGCCGGCTATCTGACCCACGCCACCCACCACGATCCGGAAAAGTACCCATTCCTCTTTTACTCGTTCTGGTTCATGACCGCCCTTCTGGTCGGCACGATGAGCTTTGCATTCCTCCACACCGGAGCCTGGTTGTGGCGTTTGCTTCGGACGCGTGACAAGTGGGTGCACCACAAAGAAGCTCCGGCCGAACGGATGTACGTGCGATTCACCCGGGTGCACCGCCTGATGCACCTGGTGATGCTGGTGTCGTTCTTCACTCTCGCGCTCACCGGCATGGCCCTGAAGTTCTCCTACATGGGGTGGGCGGTCGTGCTGTCTCGAATGCTCGGTGGTTTCGCCGCGATGGGCATCCTAAACCGCATGGCTGCGATCGCTCTCTTGGTGCTTTTTGCTTTCCACCTTTCTCAGGTATGGAAGGGCCGCAAAGCCTCCGGTAAGGGTTGGGTGACCTACATCTTCGGCAAGAACTCGCTGATGTTCAACTTCACCGATATCCGCCAGATCTGGGAGTCGATCAAGTGGTTCTTTGGCCGCGGTCCCCGACCCCACTATGGTCGCTTCACTTATTGGGAGAAGTTCGACTACTTTGCGGTCTTCTGGGGCGTCTTCGTGATCGGTTCGACCGGTCTCGTGCTCTGGTTCCCGGAGATCTTCACCCGCCTGTTGCCGGGGTGGTCGGTCAACGTGGCAACCATCATCCACTCGGACGAAGCACTGCTGGCGGTGGCTTTCATCTTCACCATCCATTTCTTCAACACCCACTTCCGGCCCGACAAGTTCCCGATGGATCCCGTCATTTTCACCGGACGGGTGCCAGTGGAGGAGCTGCGGCACGATAAACCGGCCGAGTACGACGAGCTGATGGCGAGCGGCAGCATCGCCGAGATCGAGGCCAAGCTGAAGGATCCGTTTCCGCAACGGCTAGAGAAGGCATTCAAGACCTTTGGGTTCATCGCTCTCGGCATTGGCCTGACTCTGATCGCCCTCATTGTGTACGCGATGCTCTTCGGATACCGATAATCCTTAGCCGGTGTCTACGAAAAAATAGGCCCCCTCATCCGAGGGGGCCTTTTGATCTTTTGATCCTTTCGAGTCAGCCATCGCCGTTGAGGAGCTTCAGGATACTGTTGACGAGCTCATCTTTACTGAATGGTTTGTCGAGATACGCGTTGGCGTTCAGGTGCCGATCACGCAGGATAAGGCGGAGCTCGGGTCTGCCGCTGACGATGCAGATCTTGAGGCCGTCGAGGGTGTCGTCGTGCTTCAACTCGCTCAGCAGATCCATAACGTCCATCCCCGGCATATTGATATCGAGCGTCATGGCGTGGGGAATCTGCGCCCGAGCCATGGCCAGGGCATCGGTGGCGTTCTGAGCGACGATGACATCTGCGCCATTGTCCTCGAGCACCGTCTTGATGAAATTCAGCTGATCAGGTTCGTCCTCGGCAACCAGAATCTTGCGTCCGCTCAGACCCATTCTGCTCTCCTCATCCTCCATCGCTCGGCTCCCTGGGGGTGGTTTTTGAAAGACACCACGATCGCAATGTAGTCATAACCTACCATAGAGATGATACTGCGACAAGCCACGTCGCCGGTGAATCCAACACCTGGAAAGCTGGTGTACTCAAGGGCATCGATCATTATTGGGCCGGATTCTTCAACCACCGAGTAGGGAGTGCCGGTCCGGAATCAGCCGTCGTCCGTATCGTTGACCAGTGATCGTACAAGTCCGGCGTAACGTCGTTCGACGGAAAATCCCATACGGTAAAAGAACTGCGGTCGGAAGAACCCGGTTGTCAGCGTCCGGCAACCGGCGGTCCGGAGTCGATTGCAGAGCTCCTCCATGAGAGCTCTGGCGACCCCTCGCCCGCTGAATCCCGCTGCAACGACGACCTTGTCCATGTGCGCGGAATGGTCCTCCGGATCCTCCTCGTAGAAAAGACCGCCGAGCAGGTTGCCCCGTTCGTTGATGGCGACGAGAAAACGGTGCTCGGGCCGGAACTGGACCCGGAGCTTGGCGGCCAGGAACAGACGGTGAAGGCGTCCGATCTCCTTGGCGCTCAAAGCGTGGCGAATCTGGAAGGGCCGGCCCTCTGAATCCTCGCAGGTGACCACCATTTCACTCTGCTGGGTGCCGCCGGCGGCGGCCGCCACGAAGGCGGTCGCATCGTCCGGTCTGAGGTATGGGTAGGAAAGCCTCGCCAGGAAATAGTCGTCATCGGTTTCGAGCGAGAGGTGGGCGCGGAGGTCTGCAACCGCCGCGCTGAGCTCGTCGCGCACCAGCTCACCGCTGCGAAGACGCTCGATCAGGTCTTCGAGCCCCTCAGACAGCACTTCAGCCGCGTTCCGGAACACGGTTTCTCGGAAAAATCGCGCACGAGATTCCGGGTAGGTTGCGCCGAGCCGTGCCAGACCGTAGGTCATGAATATTTCGTGCAGCGTGTGGGCGCGGGCGCTCCGTGTGGCATCCGGGTTGAGGCGCTCCCAGCGGCGGTATCGCTTGGCGGCAAAGAAGAGCCGCCGAGGAAGGAACCCGCGTCGGCCGACCGACTGGAGAAACGCGCCCAGGCTCTTGGCCATCTCCTGATCTTCGGTGGCGGCCGTCTCCAGCACGACGCGCAACAGTGCGGCCCCTTCCTGCTCGCCGATGATCTCGAGCACGGCGGAAAACAGGATGTCCCTGCCGGCACGACCTGCGAGCTCCGGGTGGGCCACTTCGACCGGCGTGATGAAGAACCTGTGAAAGCTACGGAGCATGGTTGGTAACGAGTCGAAGGGAGCGCGGGAGGAAATGGATACCAGACGCGCGCCGGAGAGGTAGTCGTGGAGGGGCACGATGACGTTGGCCGGCGACGGGTCGGCGACGACCAGACGCCTGCCGGTTCGATTCCAAAAATCGACATAGGCGCTGAGAGCCGCCCACGCAGCGAACGGCCACCAGACCTCGAGCCTCTCGGGGTCCCCCTCGTGCTTCCGGGCGAGGCGGTCGAGTGAATGGTCAAGGGTTTCGCCGGGGATGAACTCTTCAGTCCAAAGCTCATCCTCCGGCCACGAGCCACCGAAGATCTCGACCAGCGGACCCAGGCTGCGTGCATCGCTGCAGATGATCAGCCAGTTGATCTCCTCCTCGGCGTCTTCGGTCGGCAGGCTGCGGTTGAGGTTGAGGGCGAGGTCGAGCTGCTCGCGATCCCTGGTCCGGATAGCGACCCGGAAGACCGACTTCCCGTGCGATTCGCCGAGTAGTCGGATCCACACTCCTCCGGGGAGGATGTCGTCAAGGTGGATCACCCTGGGTGAAGCGGTGAGGAGGAAGGACGCTTCTCGAATAATCGGTGTTCGGCGAATCGCGTCGAGCAGGTGTCGTTTGGTGTCACTGTCGATCTCGTCGGAAAACTCGACCACGTCTTCCCAGCGGAACTCGAGGCCGGTTTCGGGATCGACCGCGACCCGCGCCGGCGAACCCAGCCAGATGCGAAAGCCTCTCGCCAGGAGCCGCTTCGCCTCGGATGCCTTCTTACGCGCTTCGGGGTGATGGGCAATCATCACGGCGCGGGTGAAGAATGCGCGAAGCCGGCTGTACTGGGTGGGATGAGTGGATCCATAGCCGGTCAGAAAATCGCACATCGCCGGCAGCACGGGATCCAGTACCTCGGCCGAACTTTCGCAACGACCCTCTGCCTCGTCCATGAAGGCGTCGATCTGGGCCGGGGACAGGTCTCGATCGACCAGAACTGAAATTGTATCCGCATCCAGCAGCTCGCGGCCTCGATCGAGAAAGCTCGCCAGGGTCTGCCGGTAGCGGGTCTCGACTTCGGCCGTGGCGAGGACCTGAAAGGCCCGGCGCCGGACCTTTACCGATTCCGAGTCCGCAGCGCGACGAAGCACCCGCAGCGCGTGCTCGGGGACCTCTCCGCCCTCGAGCTGGAGCAGGTGGTCGAGGATCTTGACCGCTTCAACCGCATCTCCGTCTTCCTCGGCCGCCAAAAGGA
>Ga0255043_10000181_pt1 | contig 11557 bp, 9 predicted proteins | sample BC1_12_9_MG_FD_182778 | JGI IMG/M metagenome (GOLD analysis project Ga0255043, IMG submission 182778) | Seawater microbial communities from Strait of Georgia, British Columbia, Canada - BC1_12_9 | ecosystem: Environmental > Aquatic > Marine > Strait | place: Canada: British Columbia | collected... | reverse complement strand
CGGGAAGCATTTTCGACCCGAGTTCATCAATCGCGTTGACGACGTCGTCGTGTTTCATCCGCTGAGTCGCAAACACATTCGGCGCATCGTCGATATTCAGCTTGGATACCTGCACGATCGTCTTGCCGATCGTGATTTGCGTATCCGCCTGTCTGAAGCGGCGCGCGACAGGCTCGCTGAGGCCGGATTCGATCCTGTATATGGCGCACGACCTTTGAAGCGGGCGATTCAGCAACAGGTCGAGAACCCGCTGGCCCAGGAAATACTCGAGGGTAAATTCCGTCCGGGCGACATTATCGAGGTCGGCGTGGCTGATAATCGCCTCGATTTCCAAAACGCGGCATAATGCGCCGACCCTAAGGAGCCAGACGCTTGCCGATTTACGAATACGCCTGCAGGGAATGTGATCATTCACTCGATGCGCTGCAGAAGATAGCTGACGCGCGGCTTGTGAATTGCCCGGCGTGCGGCGAGCCCAGCCTGAGGCGGCTCTTGTCTGCACCGCGTTTCCGCCTCAAGGGTAAAGGTTGGTACGAAACCGATTTCAAGAAGAACAACCAGCGCAACCTCCATGGCGACAAGGATTCGTCGGCGCCGAAAGACAAGCCGACGACTGACAAGAATGACGACAAGGCAAAGTCGAAACCGTCATCGGATTCGAAAAAGACGTCGGCCTGAAACTGCCATGATGAAACGCCTCCGTCGTTATTTTGTTGCTGGTCTACTCGTATGGATACCGTTAGGTGTAACATTTTTCCTGTTCTGGGTTTTGCTGGGTCTCATAGACAATTGGCTAGTGTTCGTACCGAAGCGATATCACCCAGAGACATTGTTGGGTATCAGCATTCCCGGCCTCGATGTCATCCTGACGATCTTGCTGTTGTTAATTACCGGTGTCCTCACGGCCAATTTAGTTGGCCGGCGTTTCGTCGGTGGTTGGGAATCACTGATGGACCGCATACCGGTCGCACGATCCATTTATTCCGCGGCCAAGAATTTCACTGAGATCGTGTTTTCAGATTCGGGCAAGGCGTTCAAGAAAGTACTGCTTGTCGAGTATCCGCGCAAAGGGCTTTATACATTGACGTTTCAGACAGCGTCAGACGTGGGTGAAATTCAAGGCCGCACCGGCGAGGATGTCGTTTGCTGTTTCGTACCGACAACACCGAATCCAACGTCGGGTTTCATCATCATCGTGCCAAAGAAAGACACGATCGAGCTGGACATGGAGGTCGACGAGGCAGTCAAATTGATCATGTCGCTCGGTGTCGTTGTGCCGACCTGGTCAAAGGAACAGACCGCCAAACTCCCGCTGAAAATGCCCGAGGACTAGCATCAATCTGGTTGTATATTTGACTCTCACGCCTTACCATTCCGCCTCTTTTTTCAATGCCCTACAGCAGATAAGCCATGCGCGGTCACTATTGCGGACAAGTTAACGAGACACTGATCGGACAGGATGTTGAAGTCTGTGGCTGGGTTCACAGGCGTCGCGACCACGGCGGTGTGATCTTCATCAATCTGCGCGATCGAGAGGGGTTGTTACAGATCGTCTTCGATCCTGATCGCCCCGATATTTTCGCTGAGGCCGAACGCATTCGCGGTGAGTACGTTCTGGCCGTCAAAGGGCTTGTACGGGAACGTCCCGACGGTACGATCAATCCGAACATGACGACCGGCCGGGTCGAGGTGCTGGCGCGTGAGCTGACTATCCTGAATCGTTCGGAAACGCCACCGTTTCATCACGACGAGCAGGCGAACGAAGAGCTGCGCCTCAAGTATCGCTATCTCGATCTGCGTCGCGAGGACATGCTGAACAACCTGCGGCTGCGGCACAAAGTGACGATGGCGATGCGCGAATTCCTCGATGGCGAGGGATTTGTCGACGTCGAAACGCCGATGCTGACGCGAGCGACGCCGGAAGGTGCCCGCGATTACATCGTCCCCAGCCGTACGCATCCAGGCAAGTTCTTCGCACTGCCACAGTCGCCACAGCTGTTCAAGCAGTTGCTGATGATGTCCGGCCTCGACCGCTACTACCAGATCGTGCGCTGCTTTCGTGACGAGGACCTGCGTGCCGATAGGCAACCCGAATTCACGCAGCTCGATGTCGAAATGAGCTTCGTCGACGAGGCGGGTGTCACGGGCGAAATGGAAAGACTCATCAAGCACTTGTTCAAGCGCGTGCTCGAGGTCGACCTGCCGTCGCCGTTTCCTCGCATAACCTACGCCGAGGCCATGCAACGCTTTGGCTCGGACAAACCGGACCTGCGCATCGACCTGGAGCTGATCGAGGTCTCCGACCTGATGGACGCGGTCGAATTCAAGGTCTTCGCGGGGCCGGCTGCGGATCCCGACGGCCGCGTCGCGGCGTTGTGCCTGCCGAACGGCAATGAGCTATCGCGCAGGGAAATCGATGGCTACGCGGATTTTGTCGGACGCCATGGTGCGAAAGGCCTCGCTTACATCAAGGTCAATGATGTTGATGCGGGGCGCGAGGGGTTGCAGTCGCCAGTCCTGAAGTTCCTTCCGGATAACACGGTGAGCGGCGTCCTCGAACGTACGGGCGCGAAGACGGGTGACCTGATCTTCTTCGGTGCTGACAAAGCTCGCGTCGTTAATGATGCGCTCGGAGCGCTACGTGTGAAGCTTGGGGAAGACCGCGGTCTGGTCGCCGAAGGCTGGGCACCGATTTGGGTGATGGACTTCCCGATGTTCGAGCAGGATCCCAAAACCAAATCATGGGACCCGCTGCACCATCCGTTTACCGCGCCGGTGAAAGACGACCCGGACGCTCTGCTCGCCGATCCTGCCAATGCCTTGTCTCGCGCTTATGACCTGGCCCTCAACGGAATGGAGCTGGGTGGCGGTTCGATTCGTATTCACGATCAGCGCATGCAGTCGGCAGTTTTCGAATTGCTGAATATCAGTGAGGAGCAAGCCGAGGAAAAATTCGGCTTCTTGCTGCGTGCGCTGGAGTACGGCTGCCCGCCGCATGGAGGAATCGCGTTCGGGCTCGATCGCATCGTCATGTTGATGGCTGGCGCTGAGAGCATTCGCGATGTCATTGCATTCCCCAAGACGCAATCTGCGCATTGTCCGCTGACCAACGCGCCCGGTGTGGTTTCGGCTGAGCAACTGAAGGAAACTGGTATCAGGCTGCGCACGCCGCGTACTGAATGAGTTCGATCAATACCGTCATTTGCATCCACGGCATCTGGTCACACAGTGTCGCAATGACATTGATCAAGCGCCGGCTCGAGAAAGAGTACGGCATGAACGTGCTGTCATTTAACTACCCTTCTGTACGCGGCACGCTCGACGAGAATGCGGCAGCGCTTACGCACTTCATTCACGAACAGGAACTCGACGCCACTCATATCGTCGGACACAGTCTTGGCGGCGTCATCGCTCTGCGCATGTTGGCGACCGACACCGAGTCGGTGCCGGGCCGTGTCGTGTGCATAGGCTCACCCCTGACGGGATCCCGTGCTGCGGATTTTCTTAGTACACAGGATTGGGCTGAACCGTTTCTCGGGCACTCGATAACGGCCGGTGTCATTCACGAGGCCGCGAATGAATGGGCTTCGCACGTATGCCATCACCGTGAAGTGGGCGTGATCGCAGGAACGGTGCCCGTGGGTATTGGTCGACTGATTACACGTTTCGATGGTGACAATGATGGCTCGGTTGCCGTGTCAGAAACGCAGCTCGAGGGCGCCAAAGACCACATTTGCATGAGAGTGAGTCACAAGGGCTTGCTGGTCTCCAGTGATGTGATCGATCAGGTGGCCGCGTTTTTTAAGCGTGGTGAATTCCTCCGGGACGACATCAATCGCGGTTAACCCGGAAAATTCACGGGTCAGCCGCGATCCAGTTTCTTTAACTCGTATAAGGCCTCGAGCGCTTCACGCGGCGTCATTGAGTTCGGCTCGAGATCGTCCAGCGCGCTTCGCAACACGTCATCAAACCCGGGTTCTTCGACAGCCAGTGGCAGCTGTCCCTGTGGGCTGTCACTATGAGTCGCCTGCAGCGATTCAAGTGTCTTCAGATAGACCCTGGCGCGCCGGATAACCTCCTTGGGCACACCCGCGAGCGCAGCAACATGCAATCCGTAGCTCTGATTGGCCGGGCCCGGTTTGACGGCATGCAGGAAGATGAGCTGTCCGTCGTGCTCGGTCGCGTCAAGGTGGACGTTATTGCAGGCCGACAATTCCTGAGCGAGCACGGTCAGTTCGAAATAGTGCGTCGCGAATAAAGTCATGGCGTTCGCTGTCTCGCCCATGAAGTGCGCGGCAGCCCAGGCAAGAGACAAGCCGTCGAAGGTGCTTGTGCCGCGTCCGATTTCGTCCATCAGCACGAGGCTCTGCTCGGTCGCGTTGTGCAGAATCGTTGCAGTCTCGGTCATTTCGACCATGAAGGTCGAACGACCACCCGCAAGGTCGTCCGATGCGCCGATCCGCGTGAAGATCCGATCGAGCGGGCCAATTCGCAGGCTGTCAGCCGGCACGAAGCTACCAATGTGCGCGAGGATCGCAATCAGTGCTGTCTGCCGCATATAGGTCGATTTGCCGCCCATATTGGGACCGGTGATCACAAGTAGTCGCCGGGACTGATCGAGCGTCAGGTCGTTAGCTACGAACGGAGTGTCGATGACCTGTTCGACAACGAGATGGCGGCCGCCCGATATCTCGATACACGGCGTGGCAGCGATTTCAGGTTTGCAGAGCCCGAGGCTTTCGGCTCTCTCAGAGAAGCAAGCGAGAACGTCGAGTTCTGCAACCGCGAACGCAGTTTGTTGCAGCTCGGCGAGTACCGCATGAAGTTGATCCAGAATGTCCTCGTAAAGTGCTTTCTCACGGGCCAGTGCACGCTCGCGTGCACCGAGCACCTTGTCTTCGAATTCCTTGAGTTCGGGTGTGATGTAGCGTTCGGCTGCCTTTAGAGTCTGTCGACGCACGTATTCGACAGGTGCTCTGTCGGCCTGGCTCTTGCTGATCTCAATGTAGTAGCCATGTACACGGTTGTAGCCGAGTTTGAGCGACGCGATACCAGTCCGCTCCTTTTCTCGTGCCTCGAGATCCAGCAGATACTGGTTGGCATTTGATGCAATGGCACGAAGTTCATCGAGTTCATCATCGTAACCATCCGCGATGACACCGCCGTCGCGAATCAGCATCGGCGGATTGTCGATGATCGCCTTGGTGAGCAACTCCTGCTGGCGACGATGCTCACCGATCTGAGCATTGAGATCGGCAATTAGCGGTGAATCGAGTCTCGAGATCTGACGGCGTAATTCCGGCAGACGCGAGAGTGCTTTGGAGAGCTGACGAAGGTCGCGAGGACGGGCAGAGCGCAGCGCAACCCGTGACAGGATGCGCTCGACGTCCCCTATGCCATCGATCTGGGTCTGCAGCCCCGATACCGATGCCGTCGTGATTAGGGTTTCGATCGCCTGGTAGCGGCCCTGCAAGACGACGGCCTCACGAAGGGGTCTTTGAATCCAGCGGCGCAGAAGTCGCGAGCCCATCGGGCTCTGGCAGCGGTCCATGATAGCAGCGAGCGTGTGCTCGTGATGACCACTCAAAGACTCTTCCAACTCTAGATTGCGCCGCGTTGGGCCGTCCATGATGACTGCGTCTTCACGTCGCTCGACGACTATGGATTGAAGGTGAGGCAGCGCCGCCTTCTGCGTGTCTGTTACGTATTGCATAAGCGCGCCAGCCGCTGCGATGCCATGTGAAAAGCCGTCGCAGCCAAAGCCACTCAGGTCGCGAGTGCCGAACTGTGCGCACAGCAGTCGCGTTGCACTGTCCAGTTCGAAATGCCACGGTGGGCGCCGCGTTACGCGAATGTCCTTTCCAAAGGAGTCACCGATAGCCTGCTCTTCGTCAACGATGAGTTCGGCTGGCCGCAGTCGCTCGATCTCACCAATTACCGCCTCGACATCCGGTACTTCTGTCAGCTGAAAACGGCCGCCGGCGAGGTCCAGCCACGCAATACCGACGGCATCTCTTGCGGCGAATACGGACGCGACGAGATTGTCGCGAGCTTCAGCCAGTAATGCTTCATCAGTCAGTGTGCCGGGAGTGACGATGCGTGTGACTTCACGCTCGACAGGCCCTTTGCTGGTCGCCGGGTCACCAACCTGCTCGCATATTGCAACGCTCTCGCCCTTACGTACGAGCTTCGCGAGGTAGCCCTCGACGGCATGATAGGGGACACCTGCCATCGGGATGGGATCGCCGCCAGATTTGCCGCGCGATGTCAGCGTGATGTCAAGCAGCTTTGCTGCGCGTTTCGCGTCGTCGTAGAACACCTCATAGAAATCGCCCATGCGATAAAACACGAGCATGTCCGGGTACTCGGCCTTAATGGCCAGGTACTGGCGCATCATTGGTGTGTGAATTGTGCTGACCGTGCTGCTCATATTGTTGGAGCGCTTCCTGAAGCGCGACTGGTCCGACGTGGCATCGCTTGCGATTACAAAAGCCCGATTCGTGCTCCGAAGTCCCCGCAAGGGGGATAATAAGCTCTCCTACGGGCCGCTGCGGTATTATTAGAACCATGAAAATACTGCATGTCGAAACCGGGCGCCATCTTTACGGTGGCCCACAGCAGGTGATATACCTGATTTCGGCACTCATTGACCGTGGACACGATTGCACGCTGGTCTGTCCGCCTGATTCCGGTATCGACTCGGCGGCCCGCGCGGCCACGATAGCGGTGCGTAATCTGTTTTGTGCGGGCGACCTCGATCTCCCGTTCGCCTATCGACTCTCGCAGTACTTGCAGGTATCGAAGCCGGATCTAGTGCACTGTCACAGCCGACGAGGGGCCGACATGCTGGGCGGGCTGGCCGCGAGTATTGCGGATGTGCCGGCCGTGGTTTCGCGTCGCGTCGACCACACCGAAATGCGCCTCATGGCCGCGCTGCGCTATGGCCCTTTCAAGAAAATCATCGCAATATCGGAGGCGATCGCAGACATCCTTCGGGACTGTAATCCGGATGATGAGCGCATCGAAGTGATTCGCAGTGCCGTCGATACGGAGAGATTAGCAGTAGCTGCCGACCGGCAGGCTTTCCGAAAAGAGTTCGCCGTCCCGGATGATGCCATCGTCATCGCAGCGGCGGGGCAGCTGATACCGCGCAAGGGACATCGCTACCTGCTGCAAGCGGTCGAAGGTCTCCATCATAGCCATCCGCAAATTCGACTTATCGTCTTCGGCGAGGGCCATCTCAACGACCAGCTGCGCGCACAAGCTGCTTCGCTGGGCCTTGCCGATACCGTACAATTTGCGGGCTTCCGGGAGGACCTTGACGACTTGATGGGCTGCTTTGATATCTTTGCGCATCCGGCACTGGCCGAAGGGCTTGGAGTCGCAACACTCAAAGCCGCCGCGGCTGGTGTACCCGTGGTCGCTTTCGGTGCCGGTGGTATACCGGAGGCCGTAATCGATGGCGAGACCGGCATTCTCGTTCAACCGGAGAATGTTGCGGCGCTGCGGAATGCGATTGCCACATTGATTGATGATGATAGTCTTAGGCAGGAAATGGGATCGGCAGGCCGGGAACGGATGCAAAACGAGTTCTCGATCGATACGATGGCGGATAAGCACGTAACACTCTATGAATCGGTATTGAATGGCTGACCACGAATCGATACGGAAGCTGACTGAAGCGCTGGTCGGCGAGCTTGCGTCATTGGGCAAAGCTGTCTCTACGGCGGAGTCGTGTACGGGTGGGTGGATTGCTAAGGCCATAACCGATATCCCCGGAAGCTCGGCGGTATTTGGCTACGGCATCGTCAGTTACTCAAACGGCGCCAAGGAGTCTCTTGTCGGCGTCCAAAACCAGACTCTCGAAGATCACGGATCGGTTAGCGAGCCCGTGGTCAGGGAAATGGCTGAAGGGTCGCTGCATCTCAGCGGGGCCGATATCGGCGTTGCCGTTAGTGGCATTGCAGGCCCGGACGGGGGCAGCAAGGATAAGCCGGTTGGCACTGTCTGGTTCGCGTGGGCAGTGAGAGAGGGTGGCAAGATCACGACCCAGACAAATAGCAAGCATTTCGATGGTGACCGTGATCTTATACGTGAACTCACAGTTGTCTATGCCTTACAGGGCGTCATGGATCGAATCGGGTAATGGCTACAAGAAGACTTTTCTTCGCTCTTTGGCCGGATATGCGGCAACGCGATCGCATGCGTAATTTTATCAGCCCGGTCGCCAGGCTTGTTGAAGGCAGGGCGGTTGAACGTCATAACTGGCACATCACGCTCGCCTACATTGGCGAGTTTCCGGAAGCTCGGATCAACGAGCTGCATGAGGCCCGAATGGCAGTCAACGTGGAACCATTTCGACTTCGATTTGATCGCCTCGAATTCTGGCCGCGACCGAAGATTGCGGCACTGGTCGCGGCGACAGTCCCTGCCGAGCTCGAGCGCCTTATGAAAGACCTCAAGGGTCGGATATTTGCGGCCGGTGTCGAGCTTGAGCAACGTACTTATCGGCCGCATGTCACCGCCGTCCGCAATGCGCGCCAGTTCGAGACTCAGCGATTGGCGCAGTCAGCGGCCATCGAGTGGGACAGCTTCAAGCTCATTGAGTCAGTCTCGGAACCGGGTGGCGTGATATACCGTCCCGTTGATCAATAGCTTCGGCAGGTTTCTTCACGCAATGCCCCGATTCGCCGTTGTGATACTGTGGTTATGTACAGGTCTTTGTGGAATAATTGACCGCTATTGATCTCACCTACCGGATGGCAACAAACAATGGATGACAACCGCAAGAAAGCACTCGCCGCAGCCCTCGGACAAATCGAAAAGCAGTTTGGTAAAGGCTCAGTTATGCGCCTCGGCGACAATCCCATGTCTCGGGATATCGACGTTGTATCGACTGGATCGATTGGACTTGATGTGGCGCTTGGAATCGGTGGAGTGCCAAAAGGGCGGGTTGTCGAAGTATATGGCCCGGAGGCCTCAGGCAAGACGACGCTGACATTACAGATAATTGCCGAAGCGCAGAAAATGGGCGGTACGGCGGCGTTCGTTGACGCTGAGCACGCCCTCGACCCGACCTACGCCGAGAAGCTTGGCGTCAACGTCGACGAGTTGCTGGTATCGCAGCCGGACACTGGCGAGCAGGCGCTGGAAATCACCGACATGCTGGTCCGTTCAGGCGCAGTGGATATCATCGTTATCGACTCCGTTGCGGCGCTGACACCAAAAGCAGAGATCGAAGGCGAGATGGGCGATTCGCACATGGGCTTGCAGGCCCGACTGATGTCGCAGGCGCTCAGGAAACTGACCGCCAATATTAAGCGCTCGAACGCGATGGTTGTCTTTATCAACCAGATTCGCATGAAGATCGGCGTGATGTTCGGCAGCCCCGAGACAACGACAGGTGGCAACGCGCTGAAGTTCTATTCGTCGGTTCGCCTCGACATTCGCCGAATCGGCGCGATAAAGAAGGGCGACGAAATCATCGGTAACCAGACGCGCGTCAAAGTCGTCAAGAACAAGGTTTCGCCGCCGTTCAAAATGGCTGAGTTTGAAATCCTGTACGGTCATGGCATCTCCCGTGAAGGCGAGATCATCGACCTCGGCGTGCAACACGGTCTGATTGACAAGGCCGGTTCGTGGTACAGCTATGGCGATGACCGTATCGGCCAGGGCAAGGAAAACGTTCGCGAATACCTGAAGGCGAACACTGAAACGGCTGTCGAAATCGAGACCAAGATTCGTGCGAAGCTGCTGCCCGACACGGTTGATGCACCGGCTGCCGCTGTCGACGACGAAGAGGCTGTCACGCAGGAAGCGTAACCGATCGACGCCGATCGCTTCTCCGACCCAATTGAAGCTCGCAAGAAGGCGATGGACTACCTCGCCCGGCGAGAGCACGGCCGTGTTGAACTTCTTAACAAAGTTAGGAAGTTCGGTTTCGATGCCAACATAGCAAAGGACGCAATCGCTCAGCTTGTCGAAGACGGTTTGCAAAGCGATCAGCGATTTGTCGATGCGTTCGTCCGATCACGCGTTAATCAGGGCAAGGGCCCGGCGCGGATTCGAGCGGATCTTCGGGAGCGCGGCATCAATGATAGTGTGGTTGATGACGGTCTTCTTGATGCGAAACAGGATTGGTACGAATTGGCTAATGAAGTTCGACTTAAAAAATTCGGTGCCAGTCGTCCAGTGGACTCCGAAGACAAGGCCCGGCAAATGCGCTTTCTCCAATCCCGTGGTTTCGAGCCCGACCACATTCAGGCCGCTGTTTCGGCAGCCGGAGAATAAGCATAGAATCGCTCGATGAAATCAATGACGAGCAATGAGTTGCGCCAGGCCTTCCTGGATTACTTTCGCGATAACGACCATGAAGTCGTCGCGAGCTCTCCGCTCGTGCCCGGCAACGACCCGACACTGCTATTCACGAACGCCGGCATGGTGCAGTTCAAGGACGTTTTCCTTGGCGGCGACAAACGCAGGTACGATCGTGCTGTAACGTCACAGCGCTGTGTACGGGCTGGCGGCAAGCACAATGACCTCGAAAACGTCGGCTATACAACCCGGCATCACACGTTTTTCGAGATGCTGGGCAACTTCAGTTTTGGTGACTACTTCAAACGCGATGCAATCAGATACGCGTGGGAGTTTCTGACAGATACGCTTGGCCTGGAGGCAGAGCGGCTGTGGGTGACCGTCTTTAATGACGATGACGAGGCGGCAGATATTTGGCTGAAAGAACTGAAAGTGGACCCGGAGCGCTTCTCGCGCCAGGGCAAGAAAGACAATTTCTGGGCGATGGGCGACACGGGGCCTTGCGGTCCTTGCAGCGAGATCTTTTACGATCATGGTCCCGATATCGAAGGGGGACCACCGGGATCACCGGATGAAGACGGCGACCGTTATGTCGAGATCTGGAACCTGGTGTTCATGCAGTTCGATCGTTCGGCCGATGGCGAGATGGTGCCATTGCCAAAACCATCCGTCGATACGGGCATGGGTCTTGAGCGCATCGCCGCTGTCATGCAAGGTGTGCACAGCAACTATCAGATTGATCTGTTCGCAAACGTAATCAACGCGGCCGCCAGGATACTCGACGTTAAGAATGACGGCTCGAGTTCGCTCAACGTAATTGCAGACCATATTCGTGCCTGTGCATTTCTGATCGTTGATGGCGTATTGCCGGGCAACGAGGGTAGGGGATACGTGCTTCGCCGTATCATTCGCCGCGCGATTCGCCACGGCAAGAAACTCGGCGCCCATGGTTTGTTCTTTAACAAACTCGTCGCGCCTCTTGTTAAGGAAATGGGCGATGCCTATCCCGAGCTTGTCAAAGCGCAAGCACATGTCGAGAAAGTGCTGGCGAAAGAAGAAAAGCGATTCGCCGAAACGCTCGACCAGGGGATGGAAATTCTCGACGGTGCAATTGCGGAACTCAAGGGCAAGGAAATTCCGGGCGATGTTGTCTTCAAGCTTTACGATACCTACGGTTTTCCGGTTGATCTGACCGCGGACATCGCACGCGAGCGTGGACTGACTGTCGATCAAAGCGGCTTCG
>Ga0255043_10000180_pt1 | contig 11579 bp, 9 predicted proteins | sample BC1_12_9_MG_FD_182778 | JGI IMG/M metagenome (GOLD analysis project Ga0255043, IMG submission 182778) | Seawater microbial communities from Strait of Georgia, British Columbia, Canada - BC1_12_9 | ecosystem: Environmental > Aquatic > Marine > Strait | place: Canada: British Columbia | collected... | reverse complement strand
CAGTCCATATCGGAGATGCTGGAGAGCGGCCGCTACCATGCGGCGCTGGAACATCGGTACCGGAGATCCGCAGACGCCGAAGAGAATTCTGAAAAGTATCGAAACAGGCTGGCGAATCGTACAGAAATTGCCCGTATGATTACCGAGGCTATGACCACGCATGACCTGGACGCACTCGTCTATCCCACGCTGCGAGTCAAGCCCAACTTCGTCGGCGAGAATCAGTTCGGCAGTGTGTGTTGGATCGCCTCTCACTCCGGCCTGCCGGCGCTCACGATGCCGGCTGGATTTACACGCGATGGAGTGCCGGTCGGTGTCGAGTTGCTCGCAAGACCCTTCGAAGAAAATAGCCTCATCGCCTTGGGCTATGCTTACGAACAGGTCGCCAAGCCGCGCCGTCCACCTTCGAGAACACCGTCTCTCGTGAGCGACGTGCTGTCTTACCAATTCGAGTTCCGTTCGCCGCTGGCGAGGGGGCAGCTGCGCTTCGATAGGCCGACACAAGTTCTTCACTATGAGCTACAGATCACGGACGTAGACGATAGCGACATCCTGGACGTGAAAGTGCATCGCGGCGGTCCGGACACGAACGGTCCCATCATTGAATTGCTAGGTCCGGATCCGCAAGGCTCCGTGCTTATCCGTAACTCAAATGTCAACGACTTGCTGCAAGGCAAACTCTATTTGGTCATCTACACCAGTGATGCTCCTCTTGGAGCGGCACGCGGCCAGATCGTGCGGCTTTGAGCATGAACAATCCGCAAATCGAAAAACTTCAGAAGTTGCTAGCGACAAATAACCTGGTCGGAGCGGAAGACCCATTGCGATCAGCAATGAGCCATTGTCAATTCAACGCACTTGTCCGGAGTGATATTCTCCACTCTCCCACAGGAACGATAGTCAGGGTGCCAAATGCCGAGTCCCAGCGGAATCAGTAAAAGAATCACTTCGTGCCTCGAATCACTCGACACCGGTGACCACGAATCTGCACTGATACACCTGTTTCCCGCGGTTGATAAGACTGCGAAGAAGCGTCGGCCCAAGAAAAGTGTTGGAGTTCGCATCAAAGGTTTTGTCGCGGACGAAGAGCGCCTGATCTCCATGTTGGCAACCCGAAACTCAACTACGGGTCTGAAATTCGACGGGCTGAGCTTTCCCGAGGTGATTTACAGATTTGGGAAGTCTGCCATTCTCCACGAGGGGCAACTGGATCCTCGATTGACATTCAACAACAGCGGCACTTTGCAGATCGGGGCAATATGGAATTTCCCGGCATCGTACATTACCGCAATCTGTATCTGCACCGTCGCAGCGCCCGAAAACAGGGGTGAGCAGATTCCCCAGTCTTATACGGCGGAGGTTCTCGGTAGAAATTACGATCTCAACGACCTGTGGGGCAATCGAGCTGAAATTCGGAAAAGAGTTGATGAGTTTATGGACCAGCAGTGATTGACCTGAGCGCTCATTCGCGAAAACTGCTTAGACATGGTCCAATGACGATCTCGATCAATGCAGATTGATCAGGTCGTCCAGACATTCAGGTCGTCCGGACATAAAGATAGACCATAAACTGTCCACAATTAGGGGGGATTCAAATGAAGATAACATCATTCAGCAAGTTGCAATTAGGACTGCTTACTCTGGCCGCGGCGGGTTTACTTGCCCCCGTTGCAGGGTCGGCTGAAGAGGAGTCGGGTACAGTAGCAGACGCAATAAGCGCGGGCTGGCCTGGCATGGCGAAAGACGCAACCGTTGTCGATTGGGAAGGCAATGTGTTGAAAGAGGGCACTAATGGATACACCTGCCTGCCGACGCCACCCATGCTCTCGGGCACCGCGCCAATGTGCATGGACAGCGAGTGGATGAAATGGGCCGGCGCATGGCAGAACAAGGAAGATTACGCAGCTGGATCGCTTGGCATCTCCTACATGCTGAGCGGCGACGAGGGTGCCAGCAACATCGATCCTTATGCAGAGGGCCCGACTGAGGACAACGAGTGGATCGTCGAAGGGCCACACTTGATGATCCTCGCACCGGCCGAGTTGCTGGACGGCTTCCCGACAGATCCGCAGAACGGCGGTCCCTACGTCATGTGGAAAGGCACGCCTTATGCACACCTGATGGTACCGATCGGTTCGCGTGACTGAAGCGTGATCAAACGAGTTTGGTAGCCCCGCCCTCAGTGGCGGGGTTTTTTTTGCTTCTCAGCGCGTCTCCGTCAGTTACGTACTTCTCCCAATTGAAGCCATCTTGCCATTGCCGCATAAGACTTGGTCAAATCCGATGAAGGCAGACCTATACAGACGGAGGAGGTTTAGGGTATGGACAGGAAGTACAAAATTGCCTGGTTGCCAGGTGATGGCGTTGGCAAAGAGGTCATGGAAGCGGCGCGAATAGTGCTCGATCGCGTAGGCTTCAATGCGGATTACGTGCACGGCGATATTGGCTGGGATTTCTGGTGCAGCGAGGGCGATGCATTTCCGTCCCGGACTATTGATCTGCTCCATGACGTGGATGCCGCCATGTTTGGTGCCATCACCTCCAAACCTGTGAAGGAGACGGAGAAAGAGTTGGTGCCCGCGCTCCAGGGGACCGGACTGAAGTACCGTTCACCCATCGTGCGGATGCGGCAACTCTTCGACCTTTATGTGTGTTTGAGGCCTTGCAAGGCCTACCCGCAGAATCCGCTCAACTACCACGAGGGTATCGATCTCGTCATCTTCCGTGAGAACACCGAGGATCTATACAGCGGTGTTGAGTTCAACCCGGTTCCGGACAAACTGCGAGACGTATTGTCAGAATTGGCGCCGGCCTTCAAGGCGTTCGAGGACCTGCCCGGCGATCAGTACGCGGTCTCCTGCAAGATCAACACCAGGAAGGGCTCTGAGCGAATCATCCGCGCAGCCTTCGAGTTCGCCCGGAAGTTCGGGCGCAAGAAGGTCACGGTAGTGCACAAGGCTAACGTAGTACGGGCGACTGACGGACTGTTTCTGGAGAAAGCGCACGAGGTGGCCGAGGACTTCCCGGACATCGCCATGGACAGTGCCAATATCGATGCCATTACCATGTGGCTGCTCAAGGATCCGTTCAACTATGACGTGCTGGTGGCGCCCAATCTCTACGGAGACATTGTTTCAGACCTATGCGCCCAGATGGTTGGCGGGCTCGGATTTGGCTGCTCCGGGAACATTGGTAAGAAGCTCGCTGTATTCGAGCCGACGCACGGCTCGGCCCCGAAGTATTCGGGGCAGTACAAGGTCAATCCGATCGCCACCATCCTGACCGCAAAGATGATGCTCGACTGGCTGGGTGAGACGGACGGGGCGCAGCGCATTGAGGATGCCGTCGCTGCGGTCGTTCGCGAGGGCGAAGTGCAGACCTACGACATGGGCGGATCGGCCACCACCCTCGAGTTGGCCGAAGCCATTGCTGGCAAACTTTAGGCGGGATTTCTCATGACACATATCGTTATCCACGAGGTAGGCCCCCGCGACGGGTTGCAGATGGAGCGGCAGGTAGTCCCAATGGACACAAAGGAGGACTGGATCCGCCGCGCGATGGACTCAGGCGTGGACATCGTGCAGGTCGGCTCATTCGTCCACCCGGCCAAGGTTCCGCAGATGGCCGACACCGATGAACTGATCCGGCGGCTTGTCAGTGACAAGAGTTCCCCCGTGATCCTCGCCGGGCTCGCGCTTAATGAGAGGGGTGTGGAACGCGGGCTGGAATGCGGGGTGGAGATGCTCTGCCTGGGCGCCTCTGCCAGCGAGACTCACAGCCTCAAGAACACGGGAATGGCGAGCATGGAGGCCACGCACCGCATCATCGCTGCGGCGCAGCAGGCAGTGGCCGCGGGGAAGAAAGTGCAGGTGTCCGTGCAGTCGGCCTTCGGCTGCGGTTTTGAAGGTCCGATCGCCGAAGATCGTGTGCTCGAGATGGTCGGCGCGTACCTGGACGCAGGCCTGCACAACATCAGTCTTGCCGACACGGCTGGGCACGCCTACCCGGCCCAGGTCGAGCGACTGTTCGCTGCCGTGTTCGACCTCGGCTCGGACATCGAATGTACCTGCCACTTCCACAATACCTACGGACTCGGCATGGCGAACATCATGGCCGCCCTGCGCGCCGGCGTAAGCTCATTCGAAACCTCGTTCGCAGGTCTCGGCGGCTGCCCATTCACAAAGGTAGCGGCAGGAAACGTAGCAACCGAGGACTTCGTGAACGCTCTGCAATTGCAGGGAGTGCGCAACGATGTGGACCTGGAGCGGCTAATCGGCATTGCCGTCGACGTCGCAGAATATTTCGAGCGCGAGATGCCCGGTTGTGTCTACAAGACCGGATCAATCCATAAGAAGGTGGCGGCATGAGCGAACAGATCCTGAAGGACGTCCGGGTCCTCGACCTCACAAACGTACTGGCCGGACCCTTCGCTACGTTGCACCTGGCGCTTCTGGGCGCTGAGGTCATCAAGATTGAGAGGCCCGGGAGCGGTGATCTGGCGCGCAAGCTGGGTACCCTGTCCGAGTTGAACGAGCAACTGATGGGAACCAGTTTCCTGGCGCAAAACTCGAACAAGAAGTCGGTGACGCTTAACACAAAGTCTCCCGAGGGCAAGGAGATATTCAAAAAGCTGGCGAAGGACGCGGACGTGCTGGTCGAGAACTTCCGGCCCGGCGTCATGGACCGGCTGGGGCTCAGTTACGAGGTACTGAAGGAGATCAATCCCGGATTGATCTATTGCGCCATCTCGGGATTCGGGCAGACCGGACCCGACGCAAACAAGCCGGCCTACGACCAGATCATCCAGGGCCTCAGCGGCGAGATGGCCGTCAACGGAGACGAGCGGCTGAATCCGTTGCGCACGGGATTCCCGGTGTGCGACACGGTAGGCGGCTTGAACGGTGCCTTCGCCATCATGGCGGCCCTTTATCATCGTGAGCGTACTGGTGAGGGGCAATTCATCGACGTCGCAATGCTCGATTCCATCATGCCCCTTATGGGCTGGGTGGCCGCGAACCTGCTCATCGCGAAACGGGAGCCGGTACCCATGGGCAACGACAACTTCACGGCGGCGCCGTCCGGAGTTTTCCTTACCAAGGACGGCCATATCAACATCGCTGCCAACAAGCAGGAGCAATGGGAGTCTGTCTGTGACGTGCTGGGCTTGCCGGAGCTAAAGACCGATACGCGCTTCCAGAAGCGCGATGTCCGCAAGCAGAATCGCAAGGAGTTGACGCCGCTCCTGGAGGTGAAACTGGCGGAACGCGGCACGAAAGAGTGGGTGGAGTTGCTCAACGCGAGTGGTGTGCCGAGCGGCGCGATCCTGAGTCTCGAGGACGCGCTGAAGCAACCACAGATCAAGCACCGCGAGACGCTGAAGGACGTGCCTGTGGAGGGCGTCGGCACAATTCCGTTATTTACGCTCACTGCGAAGTTCGATCAAACGCCGGGAGATATCACCTCCCCGCCACCGCGGCTTTCGGCACACACCGAAGAGGTATTGGCGGGCATCGGCATCACCAAGGACGAACTGGCCGCTCTGAAGACCGAGCATGTTATCTGACAGCTATTGAGAGAAGGAGATGGATATGGGCATGACGTACGTACAGAAGCTCATCGCCCGAGCATGCGGGAAGACCGGAGTGGAAACAGGGGAAGTCCTGGAGCTGCCCGTGCACCTCGCGATGTCGCACGAGAACGCCGCGCTCGTCATCAACCAGTTCAACGAGATTTTCCTCGACACCGGGCAGGAACCCCGGGTTTGGGATCCGGATCGGATTGCGATCATCTTCGACCATCGCGTGCCCGCCGAGTCGTCGAAAACGGCGACTAATCAAAAGAAGATCCGCGATTTTGTCGCCGAGCAAGGGATTTCCAGGTTCCACGACATTCGTGGTGACGTGGGCGGCATCTGCCACCAGATCCTCCCCGAAAACGGTTACGTGCGGCCGGGACAGGTACTCGTCGGCACCGACAGCCATACGACAACGCACGGCGCACTTGGTGCCTTCGCATTCGGCATCGGGGCCACGGAGATGGCCGCGGTCTGGGCCTTGGGGAATATCCTCAACGTGGAAGTGCCGGGCACGATCAAGATAGTGGTGAATGGCGAGTTGCCGCGTGGTGTCTACGCTAAGGACCTGATCTTGCACCTGGTCGGCCAGCTCACCGCAGAGGGCGCAAATTTCAAGGTGATCGAATTTCACGGCGACACGATCCGCAATCTGCCGACCTCGGGGCGCCTGGTCCTCTGCAATATGTCGGTAGAAGCCGGCGCAACCGCAGGCGTGGTACCGCCGGACGAGGAAACGCGCCGTTACCTGCAGGATGAGGCCGGCGTTCAGGACGAATTGGACCTGTTCACTCCGGATGCGGACGCGGTGTACGACGGCGTGCTTGAGATCGATGCTGCGCGGCTTGACCCGCAGATCGCTTGCCCACACACAGTGGACAACGTTAAGCCCATCGGCGAGATAAAGGGCAAGAAGATAGATCAGATCGTAGTGGGCTCCTGCACGAACGGCCGCCTTGATGACATCGAGATTGTCGCGCGGACCCTCAAGGGCAAACAGGTGGCGGAAGGGACGCGCATGCTCGTGTTCCCAGCATCGTGGCGCATTTACTCCGACGCGCTGAACTCCGGTTACGTCCGCGACTTGATTGCGGCCGGCGCGGTAGTTTGCAACCCCGGCTGCGGGCCCTGTCTGGGTATTCACCAGGGGGCGCTGGGCGACAACGAAACGGCGCTCGCTACCACGAATCGCAACTTCAAAGGCCGGATGGGCAACCCAGGTGCCGAGGTATACCTGTGCTCGCCAGCGGTGGCAGCGGCGAGCGCGCTAACCGGCCTTATCTCCGACCCGAGGGAGGTGAACTGAAATGGCTAAAGGCAAAGTCGTACAGAAGCTTGAAAATGATATATCAACGGACATCATCTACCCGGGCCGATACATGGCAACGGTGTTGCCGACGGAGACGCCGCAGTTTGCCTTCGCGGACAATGCCGAGTTTAACCAGGCGCTCAATGAGGGGCAGGTCCCGCCAGGAAGCTTCATCGTGGCCGGGGATAACTTCGGTTGCGGTTCCTCACGCGAACAGGCCGCATCGTGCATCAAGGGTTATGACCTGACCGTCGTGGCCCGCAACTTCGCGAGGATATTCCTGCAGAATTCGATTAACGTCGGGCTGCAAATGGTCATCTGCCCCGGAATCGAAGCCGAGGAGGGCCATGAGCTGGAGATCAGGGACAACATGGTCTGGAATCTGACCTCTGGCGAGTGCTTCGCAATAGAACCGCTGCCGAAGGCCCGCCAGGCCATCATCGACGCGGGCGGGCTGATCCCTTACACGCGGCGACTGCTGCTGGAGCGCGGCTGAGCGCCAGCGTCAGGCGCCTGGATGAGTGAGCGGTCCAGCTTGGGAAATTCTTGCAGGAGATATGCTCTGACGGTTGCTGCAGCATCGAACGTCGATGGCCGTCGACAGTAGACTTGGGACTGTAGCAACCGTATAATCGCGCCCGCATACGGCGGTGGGCGGTCTGACACCACGTAGCCAGAGTCTTCGTAAGAAAAGGCCCCGTGTAGGGGTTTTTTGTTGTCAGAGGGCAGCGAAACCGAGTAGAAGAGGAATGGGCCATTGGCCCATTTTTTGGTTTGAAACAGAGAGTTAGGGTTCCATGACAGGCGATGAGCTGAGGGATTTGCTGGAGCCGGCAATTGAACGGCTGGGTTACGAATTATCGGACCTGGAGGCGAAACTTGGCGGCGGGAGCGGTGTAATTCGGGTTTTTATCGATCAACCCGAAGGCGTCGATCTCGATGACTGCGAAAAGGTCAGTCTGGCCGTCAGCGCACTCCTCGATGTCGAGGACCCGCTGCCGGGGCATTACAACCTGGAAGTGTCGTCGCCAGGCCTGGACCGGAAACTGACGAAATGTGAGCATTTTCAAAGATTTAGCGGAGAGACGGTGAAAGTGAAGATGCGTTTCCCGATTGGGGGGCGCAAACGATTTAGAGGCACTCTGGTGTCCTCGAATGACGAGAACATCGTGGTCGAAGTAGATGGTGAGTCGTACTCGTTGCCGATAGCAACGATCGATACCGCCCGATTGGTGCCTTCGAGCCCTGAATGACCCGGATATTTTGGAGTTAGTGGTAATGAGCAAAGAAATTTTGATGGTTGCCGACGCCGTTTCGAATGAAAAAGGTGTCGAGAAGGAGATTATCTTCGAGGCCATCGAAGCAGCATTGGCGTCTGCAACGCGCAGAAAACATGGCGAGGACATCGAAGTTCGCGTCGCGATTGACCGCGAGACGGGTGAATACGATACGTTCCGTCGCTGGCTTGTATTCGAGGATGAGTCGACCGAGCTGGAGGTTCCAGATCGCGAGTTGCGCATGATTGACGCCGTGGATGTCGATGAGAGCGCGGAGCCGGGCGGCTATGTCGAAGTGCCCATGGAGTCGGTCGAGTTCGGTCGTATCGCCGCACAGACTGCAAAGCAAGTCATCGTGCAAAAAGTCCGCGAGGCCGAACGCGAGCAGGTCGTCGAGGAGTATCAGGAGCGCGAGGGTGAATTGCTCTCCGGCCTGGTCAAGCGAGTCGATAGAAACGGGGTCTTTATCGATCTTGGCGGCAACGCGGAAGGTTTTGTAGCGCGCGACCAGATGGTTCCGCGTGAGCCGGTACGTCCGCAAGACCGCATTAAGGCGCTGTTGACGGATGTTCGCTCCGAATTGCGAGGTCCGCAGTTGTTCATGACGCGTACGTCACCGCAGTTCCTGGTTGAGTTATTCAAGATTGAAGTGCCGGAAGTTGGTCAGGGCCTGATCGAGATTCTTGGTTCAGCCCGTGACCCGGGCCTGCGCGCCAAGATTGCGGTTAAAAGTAACGACAATCGCATTGACGCCGTTGGCGCCTGCGTCGGCATGCGTGGATCACGCGTACAGGCCGTTTCAAATGAGTTAGCCGGAGAACGCGTCGACATCATCCTGTGGGACGAGAACTCGGCCCAATTTGTCGTCAACGCGATGTCGCCGGCGGAAGTAGTTTCGATCGTTGTCGACGAAGACTCGCACAGCATGGACATCGCGGTGGAGGAAGATAAATTGTCGCAGGCAATTGGTCGTGGCGGACAAAATATTCGCCTGGCCAGCGAGCTGACCGGTTGGGAGCTCAATGTTATGACGGCCGCGGATGCCGAAGAGAAGAGCGAGTCTGAGATGCGTGCCTTGATCGAGTTATTCTCGAAGCAGCTCGATGTCGATCAAGAAGTCTCTCTGATTCTGGTTCAGGAAGGCTTTTCGACCATTGAAGAAGTCGCTTATGTGCCAGCTTCCGAGCTTGTTGAGATTGAGGAGTTTGACGAGGACATCGTCGAGGAACTCCGCAATCGGGCACGTGACGTCTTGTTGACGCAGGCAATCGTGCAGGAAGAAGAGATTGACGAGGCAGAGCCTGCCGAGGATCTCCTGAGCCTTGAGGGCATGGACAAGGGGCTGGCATTTGTGCTGGCGAGCAAGGGCATTGTGACCCGCGAGGATCTCGCTGAGCTCGCAACAGATGATTTGCTCGAAATTAATGAAATGGATCAAGAGGAAGCGGCAGCCCTGATCATGAAGGCGCGTGCGCACTGGTTTGAAGAAGAACAGCAGGCCTGAGTGCTGGGTTACGCGGAGTTAAGTAATGGCTGAAGTGACGATTGAACAATTTGCTGAGGTACTGAAGGTACCGGTCGACAAGCTGTTGGTGCAGCTGGATGAGGCCGGTATCAAAGTCAGTGGCTCAAAAGACACGATAAGCGATGATGCGAAACTTGAGCTTTTGACGCATTTGCGCCGGACCCACGGTCAGGATGGTTCTGGTTCCGGTGATGCTGCGCCACGAAAAATCACACTCAAACGCAAATCCCAGTCGGAGCTTCGACTGTCGGGCGCACAAGGCCGTTCGCGTACCGTAAGTGTTGAGGTCCGGCGCAAGCGCACCTACGTCAAGCGCGATGTACTTGAAAAGCAAGCGCAGGAAGAGCAGGAGGAACTCGATCGCCAGCGTAAGGAAGAGGAAGATCGGGTCGAGGCAGAGAAGCTGGAACTGGAGCGCCTTGCGGCTGAAAAGGACCAGGCCGCCAAGCAAGAGGAAGAAGACCGGCAGAAAGCCGAGCAGGCATTGCTCGATGCCGAGGAAGAAGCTCGCAAGGCTGCTGAGCAGGCTGCTGCCGAGGCCGTGGAAGAAAAAACGCGGCTCGAAAAAGCTGAAGCCGATGCGCGTACACGGCGTTCCAAAGAAAAGACCAAGGCGAAGGCAAAGATGCCAGACACGCGGTACGGTCGCAAAGAACTGCATGTGGCTGGCGACAAGAGGGGCAAGCGCAAGCGCAAGACACCGACCCGTCGTCGCCCCGTATCGTTGAGCGGCGATGCGCAGCACGGTTTCGAGAGACCGACCGCGCCGGTTATACACGAAGTTGAAATTCCCGAGAACATCGCGGTGTCTGAATTGGCACAGCGGATGGCGATCAAAGGCAATGAAGTCGTTAAAGTCCTGTTCAACATAGGTGCGATGGTTACGATCAACCAGGTTATCGATCAGGACACCGCAACGCTTGTTGTAGAAGAGTTGGGTCACGTCGCGAAGCCGGTTTCTGAAGCTGAGGTCGATGAGCAATTACTGGCGACTGAAGCGCAACTCGGCGGTGACGAAGTCGGTCGTGCGCCAGTCGTTACGATCATGGGTCACGTCGACCACGGCAAGACTTCGTTGCTCGACTACATTCGCCACAGCAAAGTCGCTGCTGCTGAAGCGGGAGGCATTACGCAGCACATTGGTGCGTATTCCGTCGACACTGACAAAGGAAAAATCACATTCCTGGATACACCGGGCCACGCAGCGTTTACAGCGATGCGTGCCCGTGGTGCTCAGGCCACTGACATCGTCGTGCTCGTTGTGGCAGCCGATGACGGCGTAATGCCGCAAACGATTGAGGCGATCCAGCACTCAAAAGCCGCCGGTGTGTCGGTCGTGGTTGCTGTCAACAAGATTGACCGCGAAAACTCGGATCCGGAGCGCGTTCGCAGTGAATTGTCGCAACATGAGGTTATCTCCGAGGAATGGGGCGGTGAGCACCTGTTTGTCAACGTCTCAGCCCACACAGGTGAGGGCGTCGACAAACTGCTCGAGTCGATTCTGCTCCAGGCAGAGCTTATGGATTTGAAGGCCGTTGCCGACGGCCCGGCGCATGGACTGGTGATTGAATCAAGCCTCGAAAAAGGTCGCGGTGCCGTAGCGACGTTGCTTGTGCAGGCCGGAACGTTGAAGCAGGGCGACATGATTATTGCTGGTGAAGAGTACGGGCGTATCCGCAACATGTTTGATGAAAAGCAGCAGTCAATCAAAGAAGCGGGTCCATCCAGTCCGGCAGTAGTGCTTGGGCTCTCAAAAACTCCGAGTGCCGGCGATGATTTCCTGGTTGTGCAGAACGAACGCAAGGCCCGTGAAGTTGCCGAATTCAGACAGACCAAGACGCGTGATGCGAAGCTGGCGCAGCAGCAGGCATCTAAACTCGAAGACATGTTCAGCCA
>Ga0255043_10000177_pt1 | contig 11688 bp, 11 predicted proteins | sample BC1_12_9_MG_FD_182778 | JGI IMG/M metagenome (GOLD analysis project Ga0255043, IMG submission 182778) | Seawater microbial communities from Strait of Georgia, British Columbia, Canada - BC1_12_9 | ecosystem: Environmental > Aquatic > Marine > Strait | place: Canada: British Columbia | collected... | reverse complement strand
CTTATGAAATCCCAAACTCCAAGCACCAAATTACAAACAAATCTCAAATTCCAATATTCAATGACCAAAACACAAAACAGGTTTGGAATTTCGAATTTTGGTCATTGTGATTTGTTTGATATTTGTGATTTGTTATTTGGAATTTTTAATCACTCTAGTACTCCGAAACAGGTCGCATTCTATACCGGCAGAACCATTGAACTCTGATCTAGTACTTGGGACCAGGTTTTCGATGTTGCTAAGCTGAGGCAAAACCATCTTTCTTTTTCTGCTCTTTGGCGCTGTAGAGCATCTCATCTGCTTTTTTCAGTAGTGATTGAGGATTATTCACCCCAGCATCCCCCATGGAGGAGAGTCCAAAACTAACGGAAACGGGTATGTGTTCTTCTTCTACATCCATAGGGTTTTTATGAAAATAGTCCTGCAGACGTTGGATAAGCAGGAGACTCTCTTTCGTGCTTATACTCGGGAGGATGATGACAAACTCATCCCCAGCATATCTGGAAACCACATCACTATCCCGGGTCAACTCCTCTAGAACACCAGCTACATATCGCAGTAAGTCGTCACCCCGGTCGTGACCATATCTATCATTCACAGCCTTGAAATCATCCAAGTCAAGGAAGGCCACGGTCAAATTTGTTTTGTATCGCACGGCCCGCTTGTATTCCCGCTGCAACACCTTCTCCATCACCCTGCGATTGAGCAAACCCGTAAGCGGATCTCTCCAGGCAAACCATTTCAGTTTTTCATGCGCGGTAACGTTGGACAAACAAATCGAGACCTTGACAGCCAGCCGTTCAAGCAGCCTGGTGTCCATTCCCGGTCGGTACCGTAGTCTGGAAAGGTCTGCTTGGTTCAGGCTTCCGATTATTTCACCATCAAGGGTTAGCGGGGCAATGGCAAGAGAACGAATAAAGTACATTTGCCCTTGAGGAAGAAGTTGATAATACGGCTTAAGATCGCCGCTGATCAGTATCGGTTGGGTCTCGTTGGCAATAAGGTTGAGAAAGTCATCTTTGTCTATGACGTTCAAGCGTTCCTTGAGGGCTTTCGAGGACTCCAGCATTTTAATCAGGTCTGAGACTTCGCTTTGGTCGATCATCGAGATCCAGACATAGGGTACTCCAAATTTATCTCTGATTTCGGTAAGGAGCTTCTCAAAAAGATCTCTGAAATTGAGGATTGACAAGATACTGATTTCAATTTCAAAAAACTTCTGGGCAATTTCCTCATTTATACTGAGAGTTTCAAGAAGGTCTTCCATACCAATCTCACCAGCTAGTCATTGAGCATTTCACATCTCGCATCACACATTTATCATTTGATCATTGTGTCAGGGCAACGGTTAACAGTGAAAGGTAAATGCTCTAGAGCTCCACAGCTGATTACCGTTTACTATTTACCATTCACCGTTCACTGCTTACTATTCTAATAAGGTTCCCGGCACTATGGCCTCGTCGCCGTACTTGTCTGAAATAGTGTCCAGAGCCCTGTTCAGTCTCTTCCTTTTTGGCGCTCCCCTTCTCTGCTCAAAAAGAGCGAGTTGCCTCTCTTTATCAGCAAGGTCTAGCTGAGATAGTGATATGCCAAAAAGCCTGACTGGTCTTTTGCTGACCTCTGTCTTGCTCAAAAGGTCGCAGCAACTCTGGAATATCTCCCGGCCGTCATCGGTGGGCTCTTGAAGAGTGACTGAGCGAGTAATTTGGACAAAGTCATGGTATTTAACCTTTAGAGTGACAGTCTTGCCTACAAAACCATGGCCTCGAAGCCTTTTTGCCACCTTGGTGGCCAGAGAAAGCAGTACCCTTCTTGCCACTGCCATGTCCAGGATGTCTTCCCTATAGGTTTCCTCGTGGCCAATAGACTTAACCTGGCGCTCTGTTTCCACCTCCCTCTCATCCACTCCCTGGGCAAGAAGAGAAAGATGCAATCCATGTTTTCCCATCTTCCTATCCAAAAGCTCCAGGGGAACACACCCCAGGTCACCGATGGTCTCGACCCCGAGGTGAGCGAGGGTCTTGCGAGTTCTCTCGCCCACCCCCCATAGTTTCTCTATGGGCAGAGGTCCCAGAAATTCTTTTACTTTTCCTTCTGGCACGATGGTAAGTCCGTCGGGTTTCTGAATGTCTGAGGCGATCTTCGCTATGAATTTGGTGGGAGCAACACCTGCAGAGGCTGTGAGTCCCGTCTCTGCAACCACTTGCTGTTTGATCTTTTTGGCTATCTCCTCAGGTGGACCGAAAAGGCGTGTAGAACCAGTTACATCCACAAAGGCTTCATCCAGGGACAAAGGTTCAACCAGCGGGCTAAAGCGCTTAAAGATCTCAAAAATCTGCCGGGAAATCTCTTTATACCTCCACATTCTCACCGGCCGGAAAATCCCCTGGGGACACAACCTCATGGCTGTGGCAATCGGCTGAGCTGAATGGACGCCAAAGGTGCGGGCCTCGTAGGAGGCCGACGAGACCACACCTCTCTCCTTGCTACCGCCGACGATGACCGGTTTTCCTTGCAAGTCAGGGTTGTCTAGTACCTCAACAGCGGCATAGAAGGCATCCATATCGAGGTGGATTATGGCTTTGGCCCAGTTCGAAGTCGCCATGGTCTTGGTCAGGTATTCCCAAGCAAAGTAATGACTTGGATTGTTTGTTCCCGTGTTTGTTTAGCCCGTTTTGCCGGTTAGGTCGGATATGCTAGTCAAACCGGCTTAACTGGCTAAACTGACTCAACCTAAAACCCCCTCATCCATTCAGGCTTGAGATCAACCTCGCCTCGCAAAGCCGCATCAATGAGCTCAAGGATTTTCTCCCGGTCTTTGGGCATTCTTGCCTTTATGGGCAGATAATTAGAGGCGTGATTGGCCATAAAAAGTCCACTATTTAAATGAGTATGTTGAAACATTTCTCGCAATTCCAAAAGAAGCTCACTCGTGTCAAGAAGTTCGAACCGACCCTCTCTAAAATCTTCATCCAGGGGAGTACCTGGCAGAAGCATCACAGTGAGGGCCCCAACGTAATTTGGATCCATAGCGCTGAGAAGTTCTCCCGTCGCCTTGGCGTGCCTGAGCGAATCTGAGCGTCCGGCGATTCCCAGCAGTACCGTTGCCGAAAGCTTGATCCCGGCTTTCTTGACCCGCCTCCCTTGCTCGACGAGGTTTGCTGCACTCGTGCCCTTGCAAACTTTCTTGAGGGTTTCATCGTCACCGCTTTCTACCCCCAAGTAAAGAATACCAAGTCCTTTTTCCTGCAGCTGAGCCAACTGGTCGTCGCTCTTCATCTTGATGCTCTTGGCATTACCGTACGCCCCCACCCTTCTCACCCAGGGAAGGTGTTCCTGGATCGTGTCCAATATCCACGCCAGTTTCCGTTGGGGGATTATCAGGGCATCGCCATCCATGAGGAAGAGGCGATGCTGGTTGTGCATGTATTTAGAGGCAAACAGGATATCGGCCAGAATGGTATCGTCATCCTTGATGGTAAAGCGCTTGTCTTTGTACGTTCCACAAAAAGTGCACTTGTTGTGCGAACACCCAAGTGTCACCTGCAGGAGTATACTCATTGCTTCGCTTGGGGGCCGAATGATAGTTCCTTCGTAGTGCATTCCCTCGGATTCATGCATGTCTTACTCTCATCTTTCTTAAGTTATCAGCTTTCAGCCGTCAGCACTCAGCCTTTCCCTATGCTATCGGCTGCGCGCCAGGCGCAAAGCGAGAAACTGAAAGCTGACCTCTGAGCACTTACCTGATATATTAGGTCTTTCGGCCTTTTTTGGAAAGACTTTTCAGAGAAACCCGTACGCGCCCCTCTCTCTATGAACGGCAATGGTACAGGAACTGAGCTACGTCTTGTGAGAAATTCCCTATCTGAGCCAGTAGAATTGACCAAAAAATCTCGAATTCTCGTGCTGATCGCTGCCCTTCTGGCAGTCTTCTTAGGCGCCCTGGATGCTCTCATCATTGGGGCGGCAATGCCCACCATAGTTGCCGACCTGGGAGGGCTTGAACTCTATAGTTGGGCATTTTCAGCCTACATGCTCACCAGAACCATTGCCTTGCCCCTCTTCGGCAAGCTTGCCGACCTCTACAGCAGCAAGAAGCTTTTTGTTCTCGCGGTGGGAACTTTTCTGGTTGGCTCTGTTTTCGCCGGCATGGTCAATAGCATGCCACAGCTCGTGTTCTTGCGCGCCCTTCAGGGAATCGGCGCAGGCGGCAATTTTGCTCTCGCCTACATCGTGGTTTCGGAGGTATCTGCTCCGGAAGAGCGCGGTAGAATGATGGGTCTTATCAGCTTTGTCTGGGGAGTTTCAAGTGTTATGGGCCCGTTGCTGGGAGGCCTTATTGTCACCTATTTGACCTGGCCGTGGGTCTTTTACATTAATGTACCCGTTGGCAGCCTGGCAGTTTTCTTTATTGTGAGGTATTTCCAGGAATCACGCCCCAAAAAAACAGACGCAACTGTTGATTATCTTGGCGCCCTCACTCTGACCATCTGTATTCTTTCGTTATTATTTGCTTTTCTCCTGCTCGGAGAAGCTCGCTCTTGGTACTCTCCGGAGCTCCTTGGTCTGTTTTTTCTTGCGGTTGTGGCCGGCGTTATTTTCTGGTACGCAGAACGGCGGGCCGCAGAACCAATCCTCCCCTTGCACCTTTTCCAGATCCCCGGGTTTACCCTCCCCAATGGCGCTGCTTTTTTCAGCAGTTTTGCCATATTTTCCCTGCTGGCATTCCTTCCCCTTTTCATTCAAGGCACTCTGGGAAGAACTGCCGCGGAATTGGGTCTTGTCATGGTTCCCCTCAGTTTGGGGTGGTCGGCCGGTGCCCTGGTATGTGGCCTAGTGGTGAACAGACTTGGAGAGAAACTGACAGGTGTAGCCGGAGCTATCCTCATGTTCATCAGTATCGCTCTGACCCTGACCTTCAATGCTACCACCGGCCTAATCTACTTTAGTGTAGTGGTTTGCCCAATTGGTATTGGTATGGGCTTTGTTTCGGTGGCAACTTTGATAAAAGTGCAGAACAGCTTGCCTGAGAGTGACTTGGGAGTTGCCACTTCATCTCAGCAATTTGCCAGAACCCTGGGTGGTACCATAGGCATTGGGATTTCCGGGGCCATGGTCTCTCATTATCTTGACAAGGCCATCAATGGCCTTATGAATTCGCCACTCCGGGCGGAGATTCCACCAGAACTGGCAGCCCAGCTCTCCCACAGTCTTCAGGAATTCCTGCAGCCGGACATGGTAGGGTCACTATCCTCCACAGCCCTCAATGCCATCCGGGAATCCATCGGCAAGGGTGTAGAGGCTGTGTTCTGGACGGCGTTGCTGGTATCCTTTATCAGTATTATTATGTGTAAAATGATGCCAGGAAGGAACGTCAAACCGTGATACCAACAGAGAAAGAATGCTATGCCTTGATGGACCAGTACCTGATGTTGGACAACATCAGAGAGCACAGCATTGTGGTTGCAGACATCGTGAGAGTCATCTCTACGGGTCTTGTTAATTCCGGTGTCAAGATCTCCGTGCAGAAAGCGGTGGCAGGTGCTTTGCTACACGACATCGCCAAAACTCAGTGTATCCAGAGCGGTGGTGACCACGCCACTGTTGGCAGAGAGATATGTCTGCAACACCAGTTTGACGAAATCGCGGACATTGTGGGCGAGCACGTCTGGCTAAAAGATGATTCCCTTGATGGAGTATATTCTGAGAAGGAAGTTGTCTACTATGCTGATAAGAGGGTACTGCACACCTCTGTGGTCACCCTGGCAGAGCGGATGCACGACATCATAGATCGTTATGGTAGAAATGATTCTAGACTCGCACAACGAGTGCGGATGAATTTTACTATTTGTAAAGGTGTGGAACGAAAGCTATTTTCGCAACTTGATTTCAGACCTGAAGACCTGGCCAGGATGATTTTATAGCTTGAATAACCTGCCTGACTATCATTCTTCCACCCAACAAATACAGCCGGTGGGGCAGAAATTGATGGCGTCCTGAACCTCCAACTCAGGGTACTTCTCACATTCAATCACCTCAATGTAACCCATGCTTTCATTGCGGCGAAATACCTCAGGACAGACTTCTACGCAGCCATCACATTCGACACATTCACCCAAGTCAACCTCAGGAACCTTCGCCATAAGTTTTTCTCTTACACGAACTCTTTTTCAATAGGGCAGGTATTCGATACACGTTTAAATTGAATTAACCTCTTTAGTTAGTTTCCATCCGGAAACTCCTCCATGTCATTCTGAGCGAAGCGAAGAATCTCTGCGGATCCAGTAACTATGAGATTCTTCGTCGCCTTGCTCCTCAGAATGACACCCATAAACGCGGTTTCCGGATGGGCACTAGTTAACGCCTATGGGGATAACCGCCAGCCCTACGATAGCTTAGATAATTCACCATTATGTAGGGGCGGGGTTTATCCCCGCCCGAGGAGCTCCTATTAGAACAGCTACATTGTGCCTAAAACACTCCTCTCTAAATGGCCGGATCCCTCCCTATCCAATCCCGGGCGTCCACGCTCTCGCCAGTAATCTGGGTATCAGCCCTGGCAAGCCAGACAAAAACAGGTGTTATCTCCTCCGGGGTCGGTAGTGTCAGTGGGTCTTCCTGGGGATAGCCTGCTGCTCTCATCTGAGTGCGTGTTCCTCCTGGGTTTACTGCGTTTACCCTTATGCCCTCTGCCTCCAACTCATCGGCCCACGCCTGGGTGAGTCCCTCCACACCGAACTTGCTCACCGCGTAACCTCCCCACTCAGCTCGTCCCCTGCGACCAACACTGCTGGAGATGAATACCACCGATGGATTTGCACCCTTTCTGAGAGCGGGCATCAGGGCCTGCGTAAGTAGAAAGGGAGCTGTGAGGTTGACGCGGAGGACGTCATTCCAGGCTGCCTCAGGGTAGTTGGCTAGTGGGACCTTGGGGCCTAGAACCCCTGCACTGTGGATAAGTACGTCCAGTTTTTTCTGCAGCCGGAGAAATCCTTCGGCAATTATCAGTGGACCTTGAGCCGTATTCAGATCAGCTGCAACATAGGTATGCTTAACCGGGTCAACCAAGGTGGCCGAAGACTGGCGCAATACGTTTTCATCTCTTCCATGTAGAATGACGCTGGCCCCGTTTTCGGCAAAGACCCGGGCAACCCCCAGACCGATCCCACGGCTCGAGCCGGTGATCAGGCAGATCCTGCCAGCCAAAAGCTCAGTAGACATTAGTCGGAACCTCTTTTTTACCCATTTTTGGTATGGCAAAAAATGGGTAAAAAATGTAATTTATCCATATTATCAGGCTATTATATCTCCCAAGAAATCATCTGGCTTGCCAACCATTTCGTCAACTCTTTCGTTGCTGCCTGTCCTGAGAAAATCACGAACGATCTCAAACTTGAGCTGAATTGCCTCCTGCGAACCCAGTACATTGGAAACCAACAAAAAGCTCAAATCAGATAAATATCTTTGGCGGAAGGAATCGTGCCATGGCGCCAACTGTCCAGAAATGGCCTCTATCGTATCCGAGGCATGTAAGAGGTGCTCATCATCCACTGGCACCTCTCCCTCCACTTCCACATATGGACAATAGGGCAGATGGAAATCCACCACCGCCTGCGGCAGAGAAACCCCCAACCTCTGCCACTGTTCCTGGCTCAGACCCTTTGCCTGCCGGCTGTGCTCAGCCTGTTGCTGGTAATAACCTTTGGACCAAAGTCCGTAGGCCCTACAGCCGAGAAACCTGTCCTGGTAGATTAGACATTCCTGGTTCTCTAAAAATGGACACATGAGAATTTCCACCGGATTCAGAAAAAAGTAGTGAATCATCCGGCTACTCAGCTGGTGCCTTTGCCCGGGCACCATATCTACCAGCAGTTGAACTGCTGTCAGAGCCTCCACCAGGCTCATTTCAGGCAACAGGGAGCAGCAGTGTGTCCGCCGCCGACAGCGGGTGGACGGCAATTGAGCATAGGTCTCCTTCAAAGCCAGTCTCTGCTCGGTTGACCCGGCTAGTAGTTCTCGAATCACTTCTCGCGAGAATGTCACTCGACCTAGACCTCTCTTGGTGGACGGTAACCACCCTACATCAATTCAGGAGACAGCTGGCAGATTGCAGATTGAAAATGACAAAATGCAAATCGAAAACTAAATTGGAATTCCGCAAAACGCCTATGCACTTAACTCCGCAAGAATCTCTTTTTCCTTGGAAACTAGGTCACAATTCGCCGAACCCGTCATTCCGGACGAGTCCGCCTAAAGCGAGCGAGATCCGGAATCCAGTGAAAGTTCAATATAATCAGATTCTTTCTGGATCCCGGCTCGCGTCCGCCGGCGGCGGACTTGGCCGGGATGACAAACTGCGAGAGAGTCTCTTGAGGGGAGAGGGGATATGTAGTTATCATGCGGAGCTAAATACATATACATTTCCGCAACTCGCATTCCGAAATCCTCAATATAGTAGCTCCACCACTCTAGCTCCTTCCTGCCAGCTGCCCGCTGCCACCTGCCTGCTGAATCCCTATGCCCCGTGCCACTTATGCAACGGACCACGGACAACTGACCACTGACAAAAACATCCTTTCGCATGAAAAAAACCAACTTTGCTAATAGTGCGCTTGCTTGCCTGTGCCCTACCTAGACAAACTTCTCTTTCCAGGCGCTCATTTTTTCGTGCGGCCAGCGTACGCAGAAGGCAGGTTTTCCCTTCATTACCAATTGAGTACAGGTGTCACATTCAGGATCGCAATGCAGGATCTCGTTTTCTCTGCCCTGTTTTACCTTTTCAGGCCATTGTGGATCTGTCCACAAAACCCGAGCCAGCCCAATCAAATCCGCCTGCCCACTGCTGATAACGTGCTCCGCCACTTCGCCGGTGTCAATCCTGCCAGCGGTTATGACTGGAACCTTTACCTCCTTTTTGATGGTCGCAGCCAGGTCAACCATGTAACCCTTATTTTTCGACTTTTCCACAATTTCCGGTAAGAAAAAAGATTCATAGGTTCCACCCATAACCGAGATATACGCTATATTGGCAGCCGCCAGCGCTTTGGCAAACCTGGTCGACTCCTCCAGCTTGAGACCATCAGGCAACCATTCGTCCGCCAAGAATCGATAGCCCACCGGATAATCTCCAACTACTTCCTTTACGGTGGCCACTACCTCCAATGGGAACCTTTGGCGATGTTCCAGGGAACCGCCGTATTCATCTTCCCTTTTGTTGGTCCTCGGCGAAACAAACTGGGCCAGTAGATAACCGGTGCCACCATGCAATTCCACCATGTCGAATCCAGCTTTCTTCACTCGGAGAGCAGCATGGGCGAACTTATCTACCAGTCCCTCCATCTCCTTCTTACTCAGCGCTTTGGGGATACCACCAAATGTCTCCACAGAGGAGGGTGCCACCGGCTCCGGTGTCCCGGCAAAACGTCCCGCATGGTTGATTTGCAGGCAAGCCAAAGTCCCTTCTTGCTTTATGGTTGCAGCAAGCTGTGCCAATCCCTCTAGATTATCGTCAGTATCCGCTCTTATTGTTCGATTGGAACCGCTGCCGTTGGGGTGGTCAACAGTGGCATTCTCAACCACCACCATGGCTACACCGCTCTGGGCCATGGCACGGTAGTAATCCAACAACAGTTTGCTCACCGTTCCACCTTCGCCGGCATAGCCCAGATAGAGCGGCGCCATGGTTAGACGGTTTTTCAATGTGTGTTTTCCAAGTGTTAGTTCTGAGAAAAGATTCGTGAGGGTTGCCATGCTATACCTCCTCCGGAATAATGGCGTGGTGTTTTAACCGCAGAGATCACCGAGATCATAGGTGACACTGAGAGTATAATATCAAATCTCAGGAAAAATGGTCCAATTTGTCTCTCAGAATATGAAATCTGATCTCCAACTGACAACAGTCGACATATTACTGAAAAAAGACAACTCCCGACTGTTCAATTTTTTTTATTAAAATACATCAGATACTTGCAGTGCTATTCCATAGACCATTATCCCCAACAATTTCGAGGCAAATGGTTTCCTACTCACTGGATTCCCGCTTTCGCGGGAATGACGATAGTATGCGGTCGCCCGTCATCCTGGTCCCGCATCAGGTGCGGGATAGACTCCGGCGGGTATCCAGATAAGACAGAGCTTTGGAGAATGGGAAAGCTGAATTATTGAACGGTCTCAATTTGCGAATGTTAAAAACCTGTTAATTATTCTGTTGATAATAAAATTCTGTTATTTCAACCTTTTTTTCATTTTTCTCTTGTGAATCACGAAAAAATATTTTACACTCCGTCCTTATTGCCAACCAACATAGTCGGATATCTACACACGTCAACAGATCTGATTCCGGGAAAAGCCTCATGGGACCTTCTCCGCACCCAAGTCTCAACCTCAGTGGCCGAACCGATCCGGAGCCAACCTTAGAGTCGGAAGACTGCCAGCAACGATACCAGCGGTTATTCGAAAACGCGCCCGTGGTGGCCTATAGCCTGGACAACCAACTGCGCACCCTCTACATCAGCCCTTATTGCCTCAAGGTCTTTGGCTACAGTGACGAGGAAGTCCAGAAAGACAATCTTTTCTGGGACAACCATATCCATCCCGAAGATCGGCAACGAGTTCGCCACAGCAGAGAACTCTACTTGGAAGAGAGCAAAGGTCTTACCCTGGAATACCGAATTATCCACCGTGATCAGACGGTGCGTCATATCATTAACCACACCATCCCAATCAGCCACAACAACTCGATTCAATGTACCGACGGCTTCATCTTTGACATCACTGCCAGAAAACACTTGGAAGATCAGTTGATACTCACAGAAAGAATAAAGGTCCTAAACGACATGTCTCTGGGCGTCGCCCACGAGATTCGGAACCCCTTGACCTCCATTGGCGGTTTTGCCCGCTTGCTCGACCGACGAATGACTTCGGATGATCCAGGTCGCGCCCACCTGGAGATTATCTTGAAGGAGGTATCCAGGCTGGAAGAGACTGTCAATCGAGTTTTGGATGGGTTCAAGCGCGTAAGATTGCACCCAGCTCCCGCCGATATCAATGCAATCCTTACCAAGGTTCTCAACCAACTAAACCACGAATTCCATCATATGGGAATTCAGGTCATCACCAGACTGAGTAACAAGATACCTGAGTTAGAATTGGATCGACACCTGATTGAAGAGGGCCTCCGTTCCATCATAAAAACCACCATACGCGGTATGGAAGGCGGTGGTGAGCTCACCATCACCTCTGCCCTCAATCATAGGTATGTGATTATCGAAATTGATGGCATACATCTCAATCACGGACCTCTCGATGCATGTCAGATGTTTTTCCCTTTTTACCGTGAGCCCGCTTTTGACGGTGGAATCGGCATCCCTCTTTCTCAGCAAATTATTAGCCAACATGGTGGTAACGTGGTCATCAGGAACGGCAACGACCAGCGCGCCAGCCTCGTAATAACACTACCTTTACCTCGCTCGAGCCAACAAAAATAGCAACCCCCACATCTCTGCAGACAAGCATCCCCAGCAAAGCACCTAGCGACTTTTAAGCTTGAATTCCTCCCCTCGTAACTTTATAAATGAGAGATCTCAATAGGATATTTTCTCCGATTGTGTGATTGGAGCACTAAAGTAAGTACCTGAATTGAGGCAAGACCAAGAACCCAGGTTCTTGCCCTAGCCCGGATATTTCATG
>Ga0255043_10000176_pt1 | contig 11692 bp, 6 predicted proteins | sample BC1_12_9_MG_FD_182778 | JGI IMG/M metagenome (GOLD analysis project Ga0255043, IMG submission 182778) | Seawater microbial communities from Strait of Georgia, British Columbia, Canada - BC1_12_9 | ecosystem: Environmental > Aquatic > Marine > Strait | place: Canada: British Columbia | collected... | reverse complement strand
GTCTCTGCGTCTTTGCGTGGGTGGGTGGAGGGGGTCTGAGTTCATCTGTGTGATCTGTGGGCTCATTGGGTGGGTGGGTGGCTTTGTGATTTCTTCGTGTCTTTGTGTCTTCGTGTTTGTGACGGACTCCAGAAAAACTCTCTGTGTCCTCTGTGACTCTGTGGTTTTTTTGGCGAGCCGCTTGCCTCAGTCGCCGTTGACCTGCCGGTGTCTCTCCTCTGCGCGGCGCAGCCACTTCCGCCAGATTGGCGACCTTTCCAACAGGTCTGTCACGGTTGTCGGCTCCAGCTCACGCTGCTCGAGAGCATCCAGGAATACCGGCAGTTCTTGCCAGGGTGGTTCTTGCCGCTCGGTGGCCATATGCATGAGGATGATGCCGCCCTCGAGCTTTGGAAACTGGAGGAGGCGTTCCATGATTGTCCTGGAGCTCTTGTAGAGCGAAGAGTGCTCGTCGGCGACCCAGTCATGCGAATCGAGGGAGGCCCCCTCGAGCGAGCTCCAGCGAACGTGGAGGTAACCCATCTCGAGGGCCCATCCGCGCAGGGCACGGTTTTCCTCGCCGTATGGCGCACGCCACAGCGGCCGCATAGCGTGCCCGGTGGCCTTGGCAAACGCCTCTTCGGTCCGTCGGAGTTCGCGATGGAACCAGCTTCGCGTGACCCCGGAACGCAGACGATGACGGCGGTTCTCCGCATAGGTCGTGAGATGTGGGTGGGAGTAGGTGTGGTTTCCGATTTCGTGGCCGGCCAGCACCGCGCGGCGGACAATCTCGGGGTATCGTTCGATAAAGCGACCGGTCAAGAAGATCGTGACCTCGAGATCATGTTGCTGGAGGAGATCGAGGAGCTCGGCGGTTCGGTTGGTGGATGCGTTGCCGTCGAAGGTGATGGCGATCCGAAGGCCGGCGTCCTGCACGAGCTGTAAAACTGGAGGCGCCACCAGCGGCGTCGGCACCATCCTCGAATCGGTTCGTGAAGCAGGGGTTGGTCTGGGGGTTGCCGTCGGCGACGGTTCGGGAGTTGCGGCCGGAGTTGGTATTTCGGTCGGTGTCGGCAACGCGAGTTCGAGGCCCTCGCTCGTCAGTGGGACGATCCGAAGCGGTCCCTCGCCCGGGCTCACGTCGAGATTCTCGGTTGAGGCGTGCCCATCATCATCGAGGGTCACGACACCCAACGGTCTTCCATCGCGGAGCAACAACACCTGGGTCCCGGGTGGGCCGCTGGATTCGATGTGAAGACCGTCTTCCGAGACGACAATATCCGCCGAGATCTCGACTCGATCGACGCTCGCGGGTCGAGAGCCCTCGATGCTGCGACTCACCTCGACCAGCTCGGCAACCTTTGTGCCGACGGCGGTGAGGAGGAGGGCCGAGGCGCCGGCCACGGCGGCGATCACCCATGCGGCATGGAGCGGTTGGCGCGCGAACGCCAGGGAGTTCTCGAAGCCGTCACGTATAGCGCCGCTGACTTCGCACTTTCGATCGCAATAAACGCGTCCTCGGTAACGACGGAAACAAACCTCACACAGCCACTTCCGGCAGCTTCGGCAGCGCTGGCTGGCCTCCTTGGAGGGGTGGTTGGCGCAGTGAGAGGTTACCCGCATCGTGGCACGGAACTCGATTCATCGAAACGCGGAAATGTTATGGTGGTCGACCGAAGGACGACTCGATTCTGATCACTCGACGCAAGGCACGCCAAAAGGGGGCCGAAGGTGTGGAACATTCCAAATCTCTTGACCCTGTTTCGCATCTTTCTGGTGCCACTCCTCGTGGTGGTGTTGCTGACTGAGGTGCCTGACAAGGAATATTGGGGTCTGGGAATCTTTCTTCTCGCCGCCCTGACCGATGCCCTTGATGGAATTATAGCCCGCCGCACCAAGACCATCACAACAACCGGCGCGATGCTCGACCCGATTGCCGATAAGCTCTTGATGAGCGCAGCCTTTATTTCGTTGGTCGAGTTGCAGCAGGCGCCTGCCTGGATGGTGACTCTTATTGTCGGTAGGGAGTTCGCCGTCACCGCTCTCCGGCTGATCGCCCTCGAGCGCGGAATTGCCATTTCCGCCAACTGGCTCGGCAAGGCCAAGACGACGAGCCAGATCATCACGGTGTCGATCCTCATCTTCAGCATCAACTCAACCCGCTGGGAGATCATCGCCCTGGTCGCCCTGTGGATCACCGTCTCACTGACTGTCGCATCGATGGTTGTTTACTTCTGGCAGAATCGTGGGGTGTTGACGGAGGGAGAGGCGTGAGCCGAGGGTTGCTGCCACGGCAGCTGCCTCTTTACCTGGTTCGATTTGGCCGCCTGCACCCACGTGGAGTCGCGTTTGGTGCCGCACTGGCCTGGATCATCGCCCTTTTGCTTGCCTCCCGGGTGCAGGTGGAGACAGATATTCTGTCGCTGGTGCCGCGCGACAATCCTGTTGTCGAGGGATTCAGGACGACCGTCGAGCGCTTTGGATCGGTGGACACCCTCCTGGCGGTAGTCCATCTCGATCAAGACCGATCGCTCGAAAACTCGATCGACTTTGCCGGCCGTCTGGCCGAGAACCTCCGTGACTGGGACGATATCGACTGGGTCGAGTATCGGGTGGACAGCACCGCCGAGGCAGCGGTGCCGCTGCTTGACCGCGCCACCCTCTTCCTCGAACCGGAGGAGTTGGACGATGTGCTGGATGGCCTCGACGACGAAGGGCTCGAAGCGACTGCGGTGCGCCTGCGCGCGCAGTTGATGGCCCCGCAGAGCCTGGTGACCAAAGAGTTCCTTCGTCTCGACCCAGCGGGTATGCTACCGAGGATCCTGGCCAAGATTCGGTTCGGTGGAGTCGGTGTTCGGGTCGATCCGGACACCGGGTGCCTGATCGATGAGAGCCGGCGCTTCCTTTTGATGATGGCAAAGCCGGTGCGCCCGGCCCAGGATCTGGAGTTCGATCGCCATCTCGTGGCAACTCTCGACGAACGCGTGGAGGCCGTGTCTAGATTTTGGATCGAGGACAGCGGAGAAGCCTCGGCGCCGGAGGTTGAGTTCACCGGCGGCTACATAGTTGCGCTCGATGACGCGCGGCTCATTACGTCCGACATGGTGGTTGGCCTGGTTTCGTCGCTCGCCGGCGTGATGATTCTCTTCCTGGTTGCCTTCCGCAGCCGCGCAGCGCTGGTTTACGCCTTTTTCCCGTTGGTGACCGGAATCGCGCTCACCTTCGCCTTTGGCGCCGTTGCGCTGGGTCGTATCAACTCGCTGACCTCGGCGTTCGGAGGTCTGGTCATCGGCCTCGGTATCGATTTTGTGATCGTCCTCTACGCGCGCTACATCGAGGAGCGTCAGACAGGTGCATCTCACGCCGAAGCGGTGGACGCCATGGGCCGCTTCACCGGTGTTGGGGTGTTGCTGGGTGCGGTGACGACCGCCGCCACCTTTTTCTCGTTTCTGGTGACCGACTTCGCGGGTCTGTGGGAGCTGGGGCTCCTCACGGGTACCGGGATCCTGCTGTTGGTGATCACCGTTTTTCTCTTGCTGCCGGCGCTGTTGACCCTCATTCAACAGCGAATCCGCAAGGATCGGCCCCTCGAATTGCGTTCCTTTGGCGCCGACCTTCTGTGCCGGGCGAGCCTCGAGCGCCCGCGCCGGACCATCGTCGTCGCGGTCATAGTCACGTTGTTGCTCGGTGCCGGGATTTACAGGCTCCGGTGGGATGATGATTTCCGTAACATGCGATCGGGCGACAACCGTGCGATTCAGCTTCGGCAGGAGGTGATGGACGCCTTCGATCTCAGGTTTTCACCCATGGTTCTGCGTTTTGACGGCATCGACGAGGGCGAAGCCTTGGAGAAATGTCGAGCCATCCTGCCGGAACTCGAGAAGTTGGTTGACGGCGAGAACCTGGTCGGTGTCGACACCATCGCCGGAGTCATTCCGGCGGAAGATGTCCAACGAGCGCTGATTGCCCGCCTCGAGGAGGCCGCACCGGGCCTCGAGGGTTTGGATCATCGGTTTGAGGATGCACTCCGCGGCGCCGGGCTCAACCCAGCGGCGTTCCGCGATGGCATCGATCACCTGGTCACCGCCCTCGCTCGTCGAAGTCTCCTGTCCTTGTCAGACCTCGAGGGTACGCCCCTCGCGCGGGTCGTCGAGCGGTATGTGGCGGCGGCGGACGGTGAGGTCTCGTCCGCGATCTATATCTACCCACCGGTGGGGAAGTGGCGGCGCGGCGCATCGCCCGCCCTTGAAGAGCTGTTGTCGGAGTACCCCGGCGCCGTTCTCGCAGGTCCCAACGTGATATCCGCGGAGCTCCGGAAAATCGTCTGGGACGATGCCATTGCCGCTGCGATTCTCGGCATCGTGATCGTCTTCGTGCTGATGTGGGCCGATCTCGGAGGCCCGCTCCGGGCCTTGCTCGCTCTGCTGCCCCTGTTCGTGGGAATGGTGTGGATGCTCGGTGGAATGGCCTTGGTCGGTCTCCGCCTCAACTTCTTCAACATTTTTGTCCTGACCATGATCGTCGGAATCGGGGTCGACTACGGTGTGCATTTCCTCCACCGGTGGTACGAATCTGGAGGCGATCCGACGGCTGTGTCGGCAACGGCAAAAGCCATCGCGGTTGCCGCACTCACCACCATCGTCGGATTCGGTTCGCTGGTCCTCTCGCACTATCCCGGAATACGATCCGTGGGCGGCGCCGCGATCCTTGGGGCATTGTCAACCGCCGTCCTCGGCATTACTCTGCTCCCTGCGCTTCTGTCGAAGAAGGAGGCATCATGATTCGCGAACTGAGGGCGAAGGACCTTGCCTGGCGATGCCCCGCCAGCTGGCTGCCGAAGATGGACTCGACCTCGATCAAACCGGCCTCCACCATCGTCGCCCAGGACCGGGCCGTGGACGCAATCGCATTTGGCCTGGCCATGCGGGGCATCGGTTTCAATGTATTTGTCACCGGCATGTCGGGCACTGGACGCCTGACCACCATCAAGAGCTTTGTCGAAAAGCTTGCCGAGGCCGACGACAAACCCGACGATATTTGTTTTGTCTTCAATTTCCGCAAGCCGGAGGAGCCGTGTGCGATTTTCCTCGAGGCCGGCGCCGGGTGCCGGCTCAAGGAGGGGATGGACGAGCTCATCGAAGAGCTCTCCACCAATCTGCCGGCGACTCTCAACGACCGTGAGTTTCGCTCCCGAATCGAGCGCGTGGTAGAGCCTCTGAGGCGCCAAGAGCGCGAGGCCGTCGAAGCCTTTGAAAAGGAGGTCGGCGACGCCGGTTTCGTTCTCGTCCAGGTGCAGGCGGGACTTGTCACGCGGCCCGAAATTCTGCCGGTTGTCGACGAGCAGCCGGTTTCCCTGGAGAAAATGGCGGAGCTAGTAGAGGCGGGAAAACTCAAGGCCAAAGACGTAGAGCGCCTGCGAGAGATCCACGCCAGGCTCTCTGAGAAGTTCCGGGACGTTTTCCAGGAGGTTGCCGAGATCCGTCGTATGGTGCAGGAGCGGGTCGAGGACGTGCAGCGCAAGCTGCTCCAGCCGTCGTTCGACTCGGCTGTCAAAAGGATCCGTAAGGATGTACGTGATCCGCGTGCTAATCCCTACCTTGACGATGTGGCCACCGATCTCGGCGAGAATGTAGCGCTGTTCATGATCTCGGACGAAGATGTGCCCCTCGACGGTGACCGGTTTCTGCGCTGGCGGGTGAACCTGGTGGTCGACAACACGGATGTCAGTGGGCGCCCGGTGGTGATGGAGACCGAGCCAACCTACACCAACCTCTTCGGCACCATCGAGCGCACCCTCACCCAGTCCGGGGAGGCCGCGACCTCGTTCATGCGCATCCGCGCCGGTTCGCTGATGCGCGCCAACGGAGGCTTCCTGGTCCTCAACGCCGACGACCTTTTGATGGAGCCGCGGGTGTGGCCGGGTCTCAAGCGTGCCCTCAAATATCGACGGGTGCAGATCCAGTCTCTCGAGAGCCTGGTTCTCGGAGCGGCTCTGCTCAAGCCGGAGCCGGTGCCGATCAACGTCAAGGTGGTGATCATCGGCAGCCGCGCTATATACGACCTTCTCTACCGGCACGACTCGGATTTTCCGAAGATCTTCAAGGTTCTCGCGGATTTCGATATGGTCCTGGCCGCGTCGAAGGGCCACGCGCGGGATGTGCTGTCGGTGTTGCGCAAGGTCACCGTGGAGGAGGACCTGCGCGAGCTCGATCGCAGCGGCATGGCTGCAATGCTCGAGGAAGCGGTGCGGGTCGGTGGATGGCGGCGGCGGTTCACGAGCCGCTTCTCGGATCTCGCGGACCTGCTCAGGGAGGCCTCGTACCGGGCGAGTCTCGAAAATGTAAGACGGGTGTCTGGAGAGCACGTAGCCGAGGCTCGCAGGGCACGACGCCGACGGCACTCGCTCACCGAGGATCGCTCCCATGAGCTCATTAGCGAAGGGGTGATTCGAGTCGAAACGAAAGGCGAAGTGGTCGGGCAGGTCAACGGGCTCGCGGTTTACGATCTCGGCCACCACCGATTCGGCAAGCCGTCGCGGATCACGGCCCAGGTGGGGCTCGGACGAGACGGTGTCATCAACGTCGAGCGGCAGGCCGGACTCTCGGGCCCAACCTACGACAAGGGTGTGAGCATTTTGACGGGGTTCCTGCGCGGAACCTTTGCCAGACGATCGCCACTGACCATGTCGTGTTCGGTCACCTTCGAGCAATCCTACGGCGGCATCGATGGCGATTCGGCGTCGTCCACAGAGATCTACGCCATCGTGTCCGCGATTTCAGGGGTTCCTCTGCGTCAGGACATCGCCGTCACCGGGTCGGTTGATCAGTGGGGCAATGTCCAAGCGATCGGCGGCGTCAACGAAAAGACAGAGGGTTTCTTCCGCGTCTGCAGCCAGGGCAAGCTGACCGGCAGCCAGGGCGTCATGATTCCCAGATCGAACGTCCGAGATCTGCACCTCTCAGAGGAGGTGGTGGCCGCTGTAAGAGATGGGCTCTTCCATGTATGGGCGGTGGACAGCGTCAACGACGGCATCGAGGTGCTGACCGGCCGGCCCGCCGGTGTGTGGCGTGAGAAGAAAGGATGGAGCACAGACAGCATTTTCGCGGCCTGCCAGGAGCGCCTCGATGAAATGGTGCGGCTCATGAGAAAAGCGGCGAAGAGTTCCGACAAGAAAGGGGATTCCAAAAACGGAAACCCAAATGAGAATGATACGAAATCTACTGTGTGACGCGGGTCACCTTGATTTGACACGGCGAAGTGTGTTTATGATAATCATTGGGCGCCGGCGGTGCGAGACAGTCGCATCATGTCTCGTTGAAGGAGGGGGCGCATGCCCGGGCGATTGAATACCATCATTATCGTGCCCCACAGCAAGGCACGGTTCTTCAAGTTCTCATTCTCCACGAGGGCTCTGGTGGCTGTAGCCTGCGCCGCTACGCTGGCGCTGGTCTTTTCGGTCATCGCGATTGCCTTCACCGGCAACGCCGTCAATCGGCGGCTCGAGGTGCAGCGATTGAAGAATGAAAACGTCGAGCTCGCCACGGTCAACCAGGAGCTCGAGGGAACAATTGCTGAGGTTCAGGGCCGACTCGATGAGTTCGAGGAACGAACCGCCAGGCTCGCCCTTGCGGCCGGGATGGAAGCGGAGGCCGCCAGCTTCTCCGGCGGCGGCGGGTCCGAAACCCGGGTCGGCAGCGGCGGCCCCTATGATCGGCTCCCCGAGTCGCCGGAAGCTTTAACGGCGCAGGGCCGGTGGGTCCAGAAACAGCTTGATTTGGTCGAGGGCCGACTGGCGGATCAGGGCCGGGTGCTCGCCTCGACACCCACCATTGCGCCGGTGTTGGGCCTGATCACCGACGGATTTGGTCGCCGCAAGGACCCGTTCACCGGACGGCTCGCGTTTCACCGCGGGCTCGATGTGTCAGCGCGACGGGGAACTGCCATCAAGGCGCCGGCCGACGGGATCGTGGTCTTTGCAGGCCGCAACGGCGGCCTCGGTAAGACTGTCCGCCTGTCGCACGACTTCGGATTCACCACCGTGTACGGCCACCTCGACAAGATCAACGTCGAACCGGGTGACGTGGTGCAACGCGGCCAGGAGATCGGCATGCTCGGCAACTCCGGGCGATCGACCGGTCCTCACCTGCACTACGAGGTTCACGAAGACGGTGTCGCCAAGAATCCGTTGTATTACATCTTGGACGCGTTTTAGAACCCATTACTTTGAAATCTCTCAACGCGCCCTGAGGGGCGCGTTGTTGCGTTACAGGTTCAAGATGCACCCGCCCCGCCACCCATCCAGATACAAGATGCAAGATCCACCCGGCCCCCCGGAAACATCCAGGGTTGGGTGGGTGGGACTTGTATCTTGCATCTGGTTTCCGTTGCAATCGACAGCTGGCTGAACTACGCTGCCGAAGACCGGTGACGGTGGAAGTGCCAAAAACCGGGAGTGAGCGCTGCGCCGGGGGTCGCCCCGGCATTTTGCAATAGGTGAGGGAGAGTGGATGAATCTGTTCGAAAAAGCTATCGCTCTCATCTTCGGGACGAAGCACGAGCAGGACGCCAAGCGCATGCGGCCGATCGTGGATGCTATCAACGCGCGCGAGGCCGAGCTCGAAGCTCTCGATGACGAGGCCATACGAGGCCGGATCGAGGCCATGAAACAGCGGGTGCAGTCTGCGATCACCGAGTTGCCGGCGGATCCGCGCGAACGCAGCATCATGGTCCAGAACATTCTCGACCCGGAGCTCGAAGAGGTCTTCGCACTGGTTCGGGAGGCGAGCAAACGAACCACCGGTATGCGCCACTTCGATGTTCAGTTGATGGGCGGTGTCGTTCTCCACGAGGGCCGCATCTCCGAGATGCGGACCGGTGAGGGCAAAACCCTGGTAGCCACCCTGGCGGTGGTGCTGAATGCGCTCACCGGCCGTGGTGTTCACGTGGTGACGGTCAACGACTATCTGGCGCGGCGTGATGCGGAGTGGATGGGCGAGATTTATAGCTTTCTCGGTCTCACGGTCGGCTGCATCCAAAACCCGATGAACGATGCGGAACGCCAGGAGGCGTACGGCTCGGACATCACCTACGGCACCAACAACGAGTTCGGGTTCGACTATCTGCGCGACAACATGAAGTTCGATCTCGACCGAATGGTTCAGAGAGATCACGTCTATGCCATCGTCGACGAGGTGGACTCGATTCTGGTTGACGAGGCGCGAACGCCGCTCATCATCTCCGGCCCGTCCGAGGTCTCGGTGGACCTCTATTACAAGGTTGACGTAATCATCCCGCGGCTGAAAAAGGGCGAGGAGATCGAGGACAAGCACGGCAACAAGGAGGTGACGGGCGACTACCTCATCGACGAAAAGGCGCAGACGGCCTCGCTCACCGATCCGGGTATGGCGAGGGCGGAAAAGATGCTTGCGGTCGACAACCTCTACGACCCCTCCAACATCGAGATTCTGCACGCCGTCAACCAGGCGCTCCGGGCGCACACGCTTTTCCAGCGCGACAAGGAGTACATCGTCAAGGACGGAGAAGTCACAATCGTTGACGAATTCACCGGCCGGCTGATGTCGGGACGCCGCTGGTCGGATGGTCTCCACCAGGCGGTCGAGGCCAAGGAAAAGGTCAAGATTCAAAGCGAAAACCAAACCCTGGCCACCGTTACTCTGCAAAACTATTTCCGCATGTACGACAAACTCGCCGGCATGACCGGCACCGCCGAAACCGAGGCCGAGGAGTTCCAGAAGATCTACGGTCTCGACGTATCGGTGATCCCGACCAACATGCCGATGATCCGCGCCGACCACGCGGACGTGGTCTACAAGACCGAGAAGGAGAAGTTTCGGGCTGTGATCGACGAGATCGAGGAGTGCAACCGCATCAGCCAACCGGTGCTGGTGGGCACGGTGTCGATCGAAAACTCGGAGCGCCTGTCGAAGCTGCTGCAGCGTCGCAAGATCAAGCATGTCGTCCTCAACGCCAAGTACCATGAGCGTGAAGCTGACATTGTCGCCCAGGCCGGCCGGGTCGATGCGGTGACTATCGCCACCAATATGGCCGGCCGCGGCACCGACATCGTTCTCGGCGGCAACCCCGAAACAATGGCCAAGATGGAAACCGATCCGGCCGCTGTTCCGGATGAGTACGCCAAGGTCCTGGCCCGCTACGAGGGTCAGTGCAAAGAGCAAAAGCAAACGGTCCTCGAGGCCGGCGGTCTGCACATCCTCGGCACCGAGCGCCACGAGTCGCGACGCATCGACAACCAGCTGCGCGGGCGTTGCGGACGGCAGGGCGATCCCGGCTCGTCCCGGTTCTTTCTCTCACTCGAGGACGACTTGATGCGGATCTTCGCCTCAGACTGGGTGCGCAAGATGATGGACCGGCTCGGGATGGAAGAGGACATCCCGATCGAATCCAGAATGGTGTCGAAGTCCATCGAGCGTGCGCAGAAGCAGGTGGAGGGGCGCAACTTCGAAATCCGCAAACACCTCCTCGAGTACGACGACGTCATGAACAAGCAGCGCGAAGCTGTTTACAATCTGCGCCGCAGGATTCTCGAGGGGATCGAGGGGCGGAACTACATCCTGAGAGTCGTCGACGACATTGTCGGCTCGCTGATCGATCTTCACTGTCCCGAAGAAGCCGATCCGGAAGACTGGGAAATCGACACTCTGAAGAACGAGTATCGCGGCTACTTCGGCCTCACCGTTGACGAGCTCGGGATCGAATGGGAGACCGTCAACCGGCCACAGCTCGAGGAGATCCTCCTCGAGGGGGCGAAGACGTACTACGCGAAACGCGCCGAGCAGTTCGGCGAGGAGGAGTTTGCCCGGTTGGAGAAATTCCTCCTCCTGGACACCGTCGATCGTCAGTGGAAGGACCACCTGCTGGCCCTCGACCACCTCCGCGAGGGCATCGGTCTCAGGGCTTACGGACAGCGGAATCCACTGGTCGAGTACAAGCGTGAGTCTTTCGCACTCTTCGAGGACATGTGGGAGCGGATCGAGGACCACGTGGTCAAGTTCCTCTACCACGCCGAGCCGGTGGAGGACATGCAACTCAGGCGACGGGGCGTCAGCACGACGCTCTCCCATCCAGAGGCAGAGGGGCTCGCGTCCTCGCATGCACAGCAGGAGAGAGCGGCCAACACGCCGGTGAGCGCCCCCGACGCTAGACCGATCACGGTTCGTCGGAACCAGCCAAAGGTAGGACGCAACGACCCCTGTCCGTGCGGCTCGGGAAAGAAATACAAGAAGTGTCATGGTGCGGCGGCCGCTGAGAAAGGGTAGGAGATGAACAAAGAGATTCCGGTTGGCCTCACCTTTGACGACGTGCTCCTCGTTCCGTGGCGGTCAGAGGTGCATCCGAACACTGTCGACGTTTCGACCCGGTTGACCGGCAACGGGATCGGTCTCAACCTTCCCATCATCTCGGCGGCTATGGACACCGTGACCGAGGCCAACATGGCGATCGCGATGGCCCAACACGGCGGCCTCGGCGTCATCCACAAGAATATGTCGATCGAGCGGCAGACCGAAGAGGTTGACCGGGTCAAGCGGTCGGAGTCGGGCATGATTGTCGACCCTGTGACCATACAGCCGGAGCAATCGGTCAGCCAAGCTTTGGATGTGATGGCGCGGTACCGGATCTCGGGTCTGCCGGTGATCGATACACAAGGCCAATTAAAGGGCATTCTCACCAACCG
>Ga0255043_10000174_pt1 | contig 11707 bp, 7 predicted proteins | sample BC1_12_9_MG_FD_182778 | JGI IMG/M metagenome (GOLD analysis project Ga0255043, IMG submission 182778) | Seawater microbial communities from Strait of Georgia, British Columbia, Canada - BC1_12_9 | ecosystem: Environmental > Aquatic > Marine > Strait | place: Canada: British Columbia | collected... | reverse complement strand
ATCCTTTCGCGTTCAGCGTCAATGGCCAGCACCGCGGCCTCGATTTCCTGGCCCTTCTGGTAATTGCGAACGGCTTCCTCGCCGGCAATTTCCCAAGAGATATCAGACAGATGAACGAGGCCATCGATGCCCCCGTCCAATCCGATGAAAATACCGAAATCCGTGATCGATTTGATCTGACCCGATACCTTGTCGTTGCGATTGAAGTCAGCTGCGAATTCGGCCCATGGGTTCGACTTGCATTGTTTGATGCCAAGAGAAATCCGTCGACGTTCTTCATCGATTTCAATAACCATGACTTCAATTTCTTCGCCAACAGACACTACCCGGGCCGGGTTTACGTTCTTGTTGGTCCAGTCCATTTCAGAAACATGGACAAGTCCTTCGACGCCGTCTTCGATCTCAACAAAGCAACCGTAGTCTGCGATATTTGTGATCTTGCCAAAGATACGGGTCTGCGCAGGATAACGACGCGCAAGATCCTTCCACGGGTCATCACCGAGTTGTTTCATGCCAAGCGAAACACGTTGACGTTCGCGATCGAACTTCAGGATCTTAACGTCTATCTCCTGTCCGACTTCAACGACCTCAGACGGGTGTTTGACACGTTTCCACGCCATATCCGTGATGTGTAGCAAGCCGTCTATACCGCCAAGATCTACGAATGCACCGTAGTCGGTCAGGTTCTTGATGATTCCCTTGACAGACTTGCCCTCTTGTAGATCCTCCAGCAGCGCTTCGCGCTCTTCGGAGTATTCCTGCTCGACAACCGCACGACGCGATACAACGACATTGTTGCGGCGCTTATCCAGCTTGATGACCTTGAACTCGAGGCTTTTGCCTTCGAGGTAAGCTGGATCGCGAACCGGGCGCACATCAACCAGTGAACCCGGAAGAAAGGCGCGAACATTATCGATTTCAACCGTGAAACCACCCTTAACACGGCCATTAATTGTGCCCTCGACGACCTGGGATTCTTCGAATGCTTTTTCGAGATCGATCCACGTGCGAGCACGAATCGCCTTTTCACGAGATAGCTTGGTTTCGCCAAAACCGTCCTCGACGGCATCAAGCGCTACTTCGATTTCGTCGCCAACGGAGACTCCGCCCTCTGACTTGTCGTTCTTGAACTGTTCGATGGGGATGACGGCCTCTGACTTGAGACCTGCACTGACGAGTACTACATCGTCATTTACTGCGACAACGATCCCGGTGATTATTGAACCCGGTTTTATTTGTCGGCTGGCGAAACTTTCTTCAAATAATTCAGCAAAACTCTCAGACATTGTGATTAACCAAGAGAGCCTGACGGCTCCCACCCAAACGCCACACCGCATCCTGCAGCAGACGGCAATAGTAAATGAAGAATCGGACTCCTTATCCGATTCACACCTCGATCCTTTCAGAGAAATTTAGAGTTCTGACACCCAATCCAGGACTGTACGGGTGACGTCCTCAATTGATTTGCCCGAGGAATCCAGAATCCTGGCATCCTCTGCAGGCCTTAGCGGGGCTGCCGATCTTTCGGAATCCCGCCTGTCGCGCTCCTCTATGTCCCGCGAAAGCGCCGCGAGACTAACATCAATACCCTTGTCCTTCAACTGCTTATGGCGCCTTTTCGCGCGCTCCTGAGGCGTTGCAGTAAGGAACACTTTTAGCCGCGCATCCGCAAACACGTGGGTGCCCATATCCCGGCCGTCAGCGACCAGCCCCGGTGTCATGCGGAAACCTCTTTGCAGTCCGAGCAAAGCGCTCCGAACCGCTGGCAATGCTGCCACCGCCGAGGCGCCGATCCCACAGTCTTCCGTACGAATCTGCGGCGTCACATCCCGGCCATCGAGCAATACCTGCTCCCCACCCGCCTTGTCACTGCCGAACCGTACGTCGAGATCAGTCGCCAGTTGAACCAAAGCAGGGATGTCGTTCAGGGCAATTCCTTTCTTACCGGCTGCCAGCGCGACAAGCCGGTATAGCGCCCCGCTATCGAGCAGATACCAGCCGAGTTCGTTTGCAACCCGTCGGGCGATCGTGCCCTTGCCAGACCCACTCGGCCCGTCAATGGCGACAACCGGTATCGATGACGAATCAGTCATTCAGTCCTGACCTGCATGAATATCGGCTCCGAGCGATGTCAATCGGTCACAAAATCCCGGGAAGGACGTATCGACGGCCGCCACGTCATGAACAGTAACGACGTCATCGGCAACAGTGCCGGCAACCGCAAATGACATGGCTATGCGATGATCGCCGAAACTCTCGACGGCACCGCCATCGAATCTACCGCCTTGCACAACAGCGCCACCTTCAGATTCAGTGACCTCGATACCTAACGCGCGCAGGCCTGTGGCCATCGCGGCGATACGATCGCTCTCTTTGACTCGGAGTTCGCCAATCCCGGAAAACGTCGTTTCGCCGCTGGCTGCTGCAGCGGCGACAAACAATACGGGAAACTCATCGATGGCCAGCGAGACGAGCGCGGGGTCCACCGGTCCGCCATGTAGTTTCGACGCACGAACACGAATATCGGCTACAGGCTCCTGCCCAAGCAGGCGCGGATTCTCGAGATTAATATCTGCACCCATCATCTGCAGGATATCGATAACACCTGCACGAGTAGGATTAACACCAATATTTTCGATCAGGACATCTGCTTTCTCGCTAATTACCGCCGCCAGCATGACGAACGCGGCAGACGACAAATCTCCAGGTACTGTGACATGGCAGCCGCGCAGCACTTGCCCTCCTTCAAGCCAAATACCGTCGGCACTCGAACTGACCCGCACCCCCATAGACTCGAACATGCGCTCCGTGTGATCCCGTGTAACGGCTGGCTCGACTATTTTGGTCGTCCCGTTTGCGTACAGGCCTGCGAGTAGGATTGCGGACTTGACCTGTGCACTCGCAACAGGCAGTGCATAGTCAATCGCCTGTAGTGACGATTGCCCCCGCACAATCAACGGCGGACTGCCATCGTGACTTTCAATTCTGGCGCCCATTTCAGTGAGTGGTGATATCACTCGTTGCATGGGTCGGCTCATTAGCGAATCGTCACCGGTCAGCGTTGACGAAAATTGCTGGCCAGACAGCAAGCCAGCCATCAGGCGCATGGCAGTTCCTGAGTTGCCCAAGTCCAGGGGCCCATCTGGTTTTCGGAAGCCACGCAGTCCAGCACCGTGGATCACTACGTCGGTCGCGCTCGGTCGTTCGATTCGTATTCCCATTGCAGACATTGCGGCCAGCGTTGCTAGACAGTCCTCACCCGCCAGGAATCCGCTGATGTCCGTGCTGCCGTCCGCTATGCTGCCAAGCATCAGAGCACGATGTGAAATCGACTTGTCACCTGGCACAGATACCGTCGCGTCGGTGACGGCGGAAGGGTTGACGGTGAAGTGCATTGGCTGCCTTGCGCCGCGCGCTTAGCCGACCGCTTTTGGGTAAGCGCCCAGTACGCGGAACAACGAGCTTTCTTTCTCAAGTACAGCCAGCGCGTCCGATACCGGTTGCTCGTTTGCGTGTCCCTCGATATCGATAAAGAACACGTAGTCCCAGTTCATGCGCCGGGATGGACGCGATTCTATAAAAGTCATGACAACCTCGTGATCAGCCAGCGGTAACAGCAATTTATGCAGTACTCCCGCTCCACCGGCGGTGTCGCCGGTCGATATCAGCAACGTTGTCTTATCGTTGCCGCTGGGCGCCAGCAATTCGCGGCCAACGACAAGGAATCGAGTTGAATTATCCGATCGATCTTCGATGCTATCGACCAGAATCTTGAGATCGTAAACGTCAGCAGCGACATCCGGGCCGATTGCGGCAGTGCCGTCTTCATCGCGGGCCCGGCGTGCGCCGGCTGCATTGCTCGACATGCCGATCAATTCAACATGCGGCAGATATTCACGCAGCCACGCTCGGCATTGCGCCAATGACTGTTCGTGAGCACAGATGCGCTCGATATTTTCCAGTCCGGTCACGCGGCCCAGCAAATGCTGCTCGATGCGCAATTCAATTTCGCCTGAGATCTTCAGGGGCGACGTCAGGAACATATCGAGAGTGTTATTTACCGAGCCCTCGGTCGAGTTTTCAATCGGTACAACGCCGAAATCTGCAATACCGCTCTCCACTTCCTGGAACACCTCGTCAATTGTGTGGAATGGCAATGCCCGCACCGAGTGACCAAAGTGTTTGAACACTGCAGTTTGCGTAAAAGTGCCTTCAGGCCCCAGAAATCCGATTTTTAGTGGTTCTTGCTGGGCCAGGCATGCTGACATGATCTCGCGAAACAGGCGCAGTATTTCCTCGTCGCGCAATGGCCCCTCATTGCGTTCCACAATGTTGCGCAGAATCTCGGCCTCTCGTTCGGGCCGGTAGTAATCAACCGCGGACGTCAGGTTGCCTTTTGCAACTCCAACTTGTTGGGCAAAACGCGCACGCTCGTTGATCAGACCCTGAATCTGCTCATCAACTTCGTTAATTCGCTTGCGAATTTCAGCTAGTTCGGGCGAATCGCTATTTTTGTCCCCATCAGCCATCGGCACTCGGTCCTGTTCCCTGCTTGCAGATTCGGTCACACGCCGCGCGTAACCGCATGAAGACGTTCAGGTTACAGGCTTGCCGAGATTTCGCAACGTCAGCACGCCATCGATGCCAGTCAGCTCGGCCATCGTCTCATCTGTGACCGGGCCGTTAACGTCCACAATGGTGTAGGCAAGCTCTCCAATCGACTTATTCAGGAGGTCTTCAATATTAAGCCCCGCTTGCGCCAGACAGGTTGAAATCTGGCCGACCATATTCGGCACGTTCGCGTTCGCCACGGTGATCCGCCAGGCGTCAAGTCGCGGCAAACGAGCGTGCGGAAAGTTCACCGAGAATTGAATATTGCCATTTTCGACATAGTCCTTGACGTTTTCGGCCACCATGATCGCGCAGTTTTCCTCAGCCTCCGCCGTGGAAGCGCCAAGGTGAGGCAACGCCACGACCTTTGGGTGAGCAATCAGTTCAGGAGTCGGAAAATCGGACACGTAGGCATGTAGCTTGCCACTGTTCAGCGCTGCTATCGCAGCCGCATCATCGACGACACCACCACGGGCAAAGTTGATGATCACACTCCCATCATTCATCAGGGCCAGTCGATCACGATTCACAAGATGGCGCGTCTCTTCGATGAGTGGAACATGCAGAGTCACTGCATCGGCTTTCTGGAACAACTGATCCAGCGTTTCCGCATGCACGACACCTGATGACAACTGCCAGGCGCTACGCACCGTGATCTTGGGGTCAAATCCAACAACACTCATTCCCAGCGCCAGCGCTGCGTTGGCAACCTCTACGCCGACCGCGCCGAGTCCAATAACGCCAAGTGTCTTACCTGGCAATTCAAAACCGACGAACTGCCTCTTGCCCGCCTCGACCGCTTCACTGAGTCCATCACCGGCTTCTCTTAGCCCATTGACATGTTCACGCGCATCGCAAAGATTTCGCGCTGCTATTAACAGGCCTGCAATGGCCAGTTCTTTGACAGCGTTTGCATTGGCGCCTGGCGCATTAAATACAGGAATTCCGCGGGCATTCATCACCTCAATTGGAATATTGTTCGTTCCGGCGCCCGCCCTGCCAACCGCGACCAGAGTCTCGGGTAATTCCATATCGTGCATATTGTACGAGCGCAGGATGATGGCATCCGGATGCGCGATCTCCGACGCAACCTCGTAGCGCTCGCGGGGGAAATGGCGCAATCCTTCGACCGCGATGTTATTCAATGTAAGAACCTTGTACATGTTCTCTTATCTAACTCCGGTAAGGTGGCCAGGGGTCGTTCAGGAGCCTGCCCCAGCGGGCGAATCGTTTACCCATTTTTTCGTTCGAATTCGGCCATGAACTCAATCAGTGTATCAACGGCTTCCTCGGAAACAGCATTATAAATCGACGCACGCATGCCACCCACTGATCGGTGTCCCTTGAGATTTGTCAGGCCAGCCGCGCCTGTCTCCTCAAGAAATGTGGCATCCAGCGATGCATCAGCAAGAATAAATGGCACGTTCATCCACGAGCGGCAGTCCACTTGCACCGGATTGCTGTAGAAATCCGACCGGTCGATGGCCGCATAGAGTTTTTCTGCCTTACGCTGGTTAGTCGCAGCCATAATCTCCAGGCCGCCTTTTTGGAGCAGGTGCTGGAAAATCAGGTCCGCTACGTACCAAGCAAATGTAGGTGGTGTATTCGTCATGGAATCTGATTGCGCATACGACTTCCACATCATCAGATGTGGGAGGTCTTGACGTGCTGGTTCCAACAGATCATTGCGGACAATCACGAGCGTGATGCCGGCTGGGCCGACGTTCTTCTGCGCACCCGCGTAGATAACGCCATAGTCACTAACGTTGATGGGCCGCGATAAGATCGTACTCGACATATCCGCAACGACCGGCACATCACCGCCAGGCACGGAATGAAACTCCACACCGGCAATTGTTTCATTGGAAGTGATATGCAGATAGGCAGCGTCATCACTGCGCTGCCAGCTGGACTCGTCCGGTATGTACGTGAAATTTCTGTCAGAACTGTCGGCAGCGAGGTTTGCATTACACATCTTGCTCGCTTCACTGAAGGCTTTCTTGCCCCAACTACCTGTCTGCACGTAGTCGGCCGTGTCATTCGGGCCAGCGAGATTCAACGGCGCCATGGCCATTTGCAGGGTCGCGCCACCTTGTGTCCACAACACGCTGTAGTCGGCAGGAATTGACAGCAAATCTCGTAAATTTGCCTCGCAGCGTGCGGCCAGGCCAACGAATTCCTTGCTGCGATGGCTGATTTCCATCACCGACATCCCGGTCCCCTGCCAGTCAGGAATATCTTCACGAATAGTCTCGAGAACCTCGAGCGGTAGCGCGGCCGGGCCGGCACTGAAATTATGAACGCGAGACATGTCGCTTGACTCCTTACATGCTGAAATTCACGAGGCAATCAGCGAAAAGGCTTACTCTTCGTTGTCTTCGATTAACTCTATACGGGCGAGACCAACGAGTCTCTGTTCGGACTCGACACGAATCAGGCGGACGCCTTGCGTGTTACGGCCCTGAACGGAAATATCACCAACGGCTGTTCTGACGAGTGTGCCATTCGAACTAATCAGCATTATCTCGTCTTCGTCACAAACTTGTGCCGCCCCGACCGTGCGGCCATTGCGCTCGCTTGTCTGGATGGCGATTACACCCTGACCGCCACGACCCTGGACAGGGAAATCCTCGACGGCGGTACGCTTTCCGTAGCCATTTTCGGTTGCGGTTAGTATCAAACCATTGCGAATGATCGTCAGGCCAATGACCTCGTGATCGGCCGGTATCTTGATGCCGCGTACTCCCGCCGCGCCACGGCCCATCGGCCGCACGTCTGCTTCTTGGAACCGAATACTCTTGCCAGAACTGGCGACGAGAAGTATCTCAGCTTCACCATCCGTTATAGCTACATCAACCAGTTTGTCGCCCCGTAAGTCGATTGCAATGATGCCGTTCGATCGTGGTCTTGAGAATAGGCTGAGAGGCGTTTTCTTGACGGTTCCGCCGGACGTCGCCATGAACACAAAACTGTCCTCGGCATATTGTTGTATCGGCAACACCGCATTGATGCGTTCACCGGCTTCAAGCGGCAACAGGTTGACAATCGGCTTGCCGCGTGAGCCGCGACTCGCTTGTGGCACCTGGTAGACTTTCAACCAGTACATTTTGCCGCGACTTGAGAAACACAGAATCGTGTCGTGCGTATTGGCTACAAACAGATTATCGATGAAGTCCTCGTCCTTCACCTTGGTTGCCGAACGTCCGCGTCCACCACGCTTCTGCGCCTGATACACATCGATCGGTTGCGCTTTCGCATAGCCGCCGTGCGACAAGGTCACAACAACCTCTTCGCTCGGTATCAGGTCTTCGACACTCAAATCGCTGTGATCCTGCACAATCTCTGTCCGGCGCTCGTCGCCAAACGCATCCCGAACCTCTGCGAGTTCCTCGCGGATAACTTGCAGAAGCTTATCCGGGTCTGCCAGCACTTCTGAAAATACTTTAATTTTATCTAATAACTCTCTGTATTCTTTAATTATTTTATCTTGTTCAAGTCCGGTTAATCGATGCAGGCGCAGATCAAGGATCGCTTGCGCCTGAACGGCTGAGAGCCGGTACAAGCCCTCAACCAGCCCAAATCCGTCCCCAAGCTCATCCGGCCTGGTGTCCGTCTCACCAGCCCGTTCGAGCATTTGACTCACTGATCCAGGCTCCCAAGGCCTGTCAATTAGCGCGCTTTTGGCTTCAGCGGGTGACGGCGATGCCTTGATCAGAGCAATTACGTCATCGATATTGGCCAGTGCGACAGCCTGTCCTTCGAGCACATGAGCGCGATCCCTGGCCTTGCGCAGATCATAGATGGTGCGTCGTGCGACCACCTCACGCCGATGTGCAAGAAATGCCTCCAGCACCTGCTTGAGGTTCATCAGCTTCGGCTGACCCTCGTGTAGCGCCACCATGTTGATGCCAAAAACGCTCTGCATCGGTGTCTGCTTGTAGAGGTTATTCAGGACAACATCGCTGACCTCGCCCTTGCGCAGTTCGATGACGATGCGCATGCCGTCTTTGTCCGATTCGTCGCGAAGCTCACTGATACCTTCAATTCGTTTGTCACGAACAAGTTCAGCAATTTTCTCGATCAGTCGGGCCTTGTTAACCTGGTAGGGCAACTCGGTGACGATAATTGCTTCGCGACCACGAGTGCCAAATTCCTCCACCTCGGTGCGCGCGCGCATGTAAACACGCCCTCGCCCCGTGCCGTATGCCGAGTAGATTCCTGCGGCGCCGTTGATGATTCCTGCAGTGGGAAAATCCGGACCCGGCAAATGCTCCATAAGCTCCGAAATCTGGATTTTCGGGTTTTCAATGAGCGCAAGACAGGCATCAACAACTTCGTTCAGGTTGTGCGGCGGAATGTTGGTTGCCATACCCACCGCGATGCCGGATGAACCGTTGACCAGCAGGTTCGGCAGGCGAGTCGGCATGACTGACGGCTCGGACTCGGAGCCATCGTAGTTCTCCACGAAATCGACTGTTTCCTTTTCGATGTCCGCCAACAACTCGTGCGAGATACGCGACATCCGAACTTCGGTGTATCGCATGGCGGCAGGTGCGTCACCATCGACGGAACCGAAGTTGCCCTGCCCATCGACCAGGAGCGCTCGCATCGAAAACGGTTGTGCCATGCGCACAATCGTGTCGTACACCGCAGAATCACCGTGTGGGTGGTACTTACCGATGACATCACCGACTACGCGAGCAGATTTCTTGTAGGCCTTGTTGTAGTCGTTGCCAAGTTCCCGCATTGCATACAGCACGCGACGATGCACGGGTTTGAGCCCATCCCGGACATCGGGCAGCGCCCGTCCGACGATGACGCTCATCGCATAGTCGAGGTAGGACTGCTGCATCTCCTCTTCGAGGCTTACAGACAACAGCTCCTGCGCAACTTCAGCCATAAAAACTCACAATCTCAGCATGATTCCGGTCATCGAGCGGAATCTCAAAACACGCAGAACTTTGGATACGGTTTAGAAATATCTGTTGATAATGCCAGGCTCGAATCGGGCGTATTCCGGCTCCGAATCAAGGCTGGAATGATACCACACAGGGCCCTATAACAGCAGTGTTTTCGACTGATTGGGTGTGCCTGAAAACCGCCCTGTTACACGGGTTAGCGGGCGGTATACTGCGCATTGTTTTCAAGTTTGCCGCGCAAGCAAAGCTGACACGATGCAACACTGCGACACCCTGATTTTTCCTGGTTGGTGCGTTCCGATCGAGCCAAGTGGAACGGTTCTAACTGATGTCGCTGTGGGCATTATCGATGGCCGAATCACAGACATCATGCCCGCCGCCAAGGCGCGCGTGAAATTTCAAGCGAGCGTTACCGTAGAGCGTCCCAATCACGTTCTCCTGCCAGGTTTGATCAACGCACACACGCATGCTGCGATGACTCTTTTTCGCGGCCTCAGCGACGATCTGCCGGTCGAGGCGTGGCTGAAAACCAGCATCTGGCCCGCAGAAAGACGCTGGGTCAGTGCAGAGATGGTAAGGGACGGAACGGAACTTGCGATTGCCGAGATGCTACGCGCGGGCGTCACCTGCTTCAGCGATCAATATTTTTTCCCGGAAATAGTCGCGGAAACCGCCGTCGACCTGCAAATGCGGGCTGTAGTCGGGACGCCGGTTATCGATTTTCCAACTGCCTGGGCAAAAGATGCGACTGAGTGCCTGAGCAAGGGGACTGACCTTGTGCATGATCCATATGCCGATCACCCGCTCATCGCGACCTGTTTTGCGCCCCATTCAACCTGCCAGCTATCTGACGGGTCATTTCTCGAGCTCAGAGTGCTCGCCGACCAGCTCGATACTCCTGTACAGATTCACCTCCACGAGACAGCGGCCGAGGTTGCGGAGTCTCTTGAACGCACTGGCAAACGGCCGCTGCAGAGACTTGCTGATCTCGGCCTCATCAATTCGTCACTGCTTGCCGTCCACGCAATTCACGTGAATGACGCCGAAATCGAGTTGATGTCCAGTGCCGGGGTCAGCGTTGCGCATTGTCCAAAGTCAAATATGAAGCTCGGCAGCGGAATTGCTCCGCTGGCAGCGTATCGTGCCGCCGGCGTTCGGGTCGCGATCGGCACCGACGGTGCTGCGAGCAATAACAATCTGGACATACTTGATGAGCTTAGAATGGCGGCGCTACTTGCGAAGGCAATCTCGGGAGATGCCTCCGTGTTATCGGCCAACTCGGTTCTGCGCATGGCAACGATTGACGCCGCAAGAACACTGGGACTCGGAAAGGAAATTGGCTCGATCGAAGCCGGAAAATCTGCCGACCTGATATGTATCGACTTGGAGCATTGCAACAGCCAGCCTGTGTACAACCCGGTATCCCAAGTCGTATACACTGCACGCGCTGACCAGGTAAGCGATGTATGGGTAGCTGGAAAGCACCAACTAGATGCCGGTCGGCTTACCGGCATCGATACAGGTACATTACTCACACGTTGCCATGAATGGCAGCAACGTATCGGCCAGGACACACCGCAGAACGCACGGAGCATCCCTTGATGACCACCGCCAGGCAAAATGTCGACCCCGCAGAAGTTGCCAAGTTTGACGCCCTTGCGTCTCGTTGGTGGGATCCCGATGGTGAGTTCCGCTCGTTGCATGAAATCAACCCGCTGCGACTGGACTGGATTCGCCAACATGTGGATCTGCATCGCTGCCAGGCACTTGATGTGGGCTGCGGTGGCGGTATTCTCGCCGAATCGTTAGCTGCAGCCGGGGCAAATGTCACCGGCATCGACATGGCAGAGGGCCCTCTCGAAGTCGCGCGCCTGCATCAGATAGAGTCGGGGATTGAAGTTGAGTATCAACGGTCAACAGCCGAAGAAATGGCCGCAGGAAACGCTGGACAGTACGACGTCGTAACCTGTCTTGAAATGCTTGAGCACGTTCCCTCTCCTCCACAGATCATAGCTTCGGTTGCCGAACTAGTGAAACCGGGCGGGCATGTCTTCTTCTCGACAATCAATCGCAATCCAAAATCATTTCTATTCGCAATTGTTGGTGCTGAGTACCTCCTGAAATTGCTTCCGGCCGGCACTCACGAGTATCAGAAGTTCATTCGGCCGTCTGAGCTC
>Ga0255043_10000173_pt1 | contig 11738 bp, 9 predicted proteins | sample BC1_12_9_MG_FD_182778 | JGI IMG/M metagenome (GOLD analysis project Ga0255043, IMG submission 182778) | Seawater microbial communities from Strait of Georgia, British Columbia, Canada - BC1_12_9 | ecosystem: Environmental > Aquatic > Marine > Strait | place: Canada: British Columbia | collected... | reverse complement strand
TCGACAGAAACCACGGCAGGAAGTCGGTTGAACCGCCGTCCGGGGCCGAGCCGTGCCGCGGCCCCGCCTGACCGAAGATCGCAAGGTCCGAGGTGATCGCGAGGTCGCAGGCCATGCCGATCTCCTGGCCGCCCGCGACCCGCATCCCGTTGACCCTGCAGATGGTCGGCTTCTTGCAGTTGAGGATGGCGTCGACCATGGCGTTGAAGAGATCCATGTACTCGCCGTACTCGTGCGGCCGCCGCGCGTAGTACTCGGCGTACTCCTTGGTGTTGCCGCCGGTGCAGAAAGCGCGGTCGCCGGCGCCGGTGAAGACCACCGCCACGACGCTGCGGTCGAGGGAGGCGTTGGCGAATCCCGCGATCACCCCCTTCACCATCTCGGTGGTGTAGGAGTTGTACTGGCGCGGGTTGTTGAGCGTGATCCACGCGGTGAACAGGCCGTCAACGACCTCACCTTTCGAATCGACCAGGGGTTTCTTCTCGTACACCGTGCACGGCGGCTCGTCGTGGGTTCCCCAGTACTGCTCGCCCCCGACACCGTGGTCCTTCAGCTCATCATCCCTCGGCAGCCATTCAAGACCCATGATCGTCCTCCTGTTCCGGCTTCGCCGGAGGCTATTAGCTGTTAGCTCTGTTAGCCATTAGCTGTTAGCTGTACGACTCTCAACTCAAAACTCTTTACTCTCAACTCTTAACGCTCAACTCCTCACACAAGAACGGTCTTTTGCCAGGCGGTGCCGATGATACCCCGCCGGCAGGCGTCACTGATCATGAAACCGCCCGAGTGCCGGGCCTGGATCTCCAGCGCCTCGGCAAGGGTGGCGGAGGTGGCAGCACGGATCGTATCCAGGATTGCCTTGCGTCCCACCTCCATGCCGGGGTCGGAAGCCGTCGCCAGCTTTGGAACCGCCTCGGCCACACCCTCGAGCGAATGCTCTTCGAGGCCGCGCATTGCGAGGCTGTGATCACCGCCGGAGGCGATCGTGTACGCGATCTGCAGGGCGTCGTCGAGCCCGCCCACGAAGTCCGCCAGCCAGCCGACGGTTTCGCTTGCCTGAACCGAACGTCCATCAAGCAGCAGTTCCAGGAGTCGTGGCCAGTCCTCGGGCGCCACCCGCCGGAAGGGCCAGTGGCATCCCTCCATCCCCGGCACCACCGGCAGCATCACCTCGGGCATGCCGAGCTCGGCGCCGTCGACCGCAACCAGCCAGTGGCAGTGCATCAGCAGCTCGAGCATGCCGCCGAGGCACCGCTTGCCGTTGACCAGGCCGACCGACACCTTGAAGTCGTCGTGGAGCCGGCGTGCGGTGCGCGACCAGCCGGCCGCGACCGCCTCGCCGGCCGCCGCGTCGGTCATCGCGGGGTAGAAGTCGGTGGTGTCGGCGCCCACCATCTGGGTGGCAAGGTGGAAATCGCCGGTCAGAATCACCCGGTCAATCTTCTCTTTCCGCAGCCAGTCGATGGCTCGGTTGAGCTCGATGTCGACGTCCGAGCTGTAGCTCTCACGGGACAGGCTGAGCACGCCGACCGTGCCGTCGTGCTCGGCGTTGACATAGAGCTGCTGCCACTCGGGCGTGGAGATGCGGGCGAAGGCCTCCGGGTGCCACGCCTGCGCGGCGGCCTCTCCGTGCAGCCGGTGGTACGCCTCGACCGTCGCGATGGCCGCATCGGCGCCCCGGGCGCGGATCACCGCCAGCACGCCGGGAGAAAACTGCGCGCACAGCTCGCCGATGGCGTTGATCTGCGCCAGGTGCGAACGTTCCTCCGAGACCATCAGGCTCGCCATCTGGAAGAGAGGACCGAGCACCCACGTCTCGAGCTCGGTCTCGTCGTCCAGCTTCCAGTTCACCAGGGGTCGGAAGTGGTTTGGGGGGTACCAGTTGGCGCCGCTGTCCTTGTGTTCCTCGAGGACCGCCGAGGGTTCGAAGAGGGCGCCATGGTGCTGCGCTAAATGGTGCAGACACGACCAGGTGAGGAAATTCGCGCCACGGGCGCCGATGGCGTCGTGGGCCCGGAACGGGTTCGGTCCGAGCATACGGCGGACGAACTTGTCCACCTTCCAGAACGGCATGTTGGTGACCTCGTGGAAGCGGGTCGCGGCGAGGGTGAGACCGCAGAACAGGACGTCGAGCACGAACGACCAGTGGTCGCTGACCGCGATCGGGATCAAACCGAGCGCCCACAGCAGCTGCGTGATCTCGGACGGCTCCGGTTCGACGATCTCGAAGATCTTGTTGATTTCATGCGGGAATGCTGGGTGCGCCACACCGACGCCGAGAGCCGATTGAGGGAAACCTGAGGTCACCGACCGGATTTCGATCTCGGGAAATGCTGCTCGGAATACCTCGTAGTGGGCCCTCTTGATCTCGAGGTTTTCGGGCACCGCCTCGAGCAGGAACCGCGGCGAGAGCGCGTCGAGCTGTGACGGCAGGTGGCTGCCGTCGTAGGCGAGGCGCACCACGTTGCCCATGATTGCGGCGGCGCGGTCGGCGCCGAAGGCGCGCACCAGACCGGGGTACTGGGCGCCGATGCCGTCCGGCACCCCGGGGAAGTCGAGCGCCACGATGGGCACGCCGAAGGGCTCGAGCCGCGAGCCGAGCTGCATGGTCTTTCCCGCACCGACAATGCCGTTGGCGCCGGAGACAACAAACGCACCTCTATTGGGCGTCGGGCCGAACACGCGGTCGACGAGCTCGCCGGCCGAAACCGGCAGGCTGCCCTTACGGATCAGATCGAGGACAGAGCCCATGCCGAGGGTCTCGAGGGTGGAAGGTCGCATAGCGGTGGTCATGACACCCGACCCCCTTTCTGATCCGAGACCTCGAAGACCGCGGCGATGCCGACGTCGCCGGCGGCGCAACCGAAGAGCAGGACGTAACCGCCGCCCAGGGAGACGGCTTCCTCCAATCCCTCGATTAGCGACCTGGTCAAGGTCGGACCCTGCGGGTGCCCCCACACCAGCGAGCATCCGGTGGTGTTCATCTTCCGCCAGTCGTAGCCGACCAGCTTGGCGAAGATTGCGTCGTTCACAGCAAACGGATTGTGGTTTTTGACCACCGCCATGTCGTCCATCCCGAGGCCCGTGCGCTCGAGGAGCTTGGCGACCGCGAGCGCGGGCGCCTCCGGCATCAGGCTGGGGGAGGTCCGCACCTCGGCCTTGGCCACCAGCGCGATCTCGATCTCGGGCCGCGGGCTGAGCTCGCGCGCCCTCTCTTGCGAGGTCACGAGCAGACAGGCCATACCATCGGAAGCGTGGGTCTGGGATCCCGCCGTGACACCGGTGTCGAGCTCGCGCATGGAGCGCAGACCACCAGCAGAGACACGGCGCACACCGAGGTCGTCGTCGACCGTGCCCATCGACCGCCCCTGCAGGTTGAGGACCTCGAGCGGCACCAGCACGCGGTCGAGAAAGCCGGACTCCTTGGCTTCGAAGTACTGCTCGTACCGGCACAGGGTGATCTCGTCGACCTCGCGACGGTCGATGCGGTACTTGCGGGCGGCGTGGCCGGCGGTGGCGATCATGGCGTTCCCGGTGGCGGGGTCGAAGCCGAAGTTGTCCCACACGTCGCCCAGGGCCTGGGTCCGTTCGTACGACCTGCGCTCGGGGAACACCCCAACCGGCGAGTCACTGGTGCGGTCGAAGGTCAGGACCCCGACCACGTCGTTGGCGCCGCCCTCGATTTCCGCCGCAGCGACCACCACCGCCTGCAGCCCGGTGGCGCAGGCCTGCTCGACGTGGAAGCCGGGGATCCTCACCCCCATGCAGCTCGCCACCAGCGGCGCGGTCCAGAACTTCCAGTGCCAGGGGATTGTCGAGCCGATCACCAGGTACTCCAGGCTGCGTTGGGGCACCCCTCGCAGACCGAGGATGTGACTCATGGCCTCACCGGAGAACTGGCCGATGTTGACCTCGGCCAGGGGCGAGGTCTGCCACGCCGGGAAGTAACTGCTCCCCCATGTGCCGTAGGGAATCCTCGCCCGGGGAAACTTGGAGATGTCCGCGGTCATCGGCAGCCCCCTTTTCGTCAGTTTTGAGTTTTTAGTTTTTAGTTTTGAGTTCCCGACTCAAAACTCTCAACCCAGGGTTCTCAACCCCAAGTGTCCGACCTGCTCTGTCATGATCCACAATCGTTACTCCGGTCCGTAAACTCAAAACTCATAATTCAAAACTCAAACCTCCATCGTCAGACCTCAAGCAGGAAGTCTGAAGACGTGATCACGTGCTTCGAGAAATCGCGGCCTTTGACCGCCTTGAAGCCGTCCCACTCGTAAAATCCCTTGCCCGTCTTGACGCCGTGCTCGCCGTTTTTGAACATCCGGGCGAGAATCGCCGGCGGGTAGAGCCGCGGGTCCTGGGTCTGGAGATACATCGCCATCGACACCCGGTACATGGTGTCCGCGCCGATGAAGTCGGAGAGCTTGAACACCCCCTGCGGGTGGCCGAGGCTGCCCTTGAGCCCGACGTCTCCGTCCTCGACCGTGATCTCGCCCCGCTCGAGGGCTCGCATCGCCTCGAGCATGAAGGGCACCAGGTGCTTGTTGACCCAGAAGCCGGAAACGTCCGAGGCCACGAAGGGGCTCTTGCCCATGCCCTCGAGGATCTCGACGGTCAGGGCGAGGGTCTCGTCAGCGAGATCCCGGTGGCGCACCACCTCGACCGCCGGCATCTGGTAGACGGGGTTCATGCCGTGGGTGCCGACGAAGCGATCGGCCCGGCCCGACGCCACCCCCATCGTGTGAACGCTCAGCGACGAGGTGTTGGTCCACACCAGGCCCCCTTCGGGGAGCCGTGGCGCAACCCCGGCCAGGACCTCGCACTTGAGGTCGAGATCCTCGAGGATGACCTCGAGCAGGACCTGGCAGGATCCGAGCTCGCCCGCGAAGTCCTCTTCCGAGTCGACGATGCGAAACCGCGCCGCCGCCTCATCAGCGAAATCCGGCTCCTCGGGATGGCGCTTCTTGCCGATCCAGCCAAGACCCTTGGCCAAGGCTGCAGGCGCCCGCTCGCGCGCCGCGGCGACGGTATCGAAGCCGACCACCTCGTAGCCACCCTCGAGCAAATTTGCGACCCAGTCCACACCCATCTTGCCGAGACCCATCACCGCGAAGCACTTCACATCGGAGAGTTTCATCCATCCTCCCTTCAGTACCCGTGGCAGACTGCCCACGATTGAGGAGTCTGAGCCCGCGAACTTGAGATTCGATATGGCTCGCAGCAGACTTCGCTCAATCCGGGTGAAAGTTGACGGGCACGAAGCAGGTTACAACGAACCTCGCGGCGCCCGCAAGCGCGGGTCCCGGCCTGCACTCCCGAGTAACTCGAGATTTTCTCTGGAGTGCGATTCATAGGAATTGAACCTGCGACCGAACGCCGAAGGCGCGACAGACTCATAGCCTGGGGCGTGAGCCCCAGGTACCGCGTATCACAACACCCAGAAGCCCCCGAAAGGGACGACAGATCGTGGCTGCGGCGTGAGCCGCAGCCATTGGCCGCGAATTGTCTGTCGCCGCTCCGCGGCTTTTCGGTTTTTCGTGATCGCATACCTGGGGCTCACGCCCCAGGCTAAACATCTGTCGCCGCTTCGCGGCTGCGTGGTAGTCAATATGAGGTAGACTTCTCGCCAAGAGGGAATCATGAGCACAGAATTCGAAGCGATCGCCGACGTGCTGAGGAAGGCTTTTCAGGTCGAGGTGGACGGCTTCACGTTTTACTCGATGGCCGCCGACCGCGCGACCAAGCCGGCGGTTCGAAAGCTGTTCGAAAGGCTTGCCCGGGATGAGACCGAGCACCAGGCGTATATCAAGGCCGTGATGAGGCGGTATGAGGAGCACGGCGCGAGCAGCTTCCAATTTGATCGGCGAGACCCCGACCTCGCGGAGTTTTCATCCGAGATCTTCACCGAAAGCTTCAAAGAGCAGGTGCAAGACGAGGTCTCCGAACTCGGGGCTGTGTCGATCGGTGTGCAGCTCGAGTCGAACGCCGTCGCGTTCTTCGACACGGCGGCACGAGACGCGACAGATCCTCAGATCGCTGGCTTCTATCGATTCCTCGCCGACTGGGAAGGGATGCATCTCCGCACCCTGAAAAAGCTCTACGACAGCATCCGCGTGGACTTTTGGCCCGAAGAAGGATGAGCGCTCGCAGCGACGTCGTCGACTGGGCGCTCGGCTGCTATCACGATCTCGATTTCGGGGTCGCACGGGGGTGGCTCGAGGAGGAGGGCGGACGCACCGTGGCGGGTTACTTGCCGGTGTACGCGCCACGCGAGATCATCCACGCCTGCGGCATGCTCCCGGTCGGGATCTACGGCGGCGGCGACCAGATCGAAATCATCCGCGGCGACGCCTTCTACCAGAGCTATATCTGCCATCTGCCACGATCGGTTGTGGAGCTCGCGCAGTCGGGCCGACTGGACTTCCTGTCGGCGGCCCTCTTCCCCTCGACCTGTGACGTGATCCGCAACCTCTCGGGGATGTGGCAGCTCCTGTATCCAGAGATGTATGTCCGTTACCTCGATCTTCCGCATCAACGCAACACCGAGCTCGGCGGCGCCTTCTGGGAGCGCGAGCTGCGCACCCTGCTCGACGATCTCGGCGAGGTCTCCGGCCGCCCTGCGACCGACGAGGACCTGCTCCGATCAATCGAGACGTATCGCGAGGTGCGGCACCTGATCCTCGATTTGTACAGTGTCAGGCGGGACGAGCCGTGGCTCATCCCCACCGAGGAGCTCTACCTGCTGATGCGCGCGGCCGAGGTGGTGCCGCCGGAGGTCTTTCTCGAGCGGGGCCGGGCCTACCTCGAGGCGGCGCACGCCGAGCCCGGCCGACGGCGGGACAACAGCCGGGTGGTGGTGGTCGGCACCTTCTGCGAGCAGCCGCCGCTGGGGCTGATCAAGACCATCGAGCGCGCCGGCTGCTACATCGTCGACGACGACTTCCTGGTCGGCAACCGGCTTCTCGAGCAGGACGTTCCCTCAGACGGCGACCCGGTGCGCGCCCTTGCCGAGACCTTCATCGACCACGCGTGCAAGACCTCTGTTTTGTATGAGCCGGACCCCGAGGGCAAGGGCCGACTGATGAAGGAGCGTGTGGCCGCGGCGAAGGCCGACGGCGTGATTTTCGCTGCGCCGAGCTTCTGCGATCCCGCCCTCCTCGACCGGCCGATGCTGCGCGCCGGCGCCGAGGCCGAGGGCATTCCGTGCATCGCCTTCAAGTACTCCGAGAACAGCGGCCAGTTCCAGCAGTTCCGCGAGCAGGCCGGCACCTTCTCGGATGCAATCAAGCTGTGGGGGGGCGTGTGATGGGTGCCGGCGAAGAGAGCAGGGTTCAGAAGGACCGCTCGATGGTCCTGCAGAAGGACATGATCGCCAACCACTTCGAGCGCCTGGAGCGGGCGCCGAAGAGCGGTGAGCCCGTCGTCTACACCTTCGTTCCCGGCAACCTCACAGAGCTCATCAGATCCTTCGGCGCGCTGCCCGTGCTGCCCGAAATCAACGCGCTGCAGTCGGGTATGCGCGGTAAGAGCAAGGACTACATCGCCGCCGCCGAGCGCGCCGGCCACTCCGAGGACGTCTGTACCTACGTCAAGTGCGACATCGGGATGCTCAAATCGGGCAACATCGGTCCCACCGGAACCAAGCTGCCCGACCCCGACCTGCTGCTGCTCTCCTACACCGGCTGTTACACCTTCATGAAGTGGTTCGAGCTGCTGCGAGAGGAGTACGATTGCCCGACGGTGTTCCTGCAGATCCCCTACCAGGGAGACGGTCAGTTGGCGCAGGAGCACCGCGACTACATCACCAACCAGATCCGATCCGACCTGATCCCGGCGCTCGAGAAGGTGACCGGTCGATCCTACGACGAGGAGCGGCTGCGTCACCACCTCGGGCTCGCCGCCGAGGCCGAGGATCACCTTGTGGCGGTGCTCGAATCAGCCAAGAACAGGCCGAGCCCGATCGACGCTTACTTCGGCGGCGTCTACTACGTCGGCCCGATCTTCTCGTCTTTTCGCGGTACCAAGGAGGGCGTCGAGTACTACACGGAGCTGCGCTCCGAGGTCGAGGCGCGAGTCGCAGCCGGGTTGGGGCCGATCACCCCGGACGGTCCCCTCGACGACCAACGCTTCCGGTTGGTGGTGGAAGGCCCACCCAACTGGACGAGCTTCCGCGAGTTCTGGCGGATGTTCTCCGAGGAGCACGCGGTGGTGGTCGCCTCCACCTATACCAAGGTCGGCGGCACCTACGACTTCGGCTTCCGCCACGACCCCGACGACCCTCTCGGCACGATGGCGGACTACTGCGGCGGCTGCTACACCAACCTCAACCTACCGAGCCGCATCGACATGCTGGTGACCTACATCCGCGACTACTCAGCGGACGGGTTCCTCATCAACTCGGTCAAATCGTGCAACTCATTCTCGGCGGGCCAGCTGATGATGCTGCGCGAGGTCGAGAAGCGGACCGGGATCCCGGGCGCATTCATCGAGTCGGACCTCGTCGATCCGCGGTACTTCTCGGCGGCCAACATCAAAAACCGCATCGAGAGCTATCTGCAGATGCTCGCGGCGCGGGCGGGCGCGGCGTGAGATGAAGTGCTCCGTTGGCATCGATCTCGGGTCCACCACCACCAAGGCGGTGGTCCTCGATGAGGACGGCGCCATCCTCGGTCGCGGCATCACCAACTCACGCTCCAACTACGATCTGGCGGCCAAGGTGGCACGCGAGGAGGCGTTCATCACCGCCCGCTTCGGGCTGCTACGGCAGAAGGTCGAGGAGGTCGCCGGGCCGCAGCTGCTCGACCGCCTTTTGAAGGCGTTCCGCCTCAGCCAGACCCTCGCGCAGCTCGAGCGTCTGGGTTCAGAGATCGCCGACGAAATCGAGCGCACCGTCGCCGATCATCTTGCCGCTGCGGCTCATGAGGCTGTCGCCGGGATCTTCGACGACACCGAGGCCGAGGAGGAGGCGTGGTTCACCGACGACGATCCGGCGCCACGGTCCGACTTCTTCCGCGACGCCGCCGGCTCGGCCTACATGCGGCACGCCGAGGAGATCGCCGACCCCGACGGCGTCAGCTTCGACCTCCTCGTCGGTCTCTACGACAAGTGCATCATCCGGGTCGAGAACGAGCCCCTCGAGCTCGGCTTTCGCCATCACATTAAAGGCGCGCTCGAGCGCATCGGCGACCCTGCGGAGGTCCACTCGGCGGTGGCGGCGGCGCGCGACGCCGAGCTCGAGGAGGTGGAAACCGTCGGAACCGGTTACGGCCGCGCGCGGCTGCCGTTTCCCAAGGAGCAGATCCGCTCCGAGATCCTCTGCCACGGGCTCGGCGCCCACACCCTGTTCCCGAGCACGCGGACGGTTCTCGACATCGGCGGCCAGGACACGAAGGCGATCCAGGTGGACGGCGACGGCATCGTCACCAGTTTCCAGATGAACGACCGCTGCGCCGCCGGCTGCGGCCGTTATCTGGGCTACATCGCCGACGAGATGAATATCGGGCTGCACGAGCTCGGCCCCCTGGCCGAGACGAGCACCCGGCACGTCAAGATCAACTCGACCTGCACGGTCTTTGCCGGCGCCGAGCTGCGCGAGCGTCTGTCGCTGGGCGAAAACCGCGAGGACATCCTCGCCGGCCTCCACCGCGCGATCATCCTGCGAGCGATGTCGCTGCTCGCTCGCTCGGGCGGGATCGACGAGGAGTTCACCTTCACCGGCGGCGTCGCGCGCAACCCGGCTGCGGTCAAGGCGCTGCGCCGGCTGTGCGAGGAGACGTACGGAGAACGCACGCTCAACATCTCGCCGGACAGCATTTTCACCGGCGCGCTCGGGGCCGCGCTGTACGCCCACCGGGAAGCCCGAGCATGACGATCACGGCCGGTATCGATGTCGGGTCGGGGGCGGTCAAGGCCGTGGTCATGGAGTCCGACGGCGACTCCCAACGGATCCTGTCTTCGACCGCGAGCAGGATCCGGCGCCGCGATGTCCGCGCGGTGGTGGACGAGGTCTTCTCCTCGGCCGCGCGAGGCGCCGAGGTCGAGACGATCGACTACGTGGCGACCACCGGCGAGGGCGAGGACTTCCCGTTCGCCACCGGCCATTTCTACGGGATGACCACCCACGCCCGCGGCGGGCTCTTTCTCGAGCCCGAAGCACGGGCGGTCCTCGACGTCGGTGCCCTCCACAGCCGCGCGGTCTTGATGAACGGGCAGGGGAAGGTCCTCTCTTATAAAATGACAAGCCAGTGCGCCTCGGGGTCGGGTCAGTTCCTCGAGAACATCGCCCGCTATCTTGGGGTCTCACAGGCCGAGATCGGCGAGCTGTCGCTGACCGCCGACGATCCCGAGAAGGTTTCGTCGATCTGCGCGGTGCTGGCCGAGACCGATGTCATCAACATGGTCTCGCGTGGAATCTCCACCCCGAATATCCTGCGCGGCATCCACGAGAGCATGGCGCTCCGATTCGCGCGCCTCCTGCGCTCGATCGGCGCCTCAGGCGTGGTCCTCGTCACCGGCGGGCTCGCGGGCGACGCCGGTCTGCTCACCGCGATTCAGGACGGGCTCGACGAGGACAACCGATTCGCCGGAAGCCTGCGGGTGGCAAGCCACCCGCTCAGTATCTTTGCCGGGGCCATAGGCGCCGCTATCTGGGGCGCCTTTCGCCACGGTAAGCTCGACCTTGGAGGAGCAGCATGGAAGGCGACTACACCGACGACCCAGGCGTCGTCATCCGCAACCTGAGGCCCGAGGACTGCTCGCGGCTGGTTGCGATCGACGAGCAGCTCACCGGCCGCAGCCGACAACTCTGGTACGAGGGCAAGCTCAAGCGGGCACTCGAAGAAAGCGACCTCCAGGTCTCACTCGGCGCGGAAAGCGACGGTAGGCTGGTTGGCGCAATGATCGCGGCGGTCCATTTCGGTGAGTTCGGTCTGCCCGAGCCGCAGGCGGTTCTCGACACGGTGCTGGTCGACCCGGCGTTCGGTCGTCGCGGCGTCGCGCGCGCAATCTTCGAGCAGCTCTTGCTCAACCTCAGGGCGCTGCGCATCGAGAGGATGCGCACCGAGGTGGCCTGGGACGATCACGAGTTGGTCTCTTTTTTCGCCAAGATGGGATTCCGCCCCGTACCGCACCTGGTGCTCGAAACCGAAGTCCAGGGAGAGATTCCATGAACCAAGAAAAGCGACCCTCCGCCATCAAGAAGATTCGCGCCACGGGCGCGATGCGCGAGGTCATGGCCGAGTACTTCTCCGAGCTCGACGAGGCCGCGAGGACGGGCTCAGAGAAGATCGCGTGGTGCACCAGCGTCGGGCCGGCCGAACTGCTGCGGTCATTCGGCTTCCTGGTGTACTTCCCGGAGAATCACGGCGCACTCCTGGGCTCCTCGCGGATGGCAGCCGACCTCATCCCGGCGGCGACCGCGGCCGGCTACTCGCCGGAGATCTGCTCCTACCTGACGAGCGATGTCGGCGCGTACCTGAGCAAGACCACCCCACTGACCCGCGCCTTCGGGATGGAGTCGGTGCCGAAGGCGGACGTCCTGGTCTACAACACCAACCAGTGTCGCGATGTCCAGGACTGGTTTGCGTTCTATGAGCGCGAGTGGGGGGTACCGATGCTCGGGATCCGCACACCGCGCTCCGTCGGCAACCTCGACGCGGCGATCGTCCACGGGCTGGTCGAACAGCACAAGGCCCTGATCCCACACCTTGAGGAGATCTCCGGCCAGAGATTCGACATTGACC
>Ga0255043_10000172_pt1 | contig 11764 bp, 10 predicted proteins | sample BC1_12_9_MG_FD_182778 | JGI IMG/M metagenome (GOLD analysis project Ga0255043, IMG submission 182778) | Seawater microbial communities from Strait of Georgia, British Columbia, Canada - BC1_12_9 | ecosystem: Environmental > Aquatic > Marine > Strait | place: Canada: British Columbia | collected... | reverse complement strand
TGAGACAACCAGAAATGGGAGGATCTTGTTGGATAAAGCAAAGCCTTTCAATTAAAAGGCTGGACGATAGGAGCCGGATGAGCCGAGAGGCTCACGTCCGGATGTGTGAGAGCCTGGGGGTGAGATTCTCCGGGCTACTCGACTCTTGACTTTTAGCCACCTAATTCTGAGTTAATGTGTCCAGTGGATATGTTAACTCCTTTAGCAAAAACAAATTTACTTAGTTAATAAAGAGTTATTTTTTTAGGGTGGACTGTTCCGGGCCGCGCAGGAAGGCTATTATCATGCCAAGGATGGCGATAAAGCCTCCTGCCAGCATGACAATATGAAAGCTTTCCATGAAAATTTCTTCCAGGGAAGGGTGATACTCTTTCAGGCTTAAGCCGTTACTCAATGTAAAAAAAACACTGTTAAAAATTGCCCCGGCGATAGCCACTCCCAGGACCATTCCCAGGTTGCGGGCTGCAGCAACTGTTGCTGATGCCACTCCCCGGCTTTCAGGTGAAACGGCGCTGAAGGCGGTAGCACTGTTGGGCGGTAGGAAAAGAGCGGTGCCGATGCCGGCCAGGGATAAACGCCAGATTATAGAGAAAAATGAAGCATTGGCAGGGATGGTGGAAAGGGAAAAAAGTGAACAGGAAATAATGGCCATTGCCAGGGTGCAGAGCAAACGGGAACCGATGCGGTCATAAAGTGCTCCGGAAAAGGGTGAGACAACAAATAAAGAGACAAAAATGCAGGCCATGATTCCACCTACGACATTTACCGGATAGCCGCCGGGATGGATAAGATAAAAGGGCATGAGGAAAACAAGGGCAAAGAGACAGACAAACAGAATAACCGCTGCTATGATCGGCATAGAAAAAAGCCTGATCGCAAAAAGTGAGCGTGAAAGTATAGGATGCTTGACCCGCGTTTCAACGTAGATAAGACAGGCTGCAGCCAGAATGGAAATTGCTATGAGCGAAAGGGTGGGTAAGGAAAAATATCCCCAATCATAGGCATGGGTTATACCCATAAGAAGTGAGCCCAAAAGGATTGCCAGGAGAACTGCTCCAGGCCAGTCAAAGGTCTCCTGTCTGGTGATATCCGCCTTGCTTCCCTTTAAGAGAAAAAACACTCCTGCTGCGGTGAGGAGGCCGATGGGGACATTTATGTAGAAAATGGAACGCCAGGAAAAATAATAGATCAGCAGGCCTCCCAGCACAGGTCCGGCGGTCAGGCCGGAAGCCACAACCGCCCCCATCATGCCGATCGCCCTGCCCCGTTCTGTTTCCGGGAAGGTATCAACAATCAGGGCCGGAGTACAGGCCATGGTCATTGCAGCGCCGAGGCCCTGGAAAAAACGGGCTCCGATAAGCCAGTGAGCCGAAGGTGCAATGCCGCAAAAAAAGGAACCAAAGGAAAAGAGACATAATCCAAGGCTGTAAACCATGCGCCTGCCACGGATATCGCTTAGTCTTCCGAAGGAAAGCAGCAGGGAGGTCACGGTCAAAAGGTATATCATGGTCACCCATTGGATGGTGGCAAGGGGAACCCCTAAATCAGCCATGATTGAAGGAAGTGCTATATTTACAATGGAGCCGTCCAGTGTTGCCATAAAGATGCCGATGGCAACCATCAGAAATATGAGCCAGTTTTGGGTTTTTGGAAAGGTTTTGGGGTCTGTCATAGGCATTGGCCCATATTGGTAAAAAATATACCAATGTCAACTTAAATTATACTTTTTTGCGGAAAATGTTTTACAAAGGTGATTTATTGTATCGGTGAGATAGATCTGGTGTTTCAGGAAGGTGAAAGTGCTCCCAGGTGGATATCGGAGGAGTTTTAAAGGTGAAGCGGCCACACATGTTTTTACCTTATCAGGATAATTGTGAAAAAAGGGTTGTGCGGTGAAGCACAACCTTTTGGGTAGCATCTGGTGGGCGATACGGGATTCGAACCTGTGACTTCCACCGTGTGAAGGTGGCACTCTTACCACTGAGTTAATCGCCCGATATGTCAAAATTAATCCACTGCCTGCCAAACTTCAACCTTATTTTATCTGGGCTGGCGACAGAAATTCATCAATTTACCCTTATGGATACACAAAAAATACTTGCCGATTCAAGGGGGTTTGGGTATTTTCACCTAGTTATTCCTATCAATTTAATAATAGTGATGAAATCATAGTGTATGGTTTCATCTTTTTTATGATTTTCAGGAGGTAAAACGTGACAACAAAATCTACTGATAAACTCTGGATGTCGGGCAACGAAGCCCTGGCCCTTGGAGCCTATGAAGCGGGGGTAAAGGTTGCCTCAGGTTATCCTGGGACTCCGTCTACCGAGATTATGGAAAATCTCTCAAAATACGAGGGGGTGTATACGGAATGGGCTCCCAATGAAAAGGTGGGGTTGGAAGTTGCTCTTGGCGCCTCTTTTGTCGGTGTAAGGGCCCTGGCCACCATGAAGCACGTGGGCATGAATGTGGCTGCTGACCCGCTTTTCACCTCTTCCTACACCGGCATCCGTGGAGGTTTGGTCATTATCAATGCTGATGACCCTGAGATGCACAGTTCCCAGAATGAACAGGACAACCGCAATTATGCCTTTGCCGCCAAGCTGCCAATGCTGGAGCCCTGTGATCCTCAAGAGGCCAAAGAGTTTTTGAAGACAGCCTACTGGTTAAGCGAGGGCTATGACACCCCGGTGATAGTACGGACAACGACCCGTATCGCCCATGTCAAGGGCCAGGTGTCGCCCGGTGAAAAAACAGGTTCATCTGTGACGCCGGGAATAGTTAAAGATGCTGCCAAGTTTGTCATGCTACCGGCCAATGCCAGGAACAGGCGTAAATTTGTCACGGAGCGCATGAAAAAGCTTTCTGAATTTGCCGAGACCTTTCCGGAAAATCGCATTGAATGGGGTGACGGGACGAGAGGATTTATTACCAGCGGCATTTCCTATCTGTATGTCAAAGAGGCCTTTCCCGAGGCCTCGGTTTTAAAGCTGGGTATGGTATGGCCTCTGCCTGAGAAGATGATCAGGAGCTTTGCCGAACAGGTTGACGAGCTCTTTATCGTTGAGGAGCTTGATCCTTTTCTGGAATTACATATCAAGGCCATGGGCATCCGGTGTCACGGCAAGGACCTGATCCCGGCTGAGGGCGAGTTCAACCCCGCTATCATCAGGAAAGCAATTACAGGGGAAGATGCTACTCAATTTGCTCCGGTTGCATTGCCGCCCCGGCCGCCGAACATGTGCCCGGGATGCCCGCACCGCGGCCTTTTTTATGCCCTGTCCAAGCAGAAGGTCTTTGTGGCAGGTGATATCGGCTGCTATACCCTGGGTTTTCTGCCACCCTTATCCTCCATGGACTCATGTGTTTGCATGGGTGCCGGGGTATCTGCGGTTCACGGTATGGCCAAGGCTTTAGGGGATGACGGCATGGGCAAAGCAGTTGCGGTCATCGGTGATTCCACCTTTGTGCATTCCGGCATCTCAGGTCTTATCAATATTGTATATAATGACAGTTATTCCACCGTTATTATCGTTGATAATCGCATAACAGCCATGACCGGCCAGCAGCCCAACCCTGCCTCTGGAACCAATATTAAGGGTGAACCTGCGCAGATGCTTAATTTTGAAGAACTCTGCAAGGCAATTGGTGTCAAGCATGTGGTTACGGTCAACCCCCATAATATGAGTGAAACGAAAAAGGTGCTGAAAGAGGAGATTAATCGGCCGGAACCTTCCGTGGTAATCAGCCGGGCACCGTGTGTTTTAATTCCCTCGGAAAAGAAGCGGGTGAAAATACCGTATAATACCATCCGGGAGAACTGTACCGGCTGTAAGGCCTGCCTTGGTATCGGTTGCCCCGCCATCCACTGGGTACCGGTAACTCCGGAAGAGGGGGCAAAGCTTGGTTTCAAAGAAAAACAGAAGGGACATTCCGAGATCAGTATTGAATTATGCAACGGCTGCGGTCAGTGTGCGGAGCTTTGCAAATTTGACGCCATCACCATAAAGGAGGACAAGTAATGAGTGAGCAGGGAAATATTCTCTTTTGCGGTGTCGGAGGCCAGGGCATTCTGCTGGCCAGCGAGGTGACTGCTTACAGCCTGCTGGCGGCTGGAATGGAGGTGAGAAAAAGCGAAGTGCATGGCATGGCCCAGCGGGGCGGTTCAGTTACTGCGCATCTGCGCTACGGGGATAAAGTTTATTCTCCGTTGATCAGTCCAGGTGAAGCGGATATAGTTGTTGCCTTTGAAATGATGGAAGCGGTGCGCTATCTTCCATACATGCGCTCTGATAGCAAAATTATAGTAAATACCCATAAGATTCTTCCGCCTGTAATTGCAACGGGTAAGATGGAGTACCCTGAAAATGTGTTGGACAAACTGACGAGCCGTGATATTCATCTCCAAGCGTTCGACGCCTTTGAGATTGCCAGCAGGGTTGGAGAGGTGAGGGCGGTCAATATTGTTATGGTCGGAGTATTATCCACCTATCTTCCTATTGACGAGCAGGTATATGTGGATGTTATGAATGAACGGATTCCCGAACGGTTCAGGGATGTTAATATCAAGGCCTTTCAGGAAGGCAGGAAGTTAGCAGTTCAAACAGGCTAAGGAGACAGGCATGATTTGGAACGAGGAATTTGAAACACTGCCAAGGGAGCAGTTGAAAATTTTACAGCTTAAAAGGCTGAAGGACCTGGTGGAGCGCAGTTATTACCAGGTGAAGCCCTACCGTGAAAAAATGGATGAGGCTGGCATAAAGCCGGCCCATATTAAATCCCTGGCTGATCTGCAGAAACTGCCTTTTACCACCAAGGATTTCCTACGGGATAATTATCCTTTCGGACTTTTCACCGTGCCCCTGGATCAGGTTGTTCGGGTACATGCCTCATCAGGCACCACTGGAAAACCAACGGTTGTCGGTTACACCAAACGGGATATTGAAACTTGGGCCGAGGTTATGGCAAGGGCATTGGCATGCGGCGGTGTACACCGGGGCGATGTGGTGCATAATGCTTATGGGTACGGGTTATTCACCGGGGGGCTTGGAGCCCATTACGGGGCCGAGAAACTCGGCGCTACGGTTGTGCCGATCTCAGGCGGTCAAACCAAGAGACAGATCATGATCATGCAGGATTTCCATTCCACTGTCCTGCTGGCCACACCATCCTATGCCCTCAATATTGCTGATACCATGGCAGATATGGGTGTCGATTCTTCCAGGCTTTCTCTCCGGGTCGGTATTTTTGGCGCCGAACCCTGGAGTGATAATATGCGGGAAGAGGTGGAAAAAAAGCTGGGGTTAAAGGCCATTGATATTTACGGCTTGAGTGAAATTATCGGTCCGGGTGTATCCATGGAATGCATTGAAGCACAGCATGGGTTGCATATATTCGAAGATCATTTTATGCCGGAGATCATTGACTCTGATACCGGTGAAGTGCTGCCAATGGGTGAGGAAGGTGAGCTTGTTTTTACCACACTGACAAAGCAGGCTTTTCCGCTTATCCGCTACCGGACCAAGGATATTACCAGGCTCATTGCCGAGCCCTGTGTCTGCGGCAGAACATTTGTGCGTATGGAAAAAATTACCGGCCGTACCGACGACATGCTGATCATTCGCGGGGTGAATGTTTTTCCAACCCAGGTTGAACATGTTCTTATGGGTGTTGAGGGAGTCGAACCCCATTACCAGATTATTGTGAACAGGGAAGGCTCAATGGATACTATGGAAGTCCAGGTAGAGGTAAGTGAGGAGCTTTTTTCCGATGAGGTGAAAAACCTGGAGAATTTGAGTAAACGCATACAGGCGGAAATCAAAGATTTGATCGGTTCCAGCTGCAAGATCACCCTGGTTGAGCCTAAAACTATCCAAAGAAGTGAAGGTAAAGCAAAACGGGTGATTGACAATCGTAAATTATAGTATTTTAAATAATACTGTTTTGCATTTTTTCATTTTCAGGTAGAACAGTGTTGCCAACCTTTGATTCGATTTCAGCGAGAGGTAGGATATGAAAGTTGATCAAATTGCCGTATTTTTGGAGAATAAGTCCGGACGACTGGCCGCTATTACCAAGGCTTTAAGTGACAACAACATTAACATCCGTGCTCTTTCGGTGGCAGATACTGCAGATTTTGGTATTCTGCGCCTGATAGTGGATGATACCGAAAAAGCGACACGGGTTTTAAAAGAAGAGGGCTTTACAATTGGCAAGGGAGTTGTAATTGCAGTTGAGGTTGCTGACAAACCCGGAGGACTCGCCAAGGTGCTCTCTGTACTCCATGAAGCAGGGCTGAACGTTGAGTACATGTATGCTTTTGTAGAAAAAAGCGAAGAGAATGCAGTGCTCATTTTCCGTTTTGATGACCCGGATATGGCCATTACAATTTTACAAAATGCAGGAATAAAGATATTGACAAGTCAGGAAGTGCAGTCAATTTAAAGTAATATTAAGTGGGGGGAGTATTGATCTTTAGATTAGAGCAATAATCCAGTTAGCTAAAACGAACAGGGAGGTTGAAACGTGATGAAGCAAGTATGGAATTCTGTATTAATAGCAGCAATATCATTTTGCCTGGTGGCTGTTTTTTCACTAGGGGCCTGTACCAAGAAGGCCGAAGAGAAGAAAGAAGTAAAGAAGGCAGTCGAGGAAGTTAAAGAGGTAGTGAAGGAAGATATCAAGGTCGGAGCCATACTTGCTGTTACCGGTCCTGCCTCATTTTTGGGTGGTCCTGAGGCCAGGACTCTGGAAATGATGGTTGAAGATATTAATGCGAATGGCGGTGTCAATGGTCACAAAATTGATTTGATTATCAAAGATTCCGGCGCCAATCCTGAAAAAGCCATTTCGTTCACCAAGCAGCTTATTGAGGAAGACAAGGTTTTTGCAATTCTTGGACCTTCCACCAGCGGCGAAACTATGAAGATTAAGGATATCGTTGAAGAATCCCAGATGATCCTTGTCTCCTGCGCTGCTGCTGAAGTGATTGTCAATCCGGTTGCTAAATATGTTTTTAAAACACCCCAGAAGGACAGCCATGCTGTGCAGAAGATTTACGGCACCATGAAAGACCTGGGTATTACCAAGATCGCGGTACTGGCAGGAAATACAGGCTTTGGTAAAGCAGGCAGGGGCCAGCTTGAGAAAATGGCTTCAGATTTTGGAATTGAAGTCCTCATCGCAGAAACCTATGACAAAAAGTCCACGGACCTGTCTGCTGTTGTTGCAAAGTTGATGGCAAACAAGGACATCCAGGCTGTAGTCAACTGGTCAATTGTTCCAGCCCAGGGCATTTTGGCCAAGAACATGAGGCAGGCCGGTTGGGACGTGCCATTATTCCAGAGCCATGGTTTTGGAAATGTTAAGTATATAGAAGCCGGTGGAGCAGCAGCCGAAGGCATTATTTTTCCGGCTGGCCGTCTGCTGATCGCCAACAGTCTGGCTGAAGATAATCCACAGAAGGGCCTGTTGGTCAAATATCTCATTGATTATGAGACAACGTACCCGGATGATAAGGTTTCTACCTTTGGTGGTCATGCTTACGATGCACTCACAATACTGGTTGCTGCCATTGAAAAGGCAGGCACTGATAAAGAGATGGTGCGTGATGCAATTGAAAATCTGCAGGGTGTTGCTGGTACTGCCGGAGTTTTCAACTTCTCAGCAGAGGATCATAACGGTCTGGACATAAATTCTTTTGAGATGCTGACAGTAAAAGACGGTAAATTTGTCGTCTACAATAAGTAATCAAAAGTATATAATAATAATTTAGCAGCAGGGGCGGAGAATTTCATTATCTCTCCGCCCCTTTTCCTGTTATGTAGCATTTTCGTATGACTCCTGAACTCTTCATACAATACCTTTTTGCCGGCATAACCTATGGCATCATCTATGCCATTGTGGCCATCGGCTTTAACATCATTTACAACACCACAGGTATTATCAATTTTGCTCAGGGTGAGTTTGTCATGCTGGGTGGCATGATCGCCATCACCATGCATTCTTTTATGCCAATTCCTCTTGCAATTGTTGTCGCAGTGCTCATCACCATGGTTGTCGGTGCGTTGATTGAAATGGTTTTTATCCGCTGGTTGGAAAGTCCATCGGTTTTACGGATGATTATTATCACCATTGGAATTTCCATTCTGGTTCGGGAAGTGGCGCTGCATATTTGGGGTGAAAGTGTACGTGCGTTACCCTATTTCATCGGCAACGAGGTGACTTCTGTATCTATCCTGGGTGCGAGAATCTCACCACAGGTTCTTTGGGTTATAGGTGTCTGTTCGTTTATGGTCGCTGGCTTGAGCCTTTTTTTCAAGTTCACTTCACTGGGGCGTGAGATGCGGGCTTGTGCCGCTAATAGACGGGCAGCAACATTATGCGGCATAAATGCGAAAAATATGGTCACCCTGTCCTTTATTCTTTCGGCAGGAATCGGGGCCGTGGCGGGATGCGTCATGTCTCCCATTACTTATTCCGATTATTCAATGGGACCCAATCTGGCAATCAAGGGCTTTACTGTTGCAGTTATCGGTGGCTTGGGCAACAGCATTGCTGCAGTTGCAGCCGGCTTGCTGCTTGGTATTATTGAGGCTTTTTCTGTCTCTGTCCTTCCCCTGGCTTTTCAGGATGCCATTGCTACATCTCTTTTGCTCATCATTCTGTTTATCAGGCCGCATGGCCTGTTTGGCAGCAGTGACTTGGCCAGCCTGAAGGAATTCTAATGGATTTATTGAAAAGATATATCCCTGTTCTTTTTCTGTTGACTGTAGTGGTGATTATTCAGCTTGTGACCCATTTTACGGAAACCACCTATTACCTGACCCAGTTAACCATGTCAGCCTATTATTCTGTCGTGGTTATCGGTCTTTGCGTTTTGATGGGATACGGTGGCCAGATTTCACTTGGGCATGCCGGTTTTTTTGCCATTGGCGGTTACCTTGCTGGAGCACTCACCACCCATAACCTGTTATCTCTACAGGAACACGGTTTGGTGTCTTTGCTTGATAAGGTCGGATTGCTGGTCGACAGTACGGGTCTTTATGGAGATACACTCCTTACAGTTCAGCCTTGGGCAGCTTGCATTGTTGCGGTTTTGACAGCCGGTGTGATTGCCCTGGCAATTGGCGGACCTATTTTGAAACTGAAAGGTCATTACCTTGCTATGGCAACCCTTGGTTTTGGGATAATAATTTATCGGATTGCTCTTGCCAGTGCATACTTTGGAGAGGCTGATGGTATATCCCAGGTTCCCGGCTTTCAATTGTTCCCGGGTGTTGAGTTGAGCGGCAGTTTTGGAGCCAGGGTATCAAATTACTATATTGCCTGGGGTATGGTTGTTGTTGCTGTTATATTGTTGTTGAATCTGATTCATTCCAGGGTGGGCAGGGCATTACGTTCAATCCACGGAGCTGAAGAGGCTGCCAATGCCATGGGGGTCAATACAGCCCGGTACAAGCTCTATATTTTTGTATTAAGTGCAGTATTTGCTGCTATAGCTGGTGTGTTTGTCACTCACTACAATGGTGGGATCGGGCCCTCGGAGGCTGGGGTCATGAAATCAGTGCGTTATGTAGCCATTGTTGCAGTGGGCGGTATGGCAAATATCTGGGGTGCGCTTATCATGGGAATTGTGCTTAATTTTCTCTCTTTACGGGGAGTTTTCGGGTCTTATGATGATGCGGTTTTTGGGGTTATCCTGGTTATTATCATGCTTTTTGCCCCGGAAGGGATATTGAAAATTAATCCATGGCAGAAGATAAAATCGCTGGTAGCTCTTTACAGGACACAGGATAAAGAAGAGTCGGCGATTGAGAATTGAACAGTTGCTTGAAATCTAATATCAATATGGATTTTTTTAAAACTAATTACAGGAACGCTTGCAAGGAATTATAAGTCGTGGCTCTTCTCGAAATACAAAACCTGAATCGACATTTCGGTGGCCTGCATGCTGTGAACAGTGTCAGCTTCACAGTGGAGCAGGGCATGATAAAAGCAGTCATTGGGCCGAACGGAGCCGGGAAGACAACGTTGTTTAACCTGATTGCCGGTAACCTTCCGGCTAATTCAGGGGCAATTTATTTCAATGAAACGAAGATCAACGGGAGCAAGCCATATCAGATTGCCAGGCTTGGTCTGTCAAGAACATATCAAAATATAAAGCTTTTTCACGGTATGACCGCGCTTGAAAATGTCATGCTCGGAAGGCACATCAGGAGCAAAGCCGGGTTCATGGCCGGAATGTTGAACTTGCCCTGGACATGGCCTGAAGAAAGGCTGATCAGGGATAAAGGTATGGAGTATCTTGATCTTCTTGGTGTGGCCGACTGTGCGGATATAGAGATCAGTAATCTTTCGTTTGGCCAGCAGCGCGGGGTGGAATTTGCCAGGGCCCTTGCCACAGAACCAACCTTGCTCCTGCTTGATGAACCGGCAGCAGGTCTTAATATTTACGAGACAGCTGAAATAGGACGTCTTATTACAAAAATACGGGAAAGCGGTGTAACGATCCTGCTCGTTGAGCATGATATGTCTCTGGTTATGGATATATCTGACGAGATAGTGGTGTTAAGTTTTGGCGAAAAGATTGCCGAAGACCTGCCGCATAATATTCAGCAGAACGAGGAAGTAATCCGTGTCTACCTGGGGGATGAGGGGTAGGGATTGAAGATTGAAGATTGAAGAATGAAGGATGGAAGGACAGGAGTTGCCAGTTAACAGAAATAAAAGTGTGGGGCGCATGAAGAAAAAGATGATTTTTCTTAATCTTCAATTTCTCAAATTTTCAATTTATTTAGCTGCCCGCTGATAGCTGCCTCAAGAATGAAGAATAAACAAAGATTAATACTGCAAATTATGCCGCAGGAGAACAATGTTAAAGGTTAAAAATCTTGAAGCAGGATACGGTAAGCTGCGGGTGCTCAAACGCATCTCAATGCATGTTGATCCGGGTGAGATAGTCACTATCATAGGGGCAAACGGTGCCGGGAAAACAACTCTCTTGCATACAATAACTGGACTGGTAAAGATTGGTACTGGTGAAATTGTTTTTAAAAACAATAATTTACAAAAAATTTCAGCGGAAAAAATTGTTGCTGCCGGATGCTCACTGGTCCCGGAAGGCAGACAGGTTTTTTCCACCATGACGGTTCAGGAAAACCTGATCCTGGGTGGATATGTCCAGGCGAAACGGGACAGGAAGAGTGTCGATTATGAAATGGCAAGGGTGTTTGAACTTTTTCCGGTATTAAAAGAACGGGATAAGCAGTTGGCTGGGACTCTTTCAGGCGGTGAGCAGCAGATGCTTGCCATGGGCAGGGCTCTGATGGCCAAGCCTTCTCTTATTATGATGGATGAGCCCTCCACCGGTCTTGCCCCGTTGATAGTCAAAAATATTTTTCAGGTTATCCTGAGGCTTCGGGAAGAAGGGAATACTGTCTTGCTGGTAGAGCAGAACGCAAAAGCTGCCCTGGGTATTGCAGATCGTGGCTATGTTCTGGAGACCGGTAAAATCATCCTGCAGGGCGCGGCTGAAGATCTCCTGCAGAACAGGGATGTGCAGAGGGCCTACTTGGGTAGAGAAAGTGACTAAAGTTTGGATTGCCTAAAGTTTCAAGTGACTAAAGTGAACTAAAGTTTCAAATAACGTATTGTTCTATTACTCAACTTTAGGCACTTATGATTACGGAATGGAAAATACAGATTGTAATATAAAACTGCAGCGGAGATGAGCCATGAAGTACTGGGAAGAAGACAGGGAGTG
>Ga0255043_10000171_pt1 | contig 11774 bp, 19 predicted proteins | sample BC1_12_9_MG_FD_182778 | JGI IMG/M metagenome (GOLD analysis project Ga0255043, IMG submission 182778) | Seawater microbial communities from Strait of Georgia, British Columbia, Canada - BC1_12_9 | ecosystem: Environmental > Aquatic > Marine > Strait | place: Canada: British Columbia | collected... | reverse complement strand
TATGCCTGTCAACGATTTCTCAACGATCTTGAACGATCCAAAGAGAACAGTGAAGATTTTCCTTATGAATTCAATGATAAAAATGCGGTGATGTTTGAGGAGTGGTGCAAAATATTTTCTCACACAAAGGGAATACTCGCGGGAACACCTATTGAGCTTGCTCCGATAACTCACTTTATTATGGGAAATCTATTCGGATGGGTGCACAAAGAGACAGGTTACCGAAGATTCAAGCAATCATACTGGCAGGTGGCGCGGAAAAACGCAAAGACACAGATTCACGCGCTTCTCGCTCTCTTTGCACTTTTTGTGATTGCAGGAGGTGAACAGCCTGAAGTATTCGCAGCGGCAACGAAAAAAGAGCAGGCAAAACTCACCTATGACGAAGCTGTCACAATGCTCACCAGGTGTAAAATTCTCGTTGAGGGTGAACACTATGAGATAAAATATGGGAAAATAGTATCGCTTGATAACGCTGGATTTTTTAGGCCACTTTCAAAACAAGATAACAAAAGCGGTGATGGTCTTAACCCTAGTTTGGGCTTGATCGATGAATTTCACCAATCACCCACGGCGGAAACCTATGATGCACTTTCTGAGGGAATGGGAGCACGTCCTGAACCGCTGATTAGTATTATCACCACTGCAGGGTATGAACTTCACTATCCTTGCTATCGAGTAGAGTATCAGTTGATCTCACAGATTCTCGATCCTGATAACCCGGTGAATATTGAAACTTACTTTGTCATGGTGAATGAACTTGATTGTAATTTTTCAGATGAAACAATAACGGTTGATGGAAAAAAGATTGCTCCAGGTGAACCGATTGACGATATCAACGATCCGAAAGTATGGGAAAAGGCGAACCCAATTCGTGCAACCTATCAAGTGGGAATTGATGATATTCAATCGAAACTGGATATTGCGCTGGCAGCTCCTGACAAAATGAAAACATTTATGACGAAATATATGAATGTTTGGATGAATCAACGCGCAATGGGATATATGGATTTAGGCCGCTGGGCTGCTTGTGGCTTTGAGGGTGATATATTCGCTGAAATCGAAAAGAGAACTGATATGATGTGTCGCGTGGGGCTCGATTTGTCCGCGCGTGGTGACCTTACCTCTTCAGCTTTTGAATTCAAAGGCACTGATGATAAATATTATGTACTCTCTCACTCGTTTATTCCAGAAGAGATGTTTTTCAGCAAGATAAAAACGGATAATGTACCCTATGATCTATGGGAAAAACAGGGGTGGCTCACCGTTACACCCGGTGCGGTGGTTGATTATAAATATGTGAAAGAGTATGTCCAGAATACCGCAAAAGAGAACGGCTGGTTTATTGAGGAGATCTGTATTGATCCATACGCCGCAACTCAGTTGGGTTCAAGTCTTATTGATGATGGTGAAGAGGTTGTTGAAATTCTGCAGAGAATAAATATTCTTTCGGAACCTACAAAGGATTTTCAGTATGAGGTGAAATCTCTGAGAGTTGTTCACGATAATAACCCCGTTCTCACATGGGCCATTGGAAACGCGGTGACAAAATGTGATCACAATGAAAACAAGATGTTGAACAAAGAGAAAGCGATTGATAGAATTGATCCAATCGCCGCAGTGATAAATTCTCACACCAGAGCAATGACGATTGAAGCACCTGCACAAAATCGAGTGATGTTTATTTAAAGGAGATTGTTAAAATGAGTACAAACGCACCGAGAGAAAAACCTGAAAATTTAGGTTCGCCACCACCGTCTCCACCGCCACCACCTCCGAAAAAATCAAATTAACGCACAAGCGGTTTAAATAGAACTATATTCACGGTGAAGTTTTACCTGTGTTATATTTGAAAGGCCACAACACTGATTTGTTGTGGCCTTTTTTTTAATTGCTCTTTGGATCGTTCTCCCAAAGCCGTTGAGCTTTATCTATGAGAGAATTGAACTTCTGGTGATCAATATCGTTTTCGTTGTAGAAAAGCTTATACAAGCCGCTTCTCGTAAAACCAATATACTCACCTGCTCTCTTGAGAGAGATCGTTAATCCTCTCTCTTTTGAATATTTTGAAGGAGTTACTTTTTTCTTTTTGATAAATCTTTCTCCTCTATTATTGAAATCAACTCTTCTAATTTTAAATTAATATTTTCACTAATTATTTTAATTCCATATTCCCCACCACTAGAATTTTGAAATCTGAGAACATCTTCATTTAAACCTAAAAACAGAAGTGTCGTTTCAAACTTTTTCTTTCCCAAAGAGTTCTGATATGTTACTCTTTCCGATTCTGTACAAGTACAAACCTCGTAACTATCAAAACATAAAGAACATTTACCCAAAGCGATAGCCATACCTACTCCTTAAATTGTTCTGTTAAGCCTAAAACCTCTTTCACCTCACTTTTGAACTGAACAGAGTGCGCTTCACTCATGCTATTTTCGAAAACATAGAGCTTTATTTTATCAATTTTCTTTTCAGAAAACAGTTTCATATCTTCAATGGTGAGATCAATGTAGCAATAGTACTTAAATTCACTTCTAAATGTCACAGAAATGGGAGCTTTCTCTTTTTTCCACACTGAACCATCTTGAAAGAGAACAAAAGCCCCTATACCATCATAAGTCACCGTAGAACCGGAAACTTCAAGATTCAAAATGTACTCCATTTTTTCAGAGCGACCATTTGCATAAATCGCTGCACTTCTTAAAATATCAGTGCTCATTGTGGTAACTCCGGTGAATGAATCGGTTCTGGTTGATACTTTTCCCACTGAAACCGACAATAACAGACAAAGCGTAATAATTGTTTTCATATTTACTCCTGGATTAATTTTTATTTTTCTTCAGTTATGCTAGTAAAGACAACTTGCATATCTTCAGTTTTCCAATGATCATTTATTTTTTCACTGTAATTTTTTATTGCATTTTCAAACATAGCGTAATCTCTAGGAACCCCGATTTTAGTAGTCGTAGCGATTGCATGGTTCACACAAATCTCACCGTGACGCAATAGGCAATGATTACTAGGAAAAACATCTTTATTTTTTTTCTTACTGTGCTTCTTCTCGTTTCTCGGCTTTACAAAGAATGAGAGAATACAATTACTCCCTTTAAGCGCGAAATGAATAGATAATCTTTCATTTATTTTATCATTATTACTCATACTTATTACCTCTATTTAAAGTGAATCCTATAATACTGATCATTCCAACCTTCAATGGGACATGGACCAATATCAATTTTTACAATCTCGAACATTTGGTGACGAATCGGAGTTTGAAAACCTCTTTGGAAACGAACGTGGGTTAATATTTCACGTTTATTCCAAATTTGAGTAGTCCATGTGTCACAAATCCTTCGGTACTCAATACGCTTGTTACCGATTTCAGTCTCATCGTACCAGTGGAATCTTAGAGCAATTTTTAAAATATTATTCGTTATCATTTTGATTCCTCAAAAAATCTTCTTTGAAACTCAAGAGTTAAAACTTTTTCAGGATCTATTCCACGATCAGATAGTTTTACCGATGCTTTCGCAATATTTACCAACTCATATTGACTAATATTACCGCTAACAACAACATCACTCATTTCTCTCAAAAAATTGTCAGGATCGATCAAAAAAGTTTTTTTACCGTGATCTTTTTCAATATAATGTATTGGATGGAATATGAGAAAAACACCACTAGCCAAAACGCAGAGGCTCATACAACCAAAAACAATGTAATTAAAGAACCATTCAGCTTCTGAAATTGGGTGATAATTTAGAAACACTTTAATAGCTGACATCATACACACAGCCATAATACAAAAAATAATACCAATAAATCTAAAACTAGTCATTTTTACTACTCGCTTTCATATAAGATTCACGTCTCTGTTCTAAGTTCATAGGAACAACAATTTCACTATTATCAACAACCACTGAACCACTGTTCCGGTTAATTACAAAACTGCCACCACTTTCAAAGTTTTCCAAGTTTGGTTGTTGAGCAATTGCTTTAGCTTGAGCAAGTGCACATCTTTGAATAGATGCACAAGTATATGCGGCCGCTTTAATCTCTTTTATGTTGTTAGAATCAACATCGTCAAGAGTTTTACTGATAGCAACAATAGCATTTGATATTACTTCTTTGATTGCTTTTTGCTTCTCTTCAATCATTTTTAATCCTCTCAACAAGTAAAACTCCTTCATAACGAGTATTTTCAGGAGCACATTCAACACAAAAGCCATAAGTCTGTTTTATCTCCTCTTTGAGAGCTTTTATCCCACCAATATCAAGATTTAGGCGTTTAGGTCTGAATCCGTTTGCCAAAACAAAACTTCTGATCCTTAATCTAACTGATCGCTCTAATTCACCCATGGTTTATTCCCCGTAAAACTCGTTTAATTTTTCCTCAGATGGAGACTCTACCTCTGAAGGAGAGTAAGTTATCTCTGGTTCAGCATAAACATTAAACCACTTTACAATGCCTTGATCATCCTTAATTCTTATCGGGAAATCAAATACATCTTGATTGAGTACCGGTTCGTCATTGTTTCTGTTAAAAGCAATTATTTCAGCAACGTCACTTGCTGAAGAACCGTATTGTTCATAAGTGTCACCTTCAGAGGGCTCGTAAATTTCGAACTTTGAACATTCGTGATATTTTTCTTCATGAGCAGAAAAAAGAGTTTGTTTGCATTTGTCACAACTTAACATTAAAATCTCCTTGAAAATGTCCAGTACCACACTGAACTCTATTAATATAATCAAAAACAATCCCAAAACGTATACAAAACGTAGAAATTTCTATTTAAACTATTTCTATTAAATAATTCCACTATATTGAAAACAGAGGACCATCTAAAACAGGGGCATTTTTGAATAAATTCGTACAAGATTCACTTGGTATTATCGGTTTTATCTCTGCTTTTTATGGCATTTATCAGCTGAGTGAACCTGTTTCGTTCATTCTCGGTGGTGGTTTTCTCATCATGAACAGTTTATTGAGTAGCAAAAAATGATTTTTGATAATATGAAAAATTTCATTGCTGAAAAACGCAGTGCCTATGAATCATTTAATCTCAAAGATGTTCCAGCGCATTTGCAAAATGTGTTTGGAATGGGTGCCACAGCTTCCGGTGTATCGGTTACTCAAGAAAAATCACTCTCTCTCACTTCAGTTTATTCATGTGTTGACATTATTTCACGCACTATGGCAACGATGCCCCTTCCAGTATACGAAAGAGTTGACAAGAAAAACAAAGAAGTTGCCTACGATCACCCACTTTACAAACTACTTCACAATAAACCAAATTCAGAACAAACCGCTTATCAATGGAGAGCACTTACTGCTGTTCATCAACTTCTTTGGGGTGCTGGCATCTCATGGATTGAGTTTGATAACAAAGGTGAACCAATCGCGTTGTGGCCTATTCCACCGTGGAGAGCATCACCGGAACGAACCAAAAACGGTGAACTTGTTTATCAAGTTTCTCTTCCAAATGGGAAAACAAAAATTTTTCAAACCAGTGAAGTTGTAGTATTTCAATCAATGAGTACTTCAATTGATCGTTGGTTATCTCCAATTCAGTTACACCGTGAAACAATCGGAGCTGCAATGGGTGTGAAAGAGTTTGGAGCTCGTACTTTTGGTCAAGGGGTGAACCCAGCAGGAGTAATGACTCTTCAGAAGTTTGGGAAAGAGGAGACTCAAGAGTCACTTCGTAAAAAATTTGGTGGATATGAAGGTTTAGGAAACGCTCACAAATTGATGTTTGTTGAGGAGGGAATGAGTTTCGAAAAAATCGGACTTCCTCCACAAGATGCACAGTATCTTGAAACTCGCGCTTTTAATGTAACTGAAATAGCGCGAATGTATCACGTCCCTAACTTTATGTTGAATCTCAGTGATGGAAGTTCTAATTGGGGTACTGGTTTAGAGGAGCAGAGCCGTGGTTTTATGACCATTACAATACTCCCTTATGCGACACAGTGGGAACAAGAGCTTGGAAACAAACTCTTTTTCACTCCAAAGTATTTTCCTGAGTTTAATATGGACGGTCTTCAAAGAGCTAATCTTAAATCTCGTACTGAATCATATTGGAAATTCTTTCAAATGGGTGCAATGAGTCCTGATGAAATCAGAGCAAAAGAGAATCACAATCCTCTTCCAAATGGTTTAGGTGAACACTACTACATACCGCTCAATATGGGAACCGCTGAAAATGTGATTGCGGGTAATTACGGCAAAGGTGAAACAGAGAGCGACACTACAAATTCAGAAGAGGGAGAAACTAAAGATGAAGATTGAAAAACGATTCTTAAAAGTGAACAACGTTGAAATCAGAGCCGTATCAAACGGTGAAGGTGAAGATAAGACTGAAGATCGCTTTGTGAGTGGCACAGGTGCGGTTTACGGTGAAGAGGTTGAAATTTGGCCTGGTTATATGGAAAAAGTACGCAGTGGCGCGTTTGATGATAGTCTCACTTCTGATTCTGAGATTAAGAGTTACTTTAATCACAATCCAGATTTTGTTCTCTCTACAACTAAAAGTTCACCAGCTCTTGAACTGAACAGCACTTCAGCGGGACTCGTTTTTGATTCTCCAATTCCTCCCACAACATACGGTGAGGATTTGGCAGTTAATCTCGAAAGAGGAAACGTTCGTGGAGCTTCATTCTCGTTCACTGTGGATGAAGATATTTTGATTATTGATGAGGATGATGTTTATCACCGTGAAATTGTGAAGGCTACTCTTTATGAAGTTGGACCAGTAACAAATCCAGCATATCCACAAACTGAGGTTGGTGTTCGAGATCGTGAAGCATCTTTCAACGAAATTCAAGCGCGTGTGGAATCGGAAAAGAAATTACGAAATAAAAATAGTGGTTCAGATTTAGACCACCTAAAAATGAAACAATCAATTTTAGAATTATCTTAACAGTAACAAAAGGAGCATTTAATGCCAAAGTTAATTGATGTAAAAAAGCTACAAAGAGAAAAAGCAGCAGCGGTTGAAGGTGCTCGCGCAATTCTTACTCTTGTAGAAACCAGAAGTGATGAACCTATCACTGAAGAGGAGCGTTCACAGTTTGAAGCGTTCCAAAAAACTGCAACTGATCTTGATGGTCAGATTTCCCGCGCGGAATTTGTAAATTCTGAAGAGTTACGAAGCGTAAACTCAAACAGCACAAACCACCGCAATCAAAATCGTGGTGATGGAGATGGTGACGGTGATGGAGATGATCCTGAAGAGCTTCGTTCTTTCGGTGCTTGGATCGGTGCTGTTTCCCGTGGTGAAACTGACAAACTCGAAAAACGTGAAATGTCAATGGGAGTTGGCGCAAAAGGTGGCTTTTTAGTACCACGTCAATTTGATAAAGAGATCCGCGCAATGCAACCTGAAGAGGGTGTTGTTCGTCCTAATGCAATGGTTATTCCTGCAGGTGAAACTCCAGATGCTGCAATTGATCTTCCTTCACTTGATCAAACAGGTGATAAAGGTGTTCACGGTGGAATCAAAATGAATTGGGCTGGTGAAACAGGAACAAAGCAAGATGCTGGTGATCCTGAATTCATTCTTATCTCTCTTGAACCTGAAACAATCACAGGTTACATCGATGTAACAAACAAGTTGCTCAACAACACAACAGCGTTTGCTTCATACATTCAACAGCTCATGGCTGGTGCAATGGTTGGTGCTGAAGAGTCAGCATTCTACAACGGTGATGGAAACGGTAAGCCGCTTGGAATCTTGCAATCTGATGCAGTTATCAAAATCAAACGTGAAACTGCAAATAAGATCACCTATGAAGATCTCGTAAAAATCAACGCTCAAATTAAGGGTACAAACCTTAAATGGGTACTTAATCGTTCAGCTCTTCCAGAGTTGCAAACAATGGTTGCAAAAAACACAACTCAACTTGTTTGGCAACCAGGCGCGGTTGCAGGTGCACCAGATTCAATTCTCGGTATTCCTGTTGAGTACAATGAGTACTCTCCTGTTCTTGGAACGTTTGGTGATATCGCACTTCTCGATATGAAGAAGTACGCAATCAAAGACGGAACAGGACTCTCTATTTTCCTTGATAACGTTACTCAATACGGTAGCGGTAAAACTCGTATTTACATGTCTTGGAATGTTGACGGTCAATCTCTTATGAAAGATTCAATTCTTTCTGAAGACAAGAAAACCCGCCGTTCTCCTTTCGTTGTGCTCAACTAAAGTACAAATGTGAAATTTAAGGGGAGATTTATCTCTCCCCTTAATACATTTTCTAACAATCAATCAAACAAATCGAAATTATCAAAGAGGTAAATATGAAATTACTATCAGAAGAAGCAAAGCTTGAAATCGGGATCACTCCTGCATCAATCAACGGTGCAAAAACAGGTCAGTATTTTGCAATGGGTTCTCACCGCAAAGCTCTTTTTGCCGCTACTCTTGGAGTAATGGCCGCGGCTGGAACTTCAGTGTTCCAAGTTCTTCAAGCGTTGGATGCTGAAGGAACTGATTCAAAAGATCTCACTGGTGCAACTGCTACAGTGACCGCAAATACAAACGCTTCACGAATTCGCCTTGCAATTGTCACCGCTGCTGGTGGTGTTCACGTTGGTGGTCAAACGGTGACTGTTACTGTTGAGGGTGTTGATTATGAATTCACCGCAGCGGCTGCAGACAATCCATTGACACGCGAATATGCGGTTGGTGCATCCGGTGCAGATTCAGCGGCGGCTCTTCTTGCGAAAATCAACAGTGCCGATGAAGATATTGCGATTCCTGGTATTGTTGGAGTTGCAAGTATCGATGGAGCTGACTCTATCATTACTCTCAAATCTGAAGAGCCTGGTGAAAATGTAATTACAGCGGTTGCGAGTGCAGCAACTACTGTTGTTTCAACAATCGATGCAATCTGCTACATTGAGATTGACAGCTCTGCTCTCGACGTGAACAACGGGTTCTCTCACGTTGCTGTGAAAGTTACCAATAGTGCAGCAACGCTCACTGGTGTGACTCTCCTTCGCGGTGGAATGCGTTACTCTCCAGATCAAAACGTTGCTGATTCAGCAATTGTTCTCTCTTAAGAGTTTAAAAAGTTGGTGGGTGTAAAAAACCCACCTCTTAATTGAGGTAGTTATGAAAAACAGTGCATTACCTTTTGGACACGTCGCAAATGGTTTTACTCCGAAAGAACAGAGAGTTGAAACCGCAATTGCTAAAAATCCACGAATGGAAAACCGTTTATCCGGTGAACATTCACCACAACGAGCAACGACAACTGAAAACAGAGGCTAGTATGAAAGAGTATAGAGTGAAAATCCCTTTCACCGATTCCGAAGGTGTACACAAGCAAGGAGATATTATCTCTCTTTCTGATGAGAGAGCTGCAAAACTTCTTGGATTTGGAAAAGTAGTACAAATTATTGAAAAACCAAAAGCAGTAAAAATTGAACTCTCCGGTTCTGAAGAGATCACTAAAGCTCTTGAAGAAGCTTCTCAAATTATTGAGACTCTTCGTGAACAGCTCTCAGCGGCAAGAGAAGCAGGAGCTCAAACAGCGCTCACTCTTCAAAGAACTCTCGATGAGAGTACTAAAACATATCGTGAACTTGTGGATTCACTTCTTGAATCAAAATATATCGGTCAATTCGAAGAGATTGTTTCCACTCTCAAAACAGATATCGTTGATATCACCGAAGAGATCGACGTTTAAAAATGAGTATATCCCTTACAAGAGTTGTTAAACCAGCCGTTGAACCTGTTACGCTTGAAGCACTCAAGAAGAGTCTTCATATTACTCATTCTGAGCAAGATGATACTCTTAACGGGTATTTGAAAGCGGGAAGAGTTGCAGCAGAGGATTATCAACGAAGATCATTGATCACTCAACAGTGGCAAATGGTTTTTGATTGCTACCCCGTTGGTGAGATCGCTCTTTTAAGGGGAGCTGTTCAATCTGTTGAGTCCGTTGTTGTTACCGATGAAGAGGGTAATGAAACAACAATGGATCTCTCAGATTTCATTATCCTCACCGATTGTTCACCTGCTCGAATGTTGTTGAAAAGTTCGGCCTCATGGCCTTCAGCAACTCTTCAGGAGATCGGTGGTATTCGAATAAGTTATACTGCAGGGTACGGGGATCCAGAAGATGTTCCAGATGATACGAAACACGCGATAATTATCTTTGCATCATTTGCCGATGATAACCGTGGTGTTGAGGATGAGTTTATTCCTAAATCATTTTACAATCTCCTTGAATCAGATCGCCTTTTTGAGGGTATTGAAGATGAGTAGACAGGGGAATAATCTGAGGCGTAGACCGAAGAGATCACTTTCAACTGAGAGTAGAGCTTACGGTTATATTCAGGAGAACACCCCCGTTTCAGATGGTGAAGGTGGTTCCGTTGATAGTTGGGTTAATATCAATACCAACGCTCATTCAATGGCTCTGATTTCTGTTTCAGCTCAACAAGTGATTGAATATAAGACTGTAAATGTAGAGGCATCCCACCTGATTAAAATCAGAGGTGAAATTGTGGTGTCTGAACTGAACAGAATTGTAATTGGCAGTCGCATTTTTGAAATATTAGATATTGAAGATATTCAAGAGCGCGGGATTGTCAACTGGATTGAGTGTAAAGAGCGCCGTGAGTAATGGCAAAAAACACATTCAAACTCACCAGCTTTGCAAAACAGATTGAAAAAGATCTCGCAAAAGCTGAAAGAGACAAACTGAGAAAAGCGGCAAACCTTTTTAAACGCAGGTTGAGAGCTAATATTAAAGCTCTCGGTTTGGTTGATGAAGGTAATCTGCTCAAGGGTGTTGATAGTATTACAATGGAACACGCTTCACTGATTGGAATTGGTGCACCGGGCTTTCATGCTCTCATTCTTGAATATGGAACAGGAGAGCGTTTTACTCTTGGAAACGGTGAGAAGAGAACAAAGGTTAGAAGTACGGGATCAGTTGGCCCTACTCACTTTTTTCTCAAAACTATGCAGGAGAGCGCTGCAGATGTTCAGAAGATTTTAACGGAGGATTGGTTATAATGTTTTATAAAGAGCTTATCAACTGTTTAATGACAGATCCAGAGATTGCCGCTACGGTGACAACCTTTGACAATCTTCCATCGATCTTTCAACAAGAAGCCCCGGAGAAGGTGCCGAAACCGTATATTGTAGTTATGATTGACACCGCTCCCACACAGGATAAAGTGGTAAGTTCAATCAATGTGTTTATTGATTATTTTGATTATGATAAATCAAGAGTACAGGCTGGGAAAGCTGCTCTTGCTATTGAGGATAGATTAGATAGTAATAAATTGAGAACTGAGAATTTAACTGATATTAGATTTTCAATGACGAGTGAGGGATATATTCCCGAAAGTGATCCTCGGACAATCCACCACAACAGCACTTTTAGTTGTCGCGCGGCTCGTTCTGGATGGATGAAAAGAAACAAATAACCCAAAATTAGGAGTGACTTTATGTCTACACCAATTAAGCCTAAAACAGGTATTACTGCAGAAACGTACCAAAGACTCCTCACGGATTCAGGGCTCGTTTATGTGAACTTCGGTGAAGTTGACGAGAGAATTATCGGTGCCACTCGCGGCGGTAACCAGTTTGTTATTGAAGATGAGAATCGGGAAATGATCGCAGATGGTTCACCTGGTCCCGTTGTAGGTTCACAGCGAAGAACAAAATCAACTGCAAAGTTGACGATCAACTTCCTTGAAATGACTTCAGAAAACATCAAGCTCTTTCTTCCAGGTTCAACTTTTACTT
>Ga0255043_10000170_pt1 | contig 11843 bp, 6 predicted proteins | sample BC1_12_9_MG_FD_182778 | JGI IMG/M metagenome (GOLD analysis project Ga0255043, IMG submission 182778) | Seawater microbial communities from Strait of Georgia, British Columbia, Canada - BC1_12_9 | ecosystem: Environmental > Aquatic > Marine > Strait | place: Canada: British Columbia | collected... | reverse complement strand
GTGCTCCATCACTGCCACCGATGTGTTTCCTTCACAAACCTCCCTCCACTGTACAAACAACGAATTCCTCTCTTGGATTGTGGTATAACGAATCGCAATCAGTGGGAAAGGGCTTCCAGGAAATGTTCGCCGAACTCGAAGGCCAGATAGAGAAAATCACCTACACCAGTGTGGAGACCGGCTTTACCATCGCCAAGGTAAAGGTGGATGGCCATAGAGGGCTGGTGACCGCGGTGGGAAATATAGCGGCCCCTACGGTGGGGGAGATCATCAAAATGAAGGGCGAGTGGGTGAATCACCCCAGATACGGCGAGCAGTTCAAAATAGCCCACTACGATACTAAAATCCCCGCTTCCGTATATGGCATTGGAAAATACCTGGGTTCCGGGCTTATCAAAGGCATCGGCCCGGTGATGGCCGAGCGGATTGTGGAAAAATTCGGCAAGGAGACTCTTGAGGTCATTGAGCAGCAGGTGGATAGGCTTGCGGAGGTTGAGGGCATAGGCAGAAAACGAATCAAGATGATTAGAAGGGCCTGGGCCGAACAAAAGGAAATCCGGGAGGTAATGATCTTTCTGCAATCTCATGGCGTGAGCTCAGGTTATGCCACCAAGATCTTCAAGCGCTACGGCAGGAAGTCCATTGAGGTGGTCAAGCAGAACCCTTACACTCTGGCCACAGACGTATTCGGCATTGGTTTCGTCACGGCAGATGGCATCGCCGGAAAACTAGGGTTCGCCAAAGACTCTGAATTGCGAGCTGAAGCAGGAATCCTCTACGTCCTCAGTCAACTGGCCGAGGAAGGCCATGTCTACTACCCCTATGAACCACTGGTGGAAAAGTGCCAGGGAATCCTCCAGGTGGAGCGGGAAGTGGTGGTCAAGTCGTTCGCCAAAATTGCCCTGGACAAAAAGATTGTCATCGAGGATTTGAACCAGGACATTGAGGAGTTTCGCGAAAACTACAAAGCTGTCTACCTGGCGAAGTTTCACTTCTCCGAAGCCAGCATTGCCTCCCGGCTAAAAGGTTTGATCAGCGCGGCCAAATCGATCAGAAAGATCGGTACCGCTAAAGCCATCGACTGGGTCCAGGAGCAACTTGATATAACCCTGGCAGAGAGACAGGTGGAGGCGATAAAGGCGGCAGTTGAGGACAAGGTGCTGGTAATTACCGGTGGACCGGGAACCGGCAAAACCACGATCATACACGCGGTCCTGAAGATATTTGCCAAACTAGGGGTAAATATAATGCTGGCTGCGCCGACCGGCAGGGCAGCCAAACGGATGAGTGAGGCCACGGGACATGAAGCCAAGACTATCCATCGGCTGTTGGAGTACAGCATGCAGAGAGGGGGATTTCAGAGGAACCAGGAACGGCCACTGACATGCGATCTCCTTATCGTTGACGAAGCCTCGATGATGGCCACCACACTCATGCACCATTTGTTGAAGGCTGTTCCTTCAGAGGCCACATTCATTCTGGTGGGCGATGTCAACCAGTTACCATCGGTTGGAGCTGGCAATGTTCTGAAAGATATTATCGACTCGGGTGCAGCCAAAGTGGTGGAGCTGAATGAGATTTTTCGCCAGGCCCAGGAGAGTTCCATCATCGTAAACGCTCACAGAATCAACAGCGGTGAGCTTCCCACAATTGAGACTCCAGACCGGCCTGACCAGGATTTCTACTTTATCGAACAGGAAGATCCGGATGAGGTTCTGAGGATAATACTGGAGCTCGCCAAAGAGCGCATACCCAGACGTTTTGGGCTTGATCCGCTTGATGACATTCAAGTGCTGACTCCCATGCACAAAGGTGTGGTGGGGGCTGAGAATCTGAATGCGGAGTTGCAAGAGAAGCTCAACCCCGGAGAAGAGGGGATAACCCGGGGTGGCGTGCAGTTCCGGGTCAACGACAAGGTAATGCAAATCAGAAACAATTATGAAAAGGAGATTTTTAATGGTGATATTGGCAGGATTAAGAGCATCGATTCCATAAACCAAGAAGTGATGATTGTCTTTGATACCGGTGAGGTTTCCTACGGCTACTCCGAACTGGATGAGGTTGTTTTGGCGTATGCCATATCAGTGCATAAATCGCAGGGTTCAGAATACCCGGCGGTAATACTTCCCGTCTTGACGCAACACTACATCCTCCTCCAACGCAATCTGATCTACACCGCTGTGACCAGGGGCAGAAAACTGGTTGTGCTGGTTGGTACCAAAAAGGCGCTGTCCATTGCGGTGAACAATGATAAGACTCAGAGACGCTACACCTATCTTCGCTACAGGCTGAGTTTTTAAACGCAAAGCGCAGAGCGCATGGCGCATAGCGTGAAGCGCTAAACGCAGTAGGCGCTAGAAACTAAGCACTGGGCACGAGCAGGCTGCTGAAAAAGTCAATATTTTGAGTGCGCGCATCAGATCCGTCATTCCGGAAGGCGCGAAGCGACTATCCGGAATCTAGAAAAAACAATAGTTTGCTGGATACCGGATCTCGACTTCGTCTCGTCCGGTATGACGTTTGAGGCTGTTTCCAGGCTTTTTCAGCAGCCTGCTAGGTACTAGACACTACGCACTGAGCACTAGGATCCTCGGCAGTTACCATCTGTGGTGGCGGGATCTCGAATGACAAAGTGTATAGTATGTAATGTGAGCTGCCGGATCGCTTGGCTTGTCTCACATTTCGCCCTGATGAAGCATTTAGGGCTGGCGCCCGGCTCAATTGTCTAATGACGCATTATTCTACGACCCGTGACATCTTGGCTGGCTCTTTGAGTTCTCGAATGGCAAAATAGACATCACTGCCCCGTACGAATATCCTCACCCCATAACCACCCGGTGCCGATATTTCCTGGCCGTTGATAGTCCACTTTTTCCATTGTTTTACCTTTTTTTGTCCGCTTTGCCAGGTGCGATAAAAGTAAAGGGCGTATTTGCCATCGTATTCTATCAATCGATACTTTATATAGTTTTTATCCATCTTGGCTACATCCGCTGCTCTGGTATAACGACCCTCCCATGTTCCCATCAATAGGGGGTCTGGCTTCTGGATTACCTCGCAAAAAACATCAGGTTGTTCTAAATCTGAAAACGATTTGCCTCCCTTGATCCCACAGCCAACAAAAGTAAGGAGGACTACCAAGAAAATAGTGAGTTTCTTCATACCAATCTCCTCGATCATAGCAAAGTTTATATTACATCCCTTCATCCACACTTTCGGCTCTGGAGAGCATAATACTACATATCGGGGTGGTTAAATAGGGGATAGACCGAAGATATGGAAAAACGATAAAATCTCCGAAATGATGTTAGTTTGAGTTTGCGAGCCAAACTCTATGACTTCATCTCGTCTGTTGATTGACTTGTCAGGCCGCGTACCAGAGCACTGCGAAGAAATGGCAGCAAGTGCCTGTGAGAACGAACAGGTGCCAGATGAAATGGCTGTAGCGCAAGCGCTCAGCCGCGAAGAACGCCACGCCCGCAGTGTACGCGAGCCCCCCAGCCACGAGCCACGCTAAACCCGACAAAGGCATGCGAAGCCAGAGAGGCCGAATTGCAATAAGGACAAGCCATCCCATTCCGAGGTAGAGACAAGTCGAGAGCCACGGAATCCGAACGCTTCCAACTGTTTTCAGGACTATGCCCAGCACCGCTAGTCCCCACACGAGACCGAACAGGGTCCAGCCCCACCCACCACGCAGCACACCGAGAGTGAAAGGAGTGTAGGTGCCGGCGATGAGGAGAAATATAGCTCCGTGGTCAAGCACCTGAAACACACGTTTCGCCTTGTTCCTTGGTAAGGCGTGATATAGCGTGGATGTCAGATACAGCAGAACCATCGTTCCCGCGAAGACGCTGGCGCCGACAATGCCAGCTGCGCCACCACGCCGAACCGCTGCGTCGATCAGTATTGGGACCGCGACAAGAGCCGCCACGAGGCCGACGCCATGGCTAACGCTATTGGCGATCTCCTCTCCTGGCGACTGCGGGCGTTCATCTGATTCGAGTGCTCCGATCATAACCTCAATTCACTCACCTTCCCCGTCACCTTCCCCGTCATCTTCTTCCCGCGACACTACACTGAGAGGCTGCCCTTTAGGACTAATCGACCTTGAACTAACGGATTCGTCTATGCTGCGTACGTGCAGATCTCTCTGAGGAAAGGGAATCTCGACTCCTGACTCACGGAACTTCCGTTCGATTTCCTGATAGAGTTCAGTTCTCGTGACATACCAGTTGTCAATATCCTGGAGATGGACGCGAAGCTCGAAGTCGAGGGAGCTGTCCCCGAATCCCATAAAGATCACTCGAGGTTCGTAAGACTTCGCCACCGATTCGTTTTCCGCTGCACACTCCTGGAGGATTTTCATCACCAGAGGAACGTTGGAACCATAGGCAACCCCGACCGGCATCTTTATCCGAGCCAACCGATCCGTGCGCGTCCAGTTGATCACCCGGTTGGTGACCAGATTACTGTTGGGAATCACCAGGTCTGCCTTGTCGAAATTCTGCACTATGGTGGCTCGGAGCCCAATCTTTTTGATTTCGGCCCACTGGCCGTCAAGCTCGATGTAGTCACCAACGCTGATTGGTCTTTCGAAAAGAAGGATGATGCCGCAGACGAAGTTGTTGACAATCTGCTGGAGCCCAAAGCCGATTCCCACTCCCAAAGCGCCGCCGAGGATGGTGACATTCTTAAGATCGAACCCAAGTGCCGCCAGGGCGAAAAGAAAGCCAACCAGTACAAAGCCGTAGTGCACTAGTCGCGCCATGGAAATCTGGGCCCCTCTCTCTAGATTGCGTCTGGGAAAGACGTCCTCCATCAGTAGACTCTGTACGGCCCTGGACGCGAGAAGTGTGCCGTAAAGCAGCAGAATAGCAAGGAGGATAAAGCCAACCGTGAGCCGCAAGGATCCTATTGTTACTCCAAGAGAGAGGACGCCTTTCATCGCCTCACCGTGGCTGTCGTAAACTCCCCAGTTAGCAAGGAGGAACATGAAGGCAAGGGCTCCTATGAACAAATTCATAAATCGTGTCGCCCGGGAGACGATAGCGTGGGCATGCTTGCGCAAGGGGGAGATCATTGCCAGGGCGGTATGGAAAAAGGCCCACTCCAGGCCGCTTCGTGCAAACCGCATGAGTATCCAGGCGTCAATCACAATAAAAACTGTGGTCAGCGCGGTCTCCAGCAAATGGATAGCCAGTAAACTGAACCCACTTACTTCAGCTATGAGGATCACCGCGGAGACAGTTACTCCCAAATTCAAGGTCCACCTGTAAAAGCGGCTTTCTCCTTCACGGGGGCTTCTCAAGGCACGCCAGCCACAGAGGCACAGACCGATCAGTGCAGCAAGGAAGACATAGCCCCGGAAGAGTGGCAGCGGAAGGACGAAGAACTGGAAAAGCTCATGCATGACAAAAAGCATTGCCAGCCCGTAAACCACCCGCTTCCGCCAAACGGTTTCGATGAGGGCACCGGCAATCCGGACGAGAGAGATAATGAAGACTATCCCCAATACAGCACGCCATGCGCCGGTACTTGGGCCGTAGAGAATCAAAACTGTCGAGAGGCCGGCGAACACTCCAGCAGAGAACGGTCTTTCGGCAAGAAAACGCAAGCGCGGCTCTGCGGCAAGGGAACTCCGCTTTCGCAGGATGAAAGCAATCAGAATCAGAGAGAGAAAGACTTGGAGCAGGAGCTTCAGGCCTTCTATCTGAAGGAACTGGGACTCGAGCCATGAGGTGATCTCCAGTCCCGTTTTCGTTTCTTCCCAGAGACCTCTGCTGAACGCGGCATAGTAGTCAGTGGAAAACATTGAGGGTGATGATTTCCGAAAGATGTCGTCTCGCAGAACGCTAAGGTGATTGTCCACTTCCTCGAGAAGTCCATCTATTCTGGCCTGGGCATCCGCCGCTTTTTGTTCTGCCGCCAGCACTGGTTTGAGATCATTCGCCAGGAATTTCTGCGCTTTGCCAATGGTGTTTCGCGCTTTTGCAAAGGTTGGCCCTAAGGTCCCGGCCGAGGCGTCTTTAGCCAGGGTGGACTGCAGCTCTTTCCACCTTTGTTCCTCCTCAATCCATTCCTTGCTCCAGAGTTCAATCTTCCTGATCCGTTCGGTGACGGGTTCTCGAATTTTTCGCAAGGAAGAGCTTTCTGTGAGCAGCGTCCCTCTGATTTCGGCAAGTTGATCGTAGTCGTATGTCTTTGAGATCTTCAGCTTTTGCAGTCGACCTGAATGAACGGCAAGTTTCTTGTTGAACTGAACGAACTTCTTTTCCATCGCAGTTGCATCGAATCCCTTTGCCAAATCCGTCTTCTGGTTGGAGAGACGTTTATCGAGTGCAGCGGCTAACTCAAAGAGATCGGCCAGGCTCGCTACCGAAGGCTCCTTTTCCTCTTGGGCAGGGGAAGGCTGAGAAGCTTTGGGCTCCTGGGCTGCCAGCCCACCGCTTAATATTAAAAAGATTAACATCAGCATCAACAGCAACCAAAACACTCTCACCGCCTGAAATCTCATAAGATACCTCGGGACCAAAAAAAGTCGACTTTTAGGAGTTCCGCCATAGGTCTTGGAGTTATTCGTAATTTTAGACACCAAGATTAATAATTAGAGCATGATTGTCAATATATAAAACCGCCATTTTGATAATAACCGGACGGACCAAAGGATGGGCATAGTGGAGATAATGGGGGGAGGGCTAGAGGAAGAGTGTCTCACCGTGGTTGAGATGGACCAGCCGGTCCACTAGACCTTCTTTTTCCATCTCTCTTTTGATCTCCATGGGCGGAAAGTAAACTGGTTCGTCCCCTAAGCGGAAAGTCCCCCAATGAGTTACCATTAGGCGGGCGGCTCCAAGTTCCTTGAAAGCCCGAACCGTATCACTGGGATTCATATGGCTGCCGGCCATGAACCAGCGGGGCTCGTAAGCTCCGAGGTTAATGATGGCCAGATCGATGGAGAATTCCCTGCCAATTTCCTGGAAGCGATCAAAATAGGCTGTATCTGCAGATAGGTATATTGTGACCCCTGAGGCGGTCTTCAGTAAATACGAGCCCCAGAGAGAGGTATTTGGTCCCTCGATTGGGTTACGCATGGTCCAGTGGTCGCATGGAAGGAAGATAATTTCTCTTTTACCGTCCTCAAAGGTTCCAAACCAGTCCAGTTGGGTTCGATTGTTCATCTTGAGGTCGGAAAATATGTCGTCATAGCCCAGGGGACTGATAACATGGGTGTCCCGGCCCAGAGCAGCCAGCGAGCGGGTATCCAGGTGATCGTAGTGTCCGTGGGATATGAGGACGTGGTCTGGTCGCGGGATCTCCCGCACATCAAACTCTAGTGGGGTAAAATCCTTGATGAATCGAAAGATTTCAGAAAAGACCGGATCCACCACTATGAACTGATCCTGATCTTTAATCATGACGCTGGCATGTTTTATAAAAGTGATCGATAGGTTCCCGTGATCTCTGATGGGTTCCCAGTCGATGGATACCGGCACCACCTGCTCCTGGTCGTAGTAGGACCTGAACTGGTTCTGGCTGAACAGTTTCCAGTGGAGAACACGTAACATGTTCCCATGTTCTTTGTTGCTGAAGGGGTTAACAAAGCGGTTATCACCGTGATGGAGTTTTTCTTGGGCCAGTTCTCGCAGACTGTAGTCCTTGAACGGTGAAGGTGGTGCTTCCTCCGCGGTTTGGCCACCACTGGTCTTAAGATTCGTGCAGCCAGCGAGGAGGTGAAGAAAAGCTGCCTTTTTTCCTAAATCCAAGAACTTCCTGAGAAACATGCGACGGTCCATCAGGTCATCACCTTCATTTGCTGAGTAAAGCCCACCCTACATTACGGAGTGGGCAAATAAGCACGGGGCATGGAGCATGGAGAAAAAGAAAAGAGATTATCTCACGCTATGCGCTTGCCGCCATGCGCCATGCAGTTCAGCTACTGATAACCACACCGGATTCAAAAGGCAAGTCAGTACAGTATTTTTCAAATGCGCAAGCCAGAGTCTTTAAACTAAATAATCAAGCTTGAGCTATTTGTTATTGACCGTTGATACTTCGAGCATTAATATTACCATCCGTCCATCTCGAACGTCATACTTTTTAGGTTGCCATTCGGGAACTCAGGGCAATGAATCTATATGAAAGTGTAGGGCCTGACTGTGCTACCAAACAACGCCAACCAACCTATGAGATCATTCTCCAGTTCCCTTTGTGTTCTCCTGCAGCTGCTCTTTTATGTTGTCATTTTAGCCCTTTTGTTTCCCCCTGCTACCTCCTCAGCAGATGGTTCTAACAGCCATTCCAGGAAAACGGGGCTTTCCTCGAGACCCAGCACCCCCGTGGCAAAAAGCAATACCCAACAGAGTCTCATCATTTCGCCCGATGCAGATGAATTCTCGCAAAATCCAAAGCTCTTGGCACGAATTCTGAGGGGGCCCCATGGCTACTTTCGCTTCATCAACGAAATATTTGCCGAAGAAGTCTGTGTGCGCTTTCGAGACGATTTGGGTTGGATTCCGAACGGTAACCTCCAGGGCGACGCGCACCTGGAGAATTACGCCATCACTGAGCGGGGACGCGGTCTTACCGATTTCGATGCTGCGACAATGGGACCCGTGGTACTTGATCTCGTGCGGTTCGGAGTGTCAATACATTTGGCCTCCCGAGCCAATGGCTGGGAGGAGGAAGCTGAGCGAATAGTTCATAGCTTCTTCTCCGGCTATCGAGCCGCTCTGGAGGACCCTGGGCTCACCAGTCCTCCTCCCGAACTGGTCTCTCGGATCCGGGCCCGCTTTACCACAGACCGCGAGCACACCCTAGCAGCACAGGAAACTCTCATGAAGCCGCTCGAGGTAAGCCGCGAAAATTTCAAACGGGGAATAGAGCAATACCTCGACCAGATGGCCGAGCAGTATCCGGAACTTCCACCCCACTTCTTCGAAATCAAAAACGCCGGCCGCTTGAAAATCGGCATTGGCAGCGCCCTGGACGAAAAATATTTGTTTCAGGTCGAAGGACCCACCAAGGCCCATGAGGACAACGTAGTCCTGGAGATGAAGGAGGTGCGTGATCTTCATGAGATCTCCTGCATCCTGTTAAGCGGTGCAAGTCCCGAGCGCCCGATTCTCATGCAGGCTCGCCTCGCCTACCAACCATACCGCTACGCGGGTTTCATCATCTTCGCTCTGAGCAAAGGAGACGAGAGAGATAAGACGTTCTGGGTTCATGAGTGGGCCGACCATTACCATGAACTCTCCATCCGCACCTCTTTCCAAACGGTCGCGGATCTTCACGACATTGCCTACGACGCGGGCGTTCAACTCGGCCTTGGTCATCCGAAGAGTATCGCCGATTCCTACAGTGATCACCTACGCGGCAGACTGCTGATCACTGTGGCAGAGTTACAAGAAAGACTAGATCAGACCATTGCCGATCTCACCCAGCAAACTATCGCGGCCTGGAAGCAGTTCCGGGTTGAGGCAACCACACGAAAGGCCAGGCCAAATGGCAAGTAGTTGGGCACCACTAAGAATAGACCGTACATGAAAGGCCGATAAGAACCATTTGAAATATCTGTCTCCAGACAAATCCTTCATAGCCCACAGATGATTATTCCTCCCGATATAGGACAAGGAAGGATCGAAAGAGAAGTCTTAGTAGTTTAAAAACCCACCTGCTGTGCTGGTGGTATAGTTGAGCTTTGCTCGTAGAGTAAGTTTGCTGCGGTGATTTTCGAGAAGACGAAGGCGCAGCAAAATCCCCCTCGATCCCCCTTTGCCAAAGGGGGAAGATTTTGAAGTGGTTTTAATAAATTCCCCCCTTTCATAAAGGGGGGTTAGGGGGGATTTCGTTCACGGGCACGGCTTTGGTCTTACCACAAGGCGTGGAATTCTGAATCGCCCCCTCCTTGACTCGCCATAATCACCCCCTGGCGTGACGACGACGGTTGGGGGCGTCACCCTTTCGGGTCGGCTCATGGACCAAAGCCCTCCCGGAGTCGGGGGGGGATGCGTTGCTGATTCTTAGCTGGCTGACGAAATTTAATCTGAACAGTTGATTTCTCAATCATTTTGGGGATAGAAATGGAAACAAATCTGTAAATTTTAATGAGTGAGAGGAGAAAAGGCATGGATACAGTATTCGAAGCAACTACAATTAACGGCATGACCATGAGCAACAGGATGATACGATCCGCCACCTGGGAGGGAATGTGCCATCAGGACGGCAGGCCCACGGAAAAATTGATCAACTGCTATCGCGACTTAGCACAAGGCGGTATAGGACTAATTGTTTCGGGCTATACGTTTGTACTGCCAGAAGGAAAAGGGTTCCCCGGCAAAATGGGTATCCATACCGATGATTTTACCGGCGATTATGAAAATCTGACCAGTGCAGTCCACGATGCCGGCGGTAAGATTGCGGTCCAATTGGTCCATGCTGGCGGTCAGACCAATTCTACCTACACCGGCAGGCAGCCCCTTGCCCCTTCGGCCGTACAGGTTGCCCAATTTTCGGAGATGCCGGCTGAACTCACGAAGGATGAAATCAGTGACACTGTTGCAGCCTTTGGTGAGGGGGCCCGAAGAGCCAAGGGTTGGGGCTTCGACGGGGTGCAACTACATGGCGCTCATGGCTTCTTGATCAACCAGTTTCTTTCTCCGCTCACCAACCGCCGTACTGATGAATATGGCGGCAGCATAGAAAACCGCAGCCGGTTTCTGCTTGAAGTGTACCGAAAGGTGAGGGAGAAGGTCGGTACCGATTATCCAGTGCTTATCAAGCTGAATGCTGCGGATAACCTGGATGGTGGTTTGGAAGTTGATGATGCAGTTTACGCTGCCAAGAAACTAGCGGAAGTCGGTATCGATGCCATAGAAGTCTCCGCCGGCACCCCAGCTTCCGGCGAAGAAAACCCGGCGCGCGAGAAAATCCTCAAACCCGAAAAGGAAGCATACAACCTACCACTGGCCCGCCGCATCAAAGAGGCGGTCAACTGTCCGGTAATGGTGGTGGGTGGATTCCGCTCTTATGAGATCGCCGAAAAAACAATCAAGGAAGATGGCATGGATTACATTGCCATGGCCAGGCCGCTGATCAGGGAACCAGGCTTGGCCAACCGCTGGCTGCAGGGCGACCGTAGCCCAGCCACGTGCATTTCATGCAATAGCTGCTTTATGCCTGGTCTTGAAGAAGGCGGCATTTATTGTGTGGTTGAGAAGAAGGTGCGTGAAAAGGAAGCAAAAAGCTGAAAGTTCATTATCCAACAACGATTGCTACTGTTTTTAGCTAGTGCCCATCCGGAAACCGCGTTTATGGGTGTCATTCTGAGGAGTTCCGCCGACGGCGGACGACGAAGAATCTCATAGTTACTGGATCCGTGGAGATTCTTCGCGGAGTTTATCCTGAGCTTGTCGAAGGGCTCAGAATGACATGGAGGGGCTTCCGGATGGAAACTAGTCACAGTACTGTCATGAAACGCATTTTCCTAACTGTCTGATTTGAGTGCGTTTACCATAACTCTTACATTTCTGTGTCAGTGAAGGGGAACGTTCTTAACATAAATTTCTAAATATCTACTTTTCGCCCCTTTTTCGGTTAGCCTTACTTCTGAAGAACAGGATATTTCTGCTATTGACTATTTTTCTTGGAAGCTTACCTTTCACTTAATTAAAATATATAGTTATTCAAAACCAAAAAGGAAGAGTGGAGTCGATGGGTAGAAGTGCATGCATGCTGTTGTTAAGTATCTTGATTATCTCGGCATTGATTTTCTCAGGATGTGCAGAAACATATCATCCAGGATCTATCCATGATGTTGGCTTTCGAGAACGCGCTCAGTCGAA
>Ga0255043_10000168_pt1 | contig 11915 bp, 9 predicted proteins | sample BC1_12_9_MG_FD_182778 | JGI IMG/M metagenome (GOLD analysis project Ga0255043, IMG submission 182778) | Seawater microbial communities from Strait of Georgia, British Columbia, Canada - BC1_12_9 | ecosystem: Environmental > Aquatic > Marine > Strait | place: Canada: British Columbia | collected... | reverse complement strand
AGGACGCCAGCAAGGACGGCCATATCCGTGGTCGCAGCAAGTGATTCATGAAATATCCGGGCTGGGAAAACCCAGGTGATGAAACTAACTGAGAGACAAAAGCTGTTACTAGAGTCCGCAAGCGACTGGATTCAGGGCAATTATCCAGAGGCGGGCTTGGTAGGTGTTGCCTGGTGGTTTCTGGACTGTGGCTGTATGGCTGGACTGGGATTTTCCCTTGAATCCGGGATAGTCACTCCAACAGTTCGAGTTGATAGGGAATTAGTAGAAGACGGAGCGGTGTCAGAGTGCACAAAGTGCCCTGAAAACAATCCCACCAATCTAGATAGAAAGTTTACCCTCGGAACAACTTGGTTTAACCCTGTATTGGATTCAGAAATTAGAGATCGGATCAAAAAAGAATTATTCGGTCCGTTATTAGGGAGGGAAATTGTCGAAATGTACCAAGAGGGTGAACTTCAAACCACGCACTAGCCCCAGTAAAAAAGGCGAAAGAGCAAAATATTCGCCCTCTCGCCTTGGTCAATCTAGTCTTATTGGTAGGGCAAAACTGTTTTCCTCCGGGTTTCCCTACTCCCGGCAAAGATCTCCGGAGGTCATTTCCCCTGCCCCACGTTATTTCTCAATCCAGGCTAGACAGTCAAAATGTTGTTGAGGGTGCCGAAGGAGTTAGCTACCATTTGATCGTTGTTGGGATCGTTCTGCCATTGCCCATCCACGAGAAACTTGTACTCGTACATCCCAGGGGCAAGAGTAACAATTTTGCTCCACCTCCCTTTGTCGTCCTTCTTCATCGTGTGCTTCTTGAGATCCCAGCTGTTGAAGTCCCCTACCAAGATGGCCTCTTGGGCTTCAGATGCCTCCAACTTGAAGGTAATCCTTCTGTTCTGTGTCTTGTTACTGCGTGTTTTTTTGGGCATTTTTCGTCCTCCCCATTTTTCTGTCGCAGTTTAAACACACGACCTCATCTCCTCGGATTGCCGCTTTACGGCCGACAAATCGTTGGAGAAATCCAAGATGCACAAAGCCTTAGTGGAACCGAGAACATAAACACGAGTATGGTAGCCCAACCATACGCTCTCCGTAAATACGAAAAACCACCATTTTGATCTGAATTGAGTAGTTCAATTTTCTCAATCCTCTTGCCGCTGCCCAGTGACCACTAGCTGTCCACCAACTCCTCCACATCATACTTGTCCAGATAACCCCGTGGGGTCACCATAAAAGAACCATGGGTGAAGGTCCTGGAGTTCCCGACAATGATTACTGTTTGCATGTCTATGGAAAAGGAGAGCATATTTTCCAGGTCGGTAATGGCGACTTTCTCACCCTCACGTGTTGCCCTGCTAACGATGCCCACCGGGGTGCTGCCATCGCGACTTTCAAGCAAAATCTCGCGGACCCTGCCGATTTGCCAATCCCGTTTCTTGCTCTTCGGGTTATACAGGTTGATGACGAAGTCCGCTTCTGCCGCGCACCTTACCCGTTTCTCAATCACCTCCCAGGGAGTGAGAAGATCGCTGAGCGAGATTGCGGCAAAATCGTGCATAAGCGGAGCGCCCAAAAGAGAAGCGGCCGCGGCAAAAGCCGGCACCCCTGGAACGAAAGTAATCTGAAACCCGTCCGGCTCTGGTGACAAGGAAATTCCCTTAGCTTGGCAAATCTCCAAAACCAGCCCGGCCATCCCGTAGATCCCTGCATCTCCACTTGAAACCAGTGATACAGTCTCGCCAGCCAAGGCCCGATCCAGAGCCACTCGAACCCTCTCCAATTCCTGGCGCATCCCCGTAGCCACCACTTCTTGATTTCCGAGGATGGGCTTGATGAGATCCACATAGGTCCGGTAGCCCACCACCAGATGCGATTCATCCAGGGCTCTTTGTGCCGCGGGAGTTAGATGGTCTTCGCTTCCGGGGCCCAGGCTCACAATATAGAGCCGACCCTGGCCACTGCCACGGTGACGTTCCCCAGAACCTTTTTCGCGACCAACAGTTCCTTGGTTTCGGCGCTGAGCACCGCCGCTTTCTCGCATACGCTTTCAACTCCTACGTGTTTCCTCACCACCTCTGAGGGGGTTGGCATTGAATCGCCTGCTTGTAACTCATCGGCCGAGTAGTAGGCCGATGTCCAGCCGCGTTGCCCCAGCAACTCATTCAACCCATCCTCATCTTTCTTGAGCTCTGCCGTAGCCACATTGCGAACAGCCAAAAGACTCAAACCTTGATCCCGGAATACTCTGTCTACAGCTGCGCCGATTTCAGTCGCAGTGGTTCCCCGGTTGCATCCCACTCCCACTACCAGGCTTTTCGGTCTCAAAACCAGACAGGGAGGCGGTTCAAAAGAACCGAGCATGTCATCTACATATATCCAACCAGACAGTTTCGCCACCCTGGCTTCTTCCAACCCCTTTAACACCTTTATCCCTGCAGAATCAGGGACGAGAGGCTGAAGCCACCTTCCGGGGTCAAACAGGCCAATCTGCCGCTCCTCCAATACAGCCATGTTCAAAGTCTTGACCCTGTCCAAGTTTTCGATCACCAGCCCGGCGCGCTCGGCCAGTTCATCAAAACTGAGCTTTCCCTGGACATCTGTGGCTGTGGTGATCACCGGTTGACCGCCGGTAACAGCCGCCACTTCTCTGGCCAGACGGTTGGCGCCTCCCAGATGTCCAGAAACAAGGCTAATTGCATTGCGACCCATCTCATCAACCACCACCACGGCCGGATCGCTCTCCTTCCCCTCCAGCAAAGCAGGAAGAAGCCGCACTACGATACCGGTGGCCATCACACACACAAGCCCTTTATGTTTCTTGAAACAGTTGACAAAAGTGGTTTTGAAATCAGTAAAGGCGTGCGCTGCCGCAAACCCAGAGCTTTCTTTCTTTGGCAGGTAGAGGCTGGTCCCTTCAATGTTGGCGGCTATGTTAGTGGCCAGCTTGCTTCCTCCAGGAGTCAGAGCCATCACAGCCACACCCTGCGGCCCAGCTTCTCCCTCCTGCTGAGACGTCCGGAAGCCGTGGTCAAAGGTGGGATCGTACAGTTTGCTGCGAGCCTTCAAGTCTCCCCTCAACGCTTCACCCACCAAGATCACCGCCTGTCTCTTTATCCCACTTTCCTCCACCCTCTGGGCAATATCTGCCAGCTTGCCGTGGACAAATTTTTCCTCCGGCCAGCCCACCCGATAAGCGACTACCACCGGTGTGTCAGCAGGATATCCTTGCTCTAGCTCGGCCACCACTTCACGAATTCGGGTTACGCTGAGATAAATAACCAGAGTTGATCGGTGCTGAGCAAGCCCAGCCAGATTCTCGCTCTCAGGGACCGGCGTCCGTCCTGCCAGTCTAGTGAAAATCAGGGTCTGGCTGCCACCGGGCTGAGTGAACTGCCGCCCAAGGGCAGCCGCAGCCGCAAAGGCCGACGTGACCCCGGGCACGACATCACATGGGATCCCTTCCTTTTGCAGTAATTGGATTTGCTCCTGAATGGCACCGTATAATGCTGGATCGCCCGTGTGTACCCGGGCCACAATAAGGTCTTTTCCGACACCTTCAGTGAGAAGCGCGTGGGTTTCCTCCAGGCTGAGACTGGAGCTGTCATGGATTCTTGCCCCCTCCTTTGCCTGGGCCAAAAGAGTCTCCGGCACCAAGGAACCAGCGTAGACGATTAGGTCTGCGGCCTTAATGATGTTAGCACCGCGTACTGTGATCAGTTCCGGATCACCCGGACCTGCCCCAATAAAATAGACTATGCCTTTCTCAATCGGCTTCAGTTTTGGATCCTCCTTGGGTACTCGGTCACACTCAGGCCGTTCTTTCACCCCCCTTTTTCAAAGGGGGGTCGGGGGGGATTTCGGAAGCGTCTGCAAATCCCCCTAAATCCCCCTTTACAAAGGGGGACTTCAGAGCGACAGCTGCTAGAATTGTCACAATAACCAGACATCATCTTAAGAAATCACTCGACCTAGCCCTGATGTTTCATGAATGGCCGTCGCGAGACCTTGGATAAGAGTGTGCCACCGGGCAACCGCAGGGGGTTGGATCCGAGGCGTACTTGAACAGCACGTCGCAGGGTCCGACACCCGAGGACGCCCGGAAGGATGCTCATATACGCGGTCGGAGTCACGCCGGGGCGTGATGAAATATCCGGGCTAAATTGCTTCGATTTTCTTTGTGCCCTTCGTGTACTTCGTGGTTAATCCTACCCTCGTTTGTCGCTCAGCGCCACAGGCTGAGAAGGAAGAGCGGTGTTTGCGGCTGGAAGCGACTCATGAGAGCACCCGGTGTCGCTTTCTTACCCGACTCGATGGAAACGGTGCGACTCACCTGCAACAGCAGCCACTCGTGGGCCAACTCAGTTTGCTCTACAAATTTCAGGGCTCGGCCAAGAGTTTCCGGAGTAACCACACTGACCACTACTCGACCTCCCGGCTGGAGCCGTTTTTCCACAACCTTCAGAATGTCGGCAAGGCTGCCGCCACTACCGCCGACAAATACCCGATCAGGATCAGGCAAATCCTGTAGAGCTCCAGGTGCCTCGCCCAATACAGTTCTGACCCCGAAGCCTCCCAGCCGCTGTGAATTCTCCTTTATCATTTCTAATCTGCCCTTTTCCCTCTCGACAGCGTATACCCTCAAGCCGGGTGCAATCCTGACCGCCTCAATCCCCACTGAACCAGAACCTGCTCCCACGTCCCACATGACCGCATCTTCTTTTACTTGGAGTTCGGCCAGAATCAGGGCGCGTGCTTCCTTTTTGGTGATCAGGGATTTCTCCTTCCGAAATCGTTCGTCTTCAAGACCAAACCTGATTGTTTCTTGCTGTTCTTCAAGCGGGTAGAGGACCATTACATTGAGCGGGGCAAATTGCTTCCCGGCAGCGGTCACAAGATCGGCCTCCCAACACTGCTCTTCCTTTGAGCCTATCTCTTCCACCACTGCCACTTTGCGGTTGGCCATTCCAAATTCAAGGAGTAACTTTGCCAGCCGATCCGGCGTGTTTTTCGGGTCTGTATAGATAGCTATGCACCCTGGATCGGCAAGCTCAGGAAAAAACTCCATGGGCTTACGTCCGTGTACACTAACGGTTCGGGCTCCGTTCCACGGCAACTTGAGTCGAGCAAATGTTTTTTGCAGGGCGGTAACATTGGGAAGAAACGAAACGCTTTCAGGGCCAAAAACCTTCACAGCCAGGTTGCCGATGCCAAAAAAAAGAGGATCTCCCGAAGCCAGGATCACCACTCGCTTGCCGCCGGCCTCCTGTTTCACCGCCTCCAGCGTTGTGGCAGGATTTGCGCCCAGGACCCAGGTTCTCTCTCTCTGTCCAGCAAAAACGGCAAGCTGACGTTTACCACCTACCAGCACTTCAGCTGCCTCAATAGCCTCCCGGTGCGCTTCGGTCAGGTCTTCAGGACCAACACCCAAACCTACAACGCTCACAGTACCTTTGAAACTCTTTTCTATTTCACTCATACCTGGCTCGCTGCTGTTGGTTTGGAAATCCGAATATCGAATATCGAAATACGAAACAATTTTCAAATATCAAAATTGTCCTGCGGACTCCCCACCTTCGGCGGGTCCTCAGTTTCAAATGACAAAAACATATATCTGAGGTCTTAAATTATCTTTGTTTTGAACATTGGAGCATTCGTGCTTTGAATTTGTTTCGGGTTTCGTGCTTCGGATTTCGAATTTAAGTAGGATGGGCACTGCCCACCCTACGCCTCAAAAATGATTTGTCCATTATAGTCGAACAAAAACAAATGAATGTCCAGTTTGCCTTGGGAATGGTTTCTGCTCACTGCCATGGCTCTTTCTGAAAGCTTGGGAATAATGATCTCTGTGCTCCTCGTCTCCTCCATGATCTCGAGGGCATGTCTGGCAGTGTTTGCTCCTACCAGTCTTTCTATTAGTTCCTCTGGTTCTCCGGTCTCTCGAGCCATCTCCCTTAAAATACCAAGATCCATGTTGGCGCTGCTGGCGTGGGTATAGTGCAGCCCCATGGCCATTTTTACCAGTTTGCCAATAAAGACCGAGTGAGTGACCTTGGTAAAGCCCAGTTTAACTGCTGCCTCCACGCCGAATCCAAAAAAGTCGGCAATCTGGACAAAACATTCCTCGGGTAGGGTGGTGAGCAGTCTCCTGGCAAATCGTTCGCTCTTGCCGCCGGTACTCAGTACTAGTTCGCGGCCCGCAGCTCGTGCCACCGCCAGAGCCGCCTCTATGGTTTCCTTGTACGCCTGGTGTGATAGCGGGCGGACAATTCCACTGGTGCCCAGGATGGAGAGGCCGCCCAGTACTCCCAGCCGGGGGTTAAGTGTCTTCTTGGCCAGAGTTTCTCCGTCAGTGACAAAAACTTCAACCTCAACTCGTTTGTCCCTCCCAGCTTCACAGGCGTCCAGCACTTCTTCCACCGCCCACTGGATCATCTGTCTGGGGACCGGATTGATGGCGGGCTCACCCACCTTTAGCGGCAGTCCTGGCTTGGTAACCTCGCCAACCCCTTCCCCGGCCTTATACACGATTTCAGTTTTAGCTCTCGTAGGCCCCAGGATCCGAACCTGCGCTCCAATCTCCGCGCCGTGGGTCACATCGGGATCATCTCCGGCATCCTTGACAACTGAACATAGTGAAGTATTCCCATCCAACAGGCTTCGGCGCAGAGGAACACTCAGGACTCTGCCTTCAGGAAGAGTCACTGAGATCGGATTCAGTGGCATACCGGTCAACAGGAGCTGAAGTGCACTTTTCGTGGCAGCAGCGGCCGCGGTTCCGGTGGTAAAACCCTCCCTCAGTTTTCCTTTTCGTTTACGCTTAGTCCGAGTTCGTTTAGCTGGCATCGCACTTTATCTCTGCCCCCGAAGGGTATTGTCCGTTGTCCGTCGTCCGTTGTTGCTCACTTCGTTCGCCGCATAGCGCCAAGCGCATAGCGTGTGGTTGCCACTTATTAATCCGCTATGCGCTATGCGCTTTGTTCTGTTTCGCTGCTAGGTTAGCAATGGCATTGACAGTCGCAGCGGCAACAGCACTACCACCCTTTCTACCTCTAACACTAATGTATACAAGCCCGGAAGCCATCAACAGCTCTTTTGCTTCCGCAGCATTTACAAAGCCTACGGGCATGCCCACAACCAGATTCGGCTGGAATATTCCCTGTTTATGGAGTCTCACCAATTCAATAAGCGCGGTGGGTGCATTACCAATGACTGCCAGTCCACCGTGCAGTAATTCTCTGGCTTGTGAGACGGCTGCAGCGGCACGGGTAATGTTCTCTCTTTTGGCAACAGTGACTACCTCGGAGTCATCGATATAGCAGTGAACCTCGCAACCAAACTGAGCCAGGTGCCGCCTGGTAATTCCTGCCTGGGCCATACGTGTGTCCGTGAAAATGGCAGCTCCGCTCCTGATGGCAGCAATACCTGCTGCCACTGCCTGAGGGTGAAAGCGGGTATTTTGCAGAAATTCAAAATCAGCAGTAGTATGAATGAGTCTTCGCACCACTGCCCACTCGTCAGCTTTTAGACCGTGCTCTTTTGCCTCTTTCTCGATGATCTTGAAACTGAGCTCTTCAATTTTAGCCGGGTCAACCTTGGTGATCTCAACCATTATCTATCCTCGCACTTCATGATGTCAGTAGTTCCGCCGAAGGCGGATCCGTTGCACAGCTTTTCATTAACAGGTCATTGTAAAACTTGATCTCCTAAGCTTAATCACTGATCCCGTCATTCCGGAATCCGTCGCAGGCGGATATCCGGAATCCAGAGAAAACTACTGATCACTGGATACCGGATCACGGTTCCACCGTGTCCGGTATGACGATTGTCGCCGCCTTAGGAATTTATCGTGAAACGGAAATCCCACGGTTCTTTTGGTAAAATCCAATATTGTCCAATACCTATACATCCTTTTATCGCAAGCAGCCTCCGGCCCAGAGGGAGCTTACCTCATGCAGAGAGCTGTTCGCTATGACTAACTCTTTTCTTGATACTCCCTGCAGCTATCCACAAAATGAGCGGCCATAGCAGGATTACTGCCGAAGTGCAGATGAATGTAGCCCGCCAGGGTATTGTTGAGCATGAAACCATCTGTGCCGACTTCGATTCCCTTACGACTGCTCAACCGGAAAAGGTCGGGAACTTTCCCGGGATCCCCGATTAATTCAGAATAATGAAACTCGTGGCCACGAGCCTTCAGTCCCTTTGGCCCCAGCAAACTATCCTCTTTGAGAACTACCTCGCGGTAGCCGAGGGCCTTTCGGTGCGGAAGCATCCTGGTACTGAAAGGGTAAAGCTCCACCATGGGGTAGTTACTCCCCTCCACCTCAATTGAACGGCTAAGGTACATGAAACCGCCGCATTCGGCGAATATGGGCATTCCCCTGTGAGCCGCCGCCAAAATTTCTCTTCTCAAGCTTTCATTCTCTGCTAGCTTCCCAGCATAGAGTTCCGGGTAACCTCCACCCAGATACAGGCCCGAAACATTTGCAGGAAGATTCGAATCCCGAACCGGAGAAAAAAAACATAGTTCAGCACCAAAGTGGGTGAGCAGGTCCAGGTTGTCCTGGTAGTAGAAGCAGAAGGCTTCGTCCCGTGCCACTCCGAGTCGTATCCTGGCTTGGCGAACTGTCGGCCCAGGAAGAATCTCATCACTCACTGCGGTGGCCGGCATCTCCAAAAGCTTACTCACATCGAGGTGTTCTTCCACGAGCACGGCCAGCTTGTTGAAAAGATCAGCAGAATAAGGCTCTTCATCGGAGGTGACCAACCCCAGATGCCGTTCAGGAATCATTACCTCCTCAGATCGAGGTAGCCCTCCCAAAAAAGAAACATCAGGAACCGATTCCATGGCCTCGGACAGAAACCGAGCATGGCTGTCACTTCCTACCTTGTTAGCGATCACCGCTCCCAACCGCAAATCCCGCTCATACGTTTTAAAGCCATGGACCAGGGCGGCAATACTCCGTGCCATACTGCTGGCATCCACAACTAAAATTACCGGAGCGTTCAACCACTTGGCCATCTGGGCGGTGGATCCAGCTTCGGACCGTCCATCATAGCCATCGAAAAGGCCCATTGCCCCTTCCACTATACCGAAGTCCTTACCTTGCATGGACCGGCAAAACGTTGCCCGGTTATACTTTTTTGAAAGCATCCAGCCATCTAAGGTGCGGCTTGGCGCTCCAAGCAGTCTGGTATGGTGCCCCGGGTCAATGAAATCAGGACCCACCTTGAAACTTTGCACCGTGAGTCCTCTTTTCTGAAACGCAGCCATTAAACCCAGGGAAATCGTGGTCTTGCCCACTCCTGAATGAGTTCCCGCGATCACCATGCATGGGACTGTGGACACCTTCTTTTTCTGGTTGCTCGCTTCGGTCATCGTTCTTTTGCTGAGTGAGGTATAGTAAAAACCATCGGCCATTTGCTATGCCTGAATGGGTACAATGTATTTAGTTAACCAGGTTAAATCAAGTTTTACTTACCTAAATTGAGCGATTCCAATGCAGGGATTAGCGGAACGATCGGTTCTTTGCGGGCGGGGATAAACCCCGCCCCTACCAAAAGGGTTGACCTGCCCGTCGTAGGGGCGGGCTTTACGCCCGCCCGAATTGGTTGTTGGAGCCTCCAGATCGCTCATTTTAGGACTTAGTTATTTCCCTCTGAATCCCATGCGCTCTGCGCCTTCCTAAGGTTGCAACCTTACAGAAGTTCTGCTAAAAAGGAGTTGACAGGCAGACCGAGAAGCAGTTCACTTAGCCCGGACATTTCATGAATTACTTGCTGCGACCACGGATTTGGCCGTCCTTCCTGGCGTCCTCGGGTGTCGGCCCCTGCTACGTACCATTCAGGTACGCCTCGGAACCAACACCCTGCGGTTGCCAGGTGGCACACCCATCTTCGTGGTCTCGCGACAGCAATTCATGAAATGTCCGGGCTAGTTTTGGATGCCTAAACGCATGTCGAATAATTCCAGCTTTTTTAGGCCACGCCATCTCACCGTCCTGCTGATATTGTTGTCTGCCACTTTTTTGGTTGCCGCCTCTGACCCTGTCACCTCTGTCAAAGTGAGGCCAGGTGACAGTATAAGCTACCTGGCATTCAAGCACCTCCATACTTACAACCAAGAAATAGTTAACCAGATTAAGAGTCTCAACCCCCACATTAAAGATCTGAACCTCATCCAGGTCGGCCAGACTGTATATCTTCCCAAAGGCAAACCTTCGACGGTAACAGGTAAACGGGGTGAACCGACTCCTTCCGCACCGGCCCCCGAGACCAAGAAGATGGCTGCGGCCGCCTCCCAAGCAGTGGCCACCTTGGTTGAAGGTGAGGTGCAAATGATGGGTGCTGGAACCAATAGTTGGCAGAGGCTCCAGGTCAACGCCATCCTCAAGGCCGGGGACAACGTTCGAGTTCTAGAACAGGGACGCGTGGAATTGGTTCTAGACAATCGTAGCGTCCTCAGGTTGGCTGCCAATACCACCCTGGAATTGAAAGAGGTGGAGCGCAGGCGCCAGAAGGAAAAGTACCGCTTCGCCCTATCCGTCGGCAAGATGTGGACAAGGGTTACGCGGTTGTTGGGATTTGGTTCCAAGTATCAGGTGGAAACACCCACTGCCATCACCGCTGTCCAAGGCACAGTGTACGATCTTCACGTTGATCCCAGCCAGCAGACGCGGGTTCGCGTTCATTCCGGAAATGTTCAGGTTTACAATCCGTTCGCCGGCGATCTCGCCCCTGGACAGGAAGTTCCGAAGTTAAAAGAGCCAACTCGCGTACCTGGTCCAACCAGAATATCCCGTGAAGAGTGGGAGCAGTTGCTCCTCGGACAATACCAACAGGTAACTCTCGGCCGGGAAGGAAGAAGCGCGATCTCCGCTTTCGATCTTGCTGCAGCGAGGAGGGAGGCGTGGGTTCGCTGGAATGAAGCGCGCGACCGAGACCTCTACGGCGAATGATGGGTTATCGAAAAGCTCTTATCATTGCTGTTGCGTTCTTCTTGATTTTCGCCTCTGTTCACGTCGCTTCATTCGGTCCACTTGAAAATACCCACCTTCAAATCCGTGACCTCTTCTTTCGATTGCGCGGTCCTGTGCCCCCCAACCCCCACGTCACCATCATTGCCATAGATGATCAAAGTATTAGCCATTACGGCCGCTGGCCCTGGCCTCGAGCACGGATTGCCGCCCTCGTTCACAGGCTAAAAGAGGCTGGAGCGCGCACCATTGGCATTGATATTTCATTTCTACCCAGCAAAACCCAAGCCCAATCAATTCCTCTTGAGGCGGAATTCACTCCCCTCCTACGCTGGCTCGATCTGGATCCCACCACTGAACTTTCCTACTCAAACGATTTACTCTTTGCCATGGCCATGAAGAAGGCGGGCAATGTGATTCTCCCCTTTTATTTCGAGTTCAAGGGTGACACCGCTGGTGCACCCCCTGAGAAGCCGGCGATCTTGGCTCATTCTGCCTATCTTCTCTTTGATGATGTTAACAGACTCCCTTCCCTGCCTTTGCTTCGCGGCAGCAGTGTGTTCCCACCAATTAAAGTTCTGGGTGAGGCTGCAGCCGCTCTAGGATTTGTCAACGCCTATTTGGACAGGGACGGTGTCTTACGAAGCGACCCAGCTATTGTGGCTTTCGAGAAGCAATATTTCCCCTCTCTGGGGATTCAACTGAGTCGGCTCTATCTGGGTCTCAGCTGGGCTGAGATCAAAGTCAACAGCGGCGAGAGCATCTTGATCGGCGAGCGTTTGGTTCCCACTGACGATCGTGGTCTTGTTGGCCTCAACTACTACGGCGGCCGGGAGAGTTTTCCCTACATCTCCTACAAAAAGGTCATGGAAGCCCACTTAAAACCCGATATGCTCAAAGACAAAGTCGTGCTCGTGGGAGTAGCTGCCGCCGGACTCCATGACTTGT
>Ga0255043_10000165_pt1 | contig 11970 bp, 8 predicted proteins | sample BC1_12_9_MG_FD_182778 | JGI IMG/M metagenome (GOLD analysis project Ga0255043, IMG submission 182778) | Seawater microbial communities from Strait of Georgia, British Columbia, Canada - BC1_12_9 | ecosystem: Environmental > Aquatic > Marine > Strait | place: Canada: British Columbia | collected... | reverse complement strand
TGGCTGACGGTCACCATCGCTCGGCGGCGGGCACCAGGATCCGTGCGCTGCGACGCGATGCCAACCCGGACCACACCGGCGACGAATCCTACAATTACTTTCTTTCGGTGATCTTTCCCGACAATCAGATGATGATCCTCGACTACAACCGCGTTGTCCGCGATCTCAACAATTTCGACCCAAGCGCATTTGTCACAGCCATCGGAGAGCGCTTCGAAGTCCAACCCACAGATGATGGTCATCCGGAGCGAAAATGCTGTTTTGGGATGTATCTCGAAGGGCAGTGGCACCGGCTCACGGCAAAGGAAGGAAGCTTTCCCGAAAGAGACCCGGTCAGCAGCCTCGACGTGGCAATCCTCCAGGACAACCTGCTGGCGCCATTGCTCGGGATCGGTGACCCCCGTTCGGATGAGCGCATCGATTTTGTCGGTGGTATTCGCGGACTGAAGGAACTCGAGCGAATGGTCGATTCGGGAGAGTGGGCTGTGGCCTTTGCCCTCCACCCGACCTCAATCGCTCAGCTCTTTTTGGTGGCCGATGCAGGACTCGTGATGCCGCCGAAATCTACCTGGTTTGAACCCAAGCTTCGTTCCGGTCTCATTGTCAGACCGTTGAACGATTGAAGAAAATGAGGAGGAACCAATGAAGATTCTCATTTCCGATGCATTCGATCCATCGCTGCCGGCCAAGCTCGAGGTCTTTGGCGAAGTCATTGACGACAAAGATCAGTTGCCCGAGGTTGACGTCGTGCTTGTGCGGTCCAAGACGAAATGTACGCAAGAATATTTCGATCAAGCCAAGAATCTGCGGCTGATCATCCGAGGGGGTGTCGGTCTCGACAATATCGACGTCGAGTACGCACGATCAAAAGGAATCCAGGTTTTCAACACCGCGGAGGCATCAGCAGTGGCTGTGGCCGAGCTCGCCTTCGCGCTGATGATCGCCGTTCCCACCCGCATGGTCGAGGGCCACCTTGGAATGAAGGACCGCCAGTGGTTGAAGAAACAACTGAAACGCACCGAGCTGATGGGGAAGACCCTGGGGCTCGTCGGTGCCGGAAACATTGGCACCGAACTCGCCCGGCGTGCGATTGCGTTCGGTATGCGGGTCGTTGCATATGACCCACTCCTCAAGAGCCATGAGTTGGTGGATCTCGTGACACTCGAAGAGTTGTTTACTGAGTCGGACTACATCTCGATCCACGTGCCGCTCACAGATACCACGAGCGGCATGTTCAACACCGAAACCATCGGCCAGCTCAAGGACGGCGTCGTCATCATCAATACCGCCCGCGGCAAGTGCGTGGTTGAGCACGATATGGTCACGGCGCTCGAGTCGGGCAAGGTGCGGGCCTACGCAACGGACGTGTGGTACTCGGATCCACCGGATGAATCGTGCCCGCTTTATGGAGCTCCCAACGCAATTATGACGCCCCACCTCGGTGCGTCGAGCCGGGAGAACATGTTACGCATCGGCGACGTGGTTGTCAGAATTCTCGAAGATTTCGCACAACAGACCGCCTAGGAGGATGCCATGAGTCGCACCTGGAATTTCTACGCAGGGCCCGCAACTTTGCCGCCACCCGCTCTCGAACGCGCCAAAAACGAAATCCCGAACTGGGAGAATACCGGGATGTCGGTGATGGAGACCTCACACCGGTCACCTGAATACGACGCGGTTCACGAGCAGGCCATCAGCCTGATGACTGAGCTTCTCGGCCTGGACGACGATCATCAGGTGCTCTTCCTCCAGGGAGGCGCTTCGATGCAGTTCGCGATGTTGGCGATGAACTTCATTCCGAACGGCGGTTCGGCGGATTATGTGAACACCGGCACCTGGTCACAGAAAGCGATCAAGGAGGCCAACATCATCGCCGCGGGTCGGGTTGCGGGTTCGAGCGAGGGCGATGGTTTCACGCGGATCCCGAAACAGGCGGAGCTTGACCTCGACCCCAACGCCGCCTACGTTCACATCACCAGCAACAACACCATCAAGGGCACTCAATTCCACGACTTTCCCGACACCGCAGGAGTGCCTCTGGTCGCGGACATGTCGTCGGACATTTTGTGGCGACCATTTGACGCCAATCGCTTCCACCTTATCTACGCCGGCGCACAGAAAAACATCGGCCCGTCGGGGGTGACCATCGCCATCCTCAACAAGGCGTGGTTGGAGCAGGCCAACGACAATTTACCGACGATGCTTTCCTACGCAACTTACTCGGCAAAGAACTCGCTCTACAACACACCACCGACATTTGCCATCTACATGGTGCGAAATGTTTTGGTATGGGTGAAGGAACAGGGCGGGCTGGCAGCGATCGAGAAGACGAACCGAGCCAAGGGTGATCTCTTGTACGGCCTGATGGCGGACAACCCGGACTTCTACAGTTGTCCTGTCGCCGAGGACAGCCGTTCCTACATGAACGTCGTCTTTCGCTTGCCTTCGGAAAATCTCGAGGCCAAATTCGTGGCCGAAGGGAAGGCGGCGGGCATGGTCGGTCTCAAGGGTCACCGCTCCGTGGGCGGCTGCAGAGCCTCGATCTACAACGCCATGCCGCTCGAGGGCGTCGAAGTTTTGGCCGATTTCATGAGGGATTTCGCCAAAAGCAACGGCTGACAATCAGGAAAATCGGCAGCGCAAACCCGCTGACGGGGATACAGGATGCAGGATGCAGGTCCCACCCGACCCACCCTCTGGCATCAACACGGTCATAGGGTAGGTGGGCGGCCTGAACCTTGTGCCCTGTGCCCTGCCCCCTGTACCCGGGTGGTTGGGTGTGCGTTACCATGACAGCGTGAAACGTCTCATCATCGCTGACTCCCACGTCGGTCAGGGAGTGGACGACGCGGGCGCAATGAGCTCTCTAGTGCGTTGCGCGGCTGCCTCGGGAGTCGAAGAGGTGATCTACCTCGGTGATGCATTTCAATACCTCATCGGCATGAAAAAATTTTGGACGACCGCCGTCCGCGAAGTCATGGAGTCGTGGCGCGAGGTGCGCCGACGCGGCGTGCGAATTGTGGTTATCGAGGGCAACCGGGACTTCTTCCTCGATGAGCCCGAGCTGGCGGCGGAGATCGATTGGAGTGGCCGCTGCTACGAGTTCGATCCCGGGGATCGGCGATTCAGGCTCGACCATGGTGACCTCGTCAACCGCCGTGATTTCCAATACCGCTTCTGGTCAACGATCTCCAAGTCGGCAGTAGCTCGCATCTGGGCACGGCTCCTGCCGCGATCTGCGGCCGTGGCAATCGTCCGTCACATGGAGGCTCACCTCGCCACGACCAACCGCAAGTTTCGCTACACAAAACCGATCGAGGACCTTCGGCGGAGCGCCTCCTCGGCCTGGGCGGAAGGAATTGACGTGCTCTTCTGGGGGCACTTCCACACCCACTGGGAGTGTTCGGATGGGGGCCGCCGGGCGATGATCATCCCGGCGTGGCTCGAGACTCGCACTTCCGTTCTCGTGCACCCGGACGGTTCCTGGCATTCCGTCGACGCAAACCTCGAGAGGCGTGAGACCGCAGGCGGAGACGACTGATGGGTGTGTTCACGCTTCCGGCCCACCATCGAGGGTTGCGGGGAGCGGTCACCCTGCCGACATCGAAGAGCCTCACCAATCGTGCGCTGGTGGCGTCTGCTGTTGCGGGTGGCGGCACCATCGTTGCGCCGCTCGATTGCGATGACACGAGGGTCCTCGCGGCCGCTCTCGTCGATGCCGGGTGGCCCGTCGAGTGGGAGACGGACATCACGATCGGAGAGAGGAGCGTGCCCGACCATCGGGCACGCCTCGACCTCGCGGATTCAGGCACCGGTTCGCGGCTGATCCTCGCCCTGCTCGCGGCGAGCCCCGGAAGATCCATCGTCGACGGCAGCGCCCGTCTGCGGCAAAGGCCGATGGGCCCGCTCCTCGAGTCACTGACCCGGCTTGGCGCCCAGGTGCGCTCGAAACACGGGTTCCTGCCCGTGGAAATCGACGGCATCGTGCTCGACGGTGGAGTCGTCGAAGTGCAGCCGGAGATCTCCTCGCAGTTTGTTTCCGCCCTGGTCCTTGCTGGCCCATTGATGCACGATGGCCTTGACCTCTCGGTCTCGGGGCAGCTGCCATCGGCGCCATACCTGGATCTCACGGTGGACGTTATGCGCGCCTTCGGCAGCGAGCTCGAGGTGAGCGAAAACAAACGGCAGTGGCGGATACCTCCGGCGCCGCTGCAAAGAGCCCACTACTCCGTGGAAGGAGACTGGTCTGCAGCCGCATTCGTCCTCGCGGCGGTGGCGGTGGCCGGTGGAGAGGTTGAGGTACGCACTCTCGATCCGGCGAGCCGGCAGGGCGATCGCGCCGTGGTGCGGATTCTTGCTGACGCCGGCCTCGATGTGGATTGGCTGGATGACGGCCTGATCGCACGCGGCCCGGTGACTGCGCCGATTTCTGCCGATCTGCGACACACACCCGATCTTTTCCCGGCCCTTGCAGCGGCTGCGGTTTGCGCCCCTCCCGGATCGCGATTTTTCGGTCTCGACCACCTCAAACACAAGGAGAGCGATCGTTTGACAGTGATGGTGGAAAACCTCGAGCGGATTGGCGCCAGGCTTAGGGTCAGCGGCTCGGAGCTGGTGGTCGAAGCAACGCTGGGTCCGGGTTCCGGGTCGGTGCCCGGTGTGAGTGCAGCGGGGGATCACCGCATCGCGATGGCGATGGCGGTGGCGGCGCTGGCCGGAGGCCCCCTCGAACTCGACGACCCGCGCTGTGTGACCAAGTCGTTCCCACGTTTCTGGGAGGTGTGGGACCGGTTGTTGGCCGGGCCGGAAGGCGAGGGAATCGTCCGTTGAGGATCCCAACACCGGCCGCCCTGCTGGTGGATCATCCAACGGTGCCGGTGCCGAGGATTGATGGGGCGGCTATCGAAGCCGCTCCAGAGGGGGAGGTCGTTGCAGCCACCTCTCTTTCCCGGCGGGAAAGATTCAGCTCGGCGGTCCAGTTGACCGCGGCAGCCTCGCTTCTGGCAGAGTTCGATCTATGGCCCGGAACGGCTGCCATCCGTGGTGCACTTTTTGTCCGCACAGCCACAGGTGTCAAGGCACGTCTCGCCCGCTTCCCGATGGCGATGTCGCGAGTGTTTGCGCGCCTCGGCGGGGGCGAGGGCTCCGCGGCGACCACCCGCGCAGCTCTTGTGACTGCCATCTCCGAAGCGGTGGGCCTGCCGCCGACCTCGATCGACGCCGGCAAATCAGAACCAGGGTTCTTTCTCGAAGGAGCTATCGCCCGGCAGCTCCGAGAGCTGAAGCGACCTCTCGACCAGTGCACGGCCCGTGCGCTGTGGGCCTTTCGGTGGGACGGACTCCCAGCGCCGGAAGTGGGGGCGACCGACTACTGGAGAGTCCCGAATCGAGACCTCGCGCGCCGCATGGGGGGTGCTCTGTGGGCGAACATCCACCGCCAGAGAGGAACCGCCTGGCTCTGGGCCGCGGGTTCCCAAGACGAAGGGGCTGCTCCAGTTCCGGCGATCGGCGGCGACGGAACCCTGATCCTTGTTGGTGAGATCTCCAATGACGAGCTGGCAGCCGTATCCCGTTGGACGCAACGCGACGGGTGCTCCGCGGTGGTGGTCGGTGGATTCCCGAGCGGTTGGCACCCTCAGCGACCACCGGGGTTCGACAGGCAGAACCTCTATCGCCATCTCGCGGTCACCGGTATGCCGCTGGAGGATGCTCGCCGCGTCGTCGAGCAGAGAACCGGCCGGATCGATCCCTTCGATCCCACCGATCGCCGCACGCTCACCGCAGCCGCCCGGAGAGTCTTCGCGCCGATCGCCAGTCGAACCGTCGATTCAGGTCGAGATTCGAGGCCCAACCGTCTCGGAGAATTGCTCGCCCTTTCTCCCGATGGCCTACCTCCGGGATTCGTGGCTCTCCACTCGGGTCTTACAAAACGGGCCATCGAGGAACAGCGACGCGAACTCGCGATCGTCGACAGCGGCGACAGGTGGCGCCTAGCAGAAAGCGCACCTCTTGAGCCCGATCCCCTGCACACCGCGGTTGCCGACCTCTTCGCCGAAGGGGATCCGAAACGTCTATTACACCGCGCGCTCGGAAGCGGTGAAACCGCAGCTCTCGAGGGCTGGGCGCGGACGCGGCTCGATGAACTCGAAGGGTTTTCGGTGCGCGACCTGCTCGGAGTCGTTTCACCGGGAGCCCTCGGTCACGAGATCGGGATGTTGCTTACCGAGGCCTGCCTGGCGGTCTACGACCTCAGCGAAGCTCGGCGCGCGATTGCCGCGATCCCGAACAATCGTGCCGATGCGCTCAGCAAATGGCTCGACGCAATTGATGATCGTTCGGGTCGCCGGCGCGAGCTTCCCGGGATGGAGCAGCTCGAACACTCCCCTCGAGCTGTCGCAGAATCGGCGATTCTGGTCCTCAACGAAAAGCGAAGACGGGGCGGTGATAGATCCCCTGAAGCACAAGATCTGATCGATCGAGCCCGGGAGCGACTGTCGGACCTGATGCAACTGCGGATCGAGATCGAACTCGCCTGGATCGCCGACACCGGAGAATTCGACGATCCAGCCTGGCGGCGGCGGGTGCTCGGTGATCATCCGGTGCTTAGATATCAATTCGCCCACCGTCGCGCCCGCCAACTCATGGACAGGAAACAGACTCGACCCGCGAGGCGCCTGCTCAGGTTGCTCGCCGATGACCGTGTGGGGCCCGGTATTCTCGGAGTGGTCGAACATGACCTGGGAGCTGCTGCTTTGGACGCCGGGAGAAGCCGCGAGGCAGACGCCCACCAACTGCGCGCATATCGTCTCCTTCAGGCGGCCGGGTTCCAGCACGTTACACGGCGGGTTCTCTTCAATCTCGCGGTCGGAGATCTCGATCAACTGGAAATCCAGCGCGCTGAGGACCGTTTTTCCGAGCTGGCCGATGAGAATCCCAGCGATCCCTACGTCAGCGGTGAAATGGCGCGTCTGGTCCTGGCGACGGGCGATCTTCCGGAGTTTCGTCGACGTTTAGAATCATTTTCCAGGCGCATCGACGAAACCGATCCCCGGTTCTCCGAGGCTCTCCGCCTGCTGCGGGGGGTCGCGGCGCTGTTCAACGGCGAGCTTGCTCGGGCGCATGATCTCCTTCGAGGCGCCGGACAGGAAGGAGAGGCCTGGACCGGACTCGTCGACACCATTGCAGGCCGCGAGGCCGGCTCCTGGCAACCCGACGGCTGGGGCGTATCACTTGCCGCCGAACTCGTCCACGACATGGCCCTGGACGGTGGCAGGGTCGCCGCCATCCTTGCGACCGGAAGGATGACGAGATCGCGTGCGCTGGGGATTGTACTGGCCGAGCACACGGGCAGGGTTCGATTGCCGATCAGCGAGGTCGTGCGCGTTGACGCAGTGCGGGTGCTCCGAGAAGGCAGGATGGATGGCTGGGCGGACGCTCTAGCAGGTGGATCGGTGCGTGAGGCGAGCATTGTCGCTGCTCTGGCTGAAATCGTCGACAGAGCCGGTCCCGAGAACCTGGCGCCGGATCTCGTGGCTCGCCTTTTGGCCGCGCTCGGGGTGAGTGGACTCGAACTTCGTGCCGCCGCCGACGGACGATTGTTCTGGCAGGTCGGCAGCGGCGCACCCGGTACGGAAATTCGACACGGTCGGATCGTTGTTGTTCCGCTCGGTGGCGAAGCGCACGAGGGGCCGACCTGGCGGCTGCTAACCGGCATCTTCGAGCTCTTTGCGCCAGCCACCACCATCCCATCGGAGCCGGAAGTTGAAGAAACCGGCTTCCACGGAATTTCCGCCGGGGCCCGTGCGGTCCGCCGCGAGCTCTGTGAACTTGGCCCCACCCATCTACCGGTTCTGATTGTTGGCGAAACGGGCGTCGGCAAAGAGGTTGCGGCGAGAGCCTTGCATCGACTCTCGAGACGCCGCGGAGCCTTCGTGCCGGTAAACGTCGCGGCCATTCCAGCCAATCTGCTCGAGGCGGAGCTTTTTGGATCTGTGAAGGGTGCCTTCACCGGAGCCGATCGGTCCCGACAGGGATTGGCGGTTGCGGCGAACCGCGGCACCCTTTTCCTGGACGAAATCGGAGACCTCGATCCACCCCTTCAGGTCAAACTGCTTCGCTTTCTCGAAGGCCAGGAGGTCCGAGCCGTCGGCGCCACGCAGTCGCGAAGCGTAGACGTCCGTATCGTGTCGGCAACGCATCGAGATCTCGGGCGCCGGGTGAGGGAGGGAGGGTTCCGTCAGGACCTCTACTATCGCATCGCAGCGCCGCCCCTGGCGATCCCCCCGCTTCGTGAACGTCGCGAGGACATCGGCTTACTCCGGGATCTTTTCGAACGCGAAGCCGTGGCGCGTCACGGTTTCCCTTCCTGTTCGTGGAGCGTGGAAGCAGAGGCGATGCTGAGGCGCTTCGAATGGCCCGGAAACGCGCGTGAGCTCCGCCAGGCGGTCGAAGTGGCCCTGGTCCGAGCCGCCGGCAGGATGATCCGACCGGAACATCTCCCGATTGCGGAGACCGACACGGTTCCATCGGGGAGGTGGGACGAAGCGCAGCGGGACTTCAGGCGCAAATTCCTTCGAGCCGCTCTCGGACGCAACAACCGGAACCGCAGCGCCACCGCCCGCGAGCTCGGCATCTCCCGCCAGGCCCTTCTGTACCACCTCCGTAATCTGGGCATAAAGGATTGACGGGAAGGTGGTCCGTTCTTTGCCCCACGGCCTCCGGATGCGGAGGACAAAAAAAGTTGCGGGCTCGAAAGCCCGCAGGAGGAAGGAGGAGGTATGATGTCGTGTACCAGGTCGTTGTGTGCCCGGCTAACAGAATAACAAGCAATCGGTGTGCCAAATTTCAGGCAGGTGGTTGAGTTCGTGCAAAACGGGTCTCCCAATCTCAAAAAGGACCTCCGGAGTGTGCGGGAGAACGGTGAGCCGGAGATCCACGAACGCGTAGATCTGCGAGCGTGGACGGCTCTCGGGGTCGGTGGCCTGGCCGACCTGCTCATCCGTTGTCGCAGTGCTGACGGGCTTCAAAGGGCCCTCGATGTTCTCGCAACCCATGGCCAAGGATGGTTGGTCCTTGGCGCGGGGAGTCGCCTCGTGCCGTCGGATCGGGGGCTTCGGGTACCGGTCCTGAATCTCAGTGGCAACCTGGGACTCTGGGAGCTCGATCTCGATGGAGCGGTCGCCGGCGGTGGTGCCAACGTGGCACAGGTGTGTCGCGCTGCGGCACGAACCGGGATGTCGGGGATCGATCATTTGATGGGAACTGGAAGCTCGATCGGAGGAGCGGTGCAGGCGGCCTCCCATGGTCACCTACAGCTCGCCGGAGTTCTCGACTGGGTCGATGTGGGCAGACCGGGCGGACCAGTGGAAAGGATCCGACTCGCTGACCGTAGGGCTCGAGGAGACGGAATCGGATTCAACCTCAACCGGCGGGTGGTGGTTCGAGCCCGCCTCCAACTGGTGGGTGACAAGCGTGCATCGACACCGGCCAAGATTCCTCTGCGCGACCGGCATCGAGGACAACGACAACCCCGTTCGGCCGAGCCCCTTTTCGTCGATCCCGTCGGCGCCCGAGCGGAGCCGCTGCTGACAGACGCCGACTGCGTCGACCTCAAGGTCGGTGGCGCACGGATATCACGCCGACAACCGAACCGCCTCTACACCTCGAAAACGACACACGCCTCCGATGTTTTGGAGTTGACCCGATTGGCGAGGGAACGGGTGTCGCTACGCGCAGGAATCGATCTCCAACCGGCTATCTGCTTCGTGGACGAGGACGGCAGGGAGATTGATTTGTGAATCGATGGCGCGCTCACTGGTTGGTGACCGCGGCAGCGGTCGCCGTGTCGGTGGCGATGGTCGACACGATTGGCTGGCGAAGTTGGCGGGCAGTCGTCCACACCTTGGCGGTAAACCCCGAGGCTGCAGCAGCCAAGCTGGCCACGGCCCCATCAATGTCGTTGCCGTCACTGGTGGTCCGCACTCGTCGGCTTTTTGCGAGCAATCTCGGGGGCGCGACACCGGATTCTCTGGTTACCACCCTGGCACGCATCGGCAGGCTGCAACGACTGTGGCTACCGGCGGACGCCGTGGGTTTTTTGAATCTTGCCAGGGAGGAACTCCTGCGAGGGCGGCCGCAGGAGTCCATCGATGCGCTCACCAAGGCCTTGATCCGGGACCCCACGTCCGCCTCTCCACATCGCCTTCAGGCCCTGTTCTTTTTTTCTGTCGGCGACCGCCGGTCGGCGCTTGCGGAGCTTGCCATCGCTGAGGCGATTGCGCCGGGTCTGCGAGATCCTCAGGTGGAGCTAACGGACGAGGACCAACGGAAGGTGCGGATCGAAGGTCTCCGGTTGCGTGCGGAGCACTACCCCCGTCGGCGGACGGAGACATCGCTGGCGCTTGCCCGGGAGCTTCGAATCGAAGGCGATCATGCAGCGGCGATGTCGATGCTGGCCGAGCTCCGCGGGCGACCTGACGTGGAAATCGAGCTGGCCCGTTGGGCCGTCGAAGGAGGCGACTTCAACGCCGCAGCTGAAATGCTGCTGCCAATTGCGTCGCGAACAGCCAATCCCAGAGCGGTTCGCGCGCGTGCGTGGTCGATGATCGCGATTGCGCGAGACCTGAATGGGAATGCCGAGGGAGCGTTATCGGCCGCCCGCAAGGCGCTCAATCTCGACCCCGACTCGCCGGCGCCGTACGTTACCCTCGCCGGTCTTGCTCAGGGCCGCGGGGAACTCGATGTTGCGCTCGATCACCTGAGAAGGGCGTGGGGCATGCATCCTGCCGACACCGGACTGCTGACGAGAATAGCGTGGGTTGCGGAACAGGCGGGCAAACCGGCGGACGCCCTTCTAGCGCTGGAACGAGCGGTAGATATCGAACCGGGTTCGCCTCGGCTCTCCACCTTGCTGGTGGAATTGCAGCTCCGCACCGGACGCTATACCGATGCGGCGGTGTCGTTGTCGCGTGCCCTGGACAGCCACCCCACCGACCCCGGGCTGTTGAGCCTCGCCGATCGCCTTCCACGAGAAGTCGGGATCCGGTAGGAGGAGCAGGGGAGACGCGACCCTTATCACAATTCCCTCTTTCACCCCTTCTCCCTTTCACCCTTTCTCCCTTTCACCCTTTCTCCCGTGCTCGGTTGGTCTTCGGGTTCACCGCCAGCAAACCGACCGGGGCGGGCGCCGGCGGCCCACTCCATCTGGCGACAGATCCCACGCAGAATCTTGACCTCGTTGGCGGTGATGCCGGCGCGTCCGAAGAGGCGGCGCAGCTGGCGGAGAATTCTCTGCGGGCTCAACGGGTCTAAAAAGCCGACGGTCAATAGACTTTCTTTGAGATGGATCATGAGTCCTTCAACCTCTTCGTGGTATGCGGGCTCGGGTACGGTCGTTCCGGAGGTGGAGCTCTCGGATCGGACCGTCGACACCAGGATCGCCACCGCCTGCGCGAGGTTGAGTACCGGAAAACCAGCCTCGGTTGGAATCCGGATGACGAGGTCGCAGCGATCGAGGTCCTCAACACACAGGCCCCGGGTCTCGTTGCCAAAGACCAGGGCGACGCCGCCGAGACCTCGATTGACGAGAACCGAAGTCGCTTCCGTGGGCGCCAAGATCGGAAGGTTCTGGCGGCCGCGGCCGGACGCGGAAGCGGCCAGTGTGTGGTAGTGAGCGGCCGCCTCATGAAAGCTCTTCCAGCGTCGGCATTCAATCCGATCCTCTGCACCGCACGCCCAGCGGCGGACCTCCGGATCGTCCGCCCCAACCGACGGGCGGACGAGCTCGATCCGACTGACGCCGAAGTTGGCCGCCACCCGAATTGCCGCGCCGAGGTTTCCCGCCAGCGACGTTTCCACCAGAATCAAACCGCCCACCGTCATCGGCCGATATAATACTCGTACCGGGGGATCCGCATGCTCATCCCGATAGGCCATGAGAGGACGACCGTCAGGCGTTTACCCTGGGTGACG
>Ga0255043_10000164_pt1 | contig 11972 bp, 8 predicted proteins | sample BC1_12_9_MG_FD_182778 | JGI IMG/M metagenome (GOLD analysis project Ga0255043, IMG submission 182778) | Seawater microbial communities from Strait of Georgia, British Columbia, Canada - BC1_12_9 | ecosystem: Environmental > Aquatic > Marine > Strait | place: Canada: British Columbia | collected... | reverse complement strand
TGCGGGCGAGACGGCTATACGGCGCACACTCTTAACTATGCGGATGCCAAGCTCAATCGTTCAGCCGTAAAGCCGTAAAGCCGTGAAGCCGTAAAGCTTTACCGTGCCGGCAACAACGTCCCCGTCACTTCCCCGAAACCGACCTTGATCCCATTCTTCTCGCACCAGCCGGTCATCGTGACCGTGTCGCCGTCGGCCAAAAACTTCCGTTCCTCACCGTTTGGCAGCTCGATCGTCTCGGTGCCGCGCCAGCTCAGCTCGAGCATGGAGCCCCGCTCGTGCTTCTCGGGGCCCGAAATGGTGCCCGATCCATAGAGGTCGCCCGGTTGCGCGTTGCAACCGTTGACCGTGTGGTGGGCGAGCTGCTGGCAGATGCTCCAGTACAGGTATTTGAAGTTGGAGGTGGCGATGGTCCCCGGTTCGGTCATCATTTCCGACTGCAGCCGCACCTCGAGATGGATGTCGTAGGCGCAGTTGCCCGGGTTGGCGAGGTACCCGAGAGGCTTGGGATCGTCCTGCGGCGGGCCGGCACAGCGGAAGGGTTCGAGGGCATCCATAGTCACCACCCATGGTGAGATCGAGGTGCCGAAGTTCTTGCCGAGGAACGGGCCGAGGGGCACGTACTCCCATTTCTGGATATCGCGCGCCGACCAGTCGTTGACCAGCACCATGCCGAAGATGTGCTCCATCGTGTCCCCGATTGGAATGGGCTTGCCGAGGGCGTTGCCTGGACCGACAAGGAAACCCATCTCGAGCTCGAAGTCCATCAGCCGGCTCGGCCCATAGCTTGGGAGGTCGGCATCTTCGGCCTTGGTCTGACCCATTGGCCGCCGCACATCGGTGCCGCTCACCACCACCGAGCTCGAGCGGCCGTGGTAGCCCACCGGCAGATGCAACCAGTTGGGCTGGAGGGCGTTGTCGGGGCCGCGGAACATGACGCCCACGTTGGTGGCGTGCTCGCGTGAGGAGTAGAAATCGGTGTAGTCGCCTATTGCGGCCGGCAGCAGCATTTCGACTCGCGCCCGGGGCTGGAAGGCCGCCTTGCGGACCGCCGCGTCGTCACGCAGCGTCGGTTCGTCGGCACTGAGCAGCTGTGTCAGCCTGCTCCTCGCCTCGCGCCAGGCCGACCGACCGAGGGCCATAAAGGCGTTGAGCGTCGGCTGCTGGAGGGACTCCCCGTTGCCAAGGGTCCGGCCGGTGAGCAGGCCCCGGTCGGCGAGGACCGACAGATCGAGCACCGCGTCGCCGATCGCGATGCCGATCCGTGGGGCGAGCCCGGCCGACGGGCGAAAGATCCCATAGGGGAGGTTGTGGATCGGGAAGTGCGAGTCGGCAGGGACATCGACGAAGGTCTGGAGTTTGCGATCGATGGTGGTCATTCGTGGTGGGCTCCTTCTCCCACGATTCCGAGGGCTTGCAGGTCGGCGCGAGGCTCCGAAAAGCTGCAGCTACCGAAGCTCGTGAGAACGCTTCGCCGCGCGTCGGCGATATCGTCAGCGGAAGCATCGTAGTCGTGCCACGCCAGGCGTTTCGGTTCGACGACAAACGCCTCCGGATCGGTCTCGGCGACGATATCGATGAGCTTCTTCACCGTCAGATCGTGCGTGGAGGCCAGGACCGAGGCCACAAAGAGGTTGATGAAGCCGTGGACCATTGTGTCGAGTTCCGGGTCGTGTTGCCGGACCGGGTGGTGGAGCCCTTGAGTGGCTTTGAGGGGGATACCGGTCGCGCGGCACGTCGCGATTGCCGCCGCTACAGCCTCGACGTCGGGCACCGCCGAGGCTTCGGGACCGCCACACCGAATCTTGAGCCCGACACGACCACGGTCGCCGGCGTTCCGGCCGGTATCGCGAACCGCCGCGGCGGCGGCCGGCAACCGCGGCCGCCACTCACCGAGCAGTGAAACCTCAAAAAACGGGGTCAGCGAAATTTCTCCATCGTCGGTCAACCGTTTCCACGCCTTTTCGACCGCCACCGCCGCGCCGCCGGCTTTCGGGAGGCGGACTTCGAAGACATCCACCACGGCACGGTCGGTCTGGCGGGCGGAAAAGCCAGTGATGGATTGGGTGTCCTGCTCGACCGACTCGAGGAAGCTCTCGAGGGTGTCGCCGCCCCGCCCGAGGGCGGACACCTGGATCGGGAGGTGGGACGGTTCTGCCTGTTCGAGGAGGGGCTCGAGCTCATCGAAACGGGCCACCGGACAGACGAACCGCGCCAGCATCCAGCCGTCGTCCGAGGACCGGTGCTCGACGAAACGTGCGAAGGCCTCGTCCATCGGCAGCTTTGCCGGCGGGAAGAGGCCGGCGTAGTCGATGATGCCGTCGAGTAAGGACTTCGCACAAGGGTTCATCGTTTCTCCATGCTTCCGCGTGAACTCGAGGCGAATATGGTATCACCCGCTAGATCCTCTCCATTTCGTCTTCCTCGGCTACAATGCCGCGTCGGAGGAGCCTCGATGACTCAGCAAACGCACAGATCTCGCTTTTCATTCTTTGTTCTTGCAGTGATCGCTGTACTGGTGACACCGGCAACGGCGAGGGGAACCGATGTTGCAGTCTCCAACCCCGGCTTCGAACAGCTCGAGCCGAGCGGGACAATGGCCGGATGGCGCCTGGTGACCGAGGTCTCCAGTGATGGCGCCTCGTTTGACGGCGAGGGCGATGCGGCTCATGCCGGCGTCGGCAGCGCCAGGCTGGCCGTAAAGGGCCACGGCAAGGTGACGGCCGAGTCCGACCCGGTGGCTCTTGAGGTCGGCGCGCTCTACCGCTTGAGCGGGTGGATCCGTACCGAGGGCGTGGTCTCCGACCCGATGTCGAAGTACCCCACGGCTGTTCCGGCCTGCCTCACCATGGAGGCGTTGCCCTTCACGATCCACTCACCGGCAGTTGGCGGCGACTCGGATTGGTCGCGGGTGGACCTGGTCTTTATCGCCACCTCCGCCTCGGACCGGGTGCGGCTCCATCTGGGCTACAACGGCACCGCCCGCGGCACGGCCTGGTTCGATGATCTACGGATCGAGAGAGTCGAGGACATCGCCGAGTACATCCCACTCGAAACCGTCCGCTGGTCCGGCCCCGGCTTCCGCTATGACGATCAAGGCTGGATCTTTGTCCACATCGAGGGCGAGCCCTACGAGCGCGGCTTTCAGTACGGCTCTCTGATGCCGGACGAGATCGCCGAGTACATCCGCAAGCTCGGAGTGGTGCAATATGGCGATGACCCGAAGGCGGGATGGGACACCATCCGCTTCGAGGCCGACGCGCTCTTCCTGCGCAAGTATGACGACGAGTATCTGACCGAAATGAAGGGGATCGCCGATGGCGCCGCCGATGCCGGGGGCGAGGTCTGGGGCCGGCTGATCGATCTGCGTGACATCGTTGCCATCAACTCGGTGGTCGATATCGGCCAACTCTACGACGCCCTCGAGGTGACGCCCAACTCGCTCACCGGCGAAGCCTTCACGGCCCCGGACGACGAGCTGGACATTGAGGTTGAACAGCACAAGTGCTCGGCCTTTGCCGCCACCGGTCCCGCGACCTCCGACGGCAACATCGTATTCGGCCAGATCTTCATGTGGTCCGGCTACACCGGCATGCATTGGAACGTGATCACCGATGTGGTGCCGTCGGACGGTTATCGGCTGGTCTACCAGACCTTTCCTGGCGGCATTCACTCCGGCGCCGATTTCTATCTCAACGAAGCGGGAATCGCATTTGGTGAGACCACCGTGTCACAAACTCCGTACGAGGCGAACTCGACTCCGCAGTCCAACCGCGCCCGCAAGGCGGCCCAGTACGCCGCCTCCATCGACGACGTCGAGCGGATTCTGTGGGAGAAGAACAACGGGATGTACACCAATGACTGGCCGATCGCGGATTTCAAGACCGGTGAGGTGGCCATCCTCCTCCTCGGGACCCACGCCAAAAAGATGTGGCGGACATCCGAGGACATGAATCCCTTTGGCACCCCGGGCTTCCTATGGGCCAACAACAACAACCGCGACCCCGAGGTCCGCAAGGAGTATGTGGCCCAACCAGACGACCGACCCTTCGACCTCATGTTTTCGCCGTGGAATCGGGACGTCGCCTTCAACGAGTTCTATCGCGAGAACAAGGGCAAGATCGACGCCAATGCGGGCGTCTCGCTGTGGGCCTCCTCGCCCGTCAACCGTGCCCATGCCTGCGACGGCAAGATCACCAACACCGAGATGGCCAACGAGATGGTGTTCCTTGCCCACCATGGCAAGGTGACTCTGCGCGAGAAGTTTCCCACCAAAGGCTGGCGCTATCTTCCGGCGGATCTGCCGGACGCCGATCCCCACCTCAGCCTTGGCTACTCGGTGGTGAGCCCGGTCTTCATCGCCGATCGGCTCAAGGCCGCGCGGGCGACCCAAAAGTCGGGGGAGGAGAAAGCAGAATCACCGGCGCTCGAGCTCGGCGATCTGGCCGTGGATTTCGAGCTCTCGAAGAAGAACCTGTGGCGCGGCACCGTCGAGCCGGCCTCACCTGCCGAGAGCTGGTTTGTCAGTGCCACGGCCGCCTACTGGCGGATGCTCGACGGGCTCGACGACGAAGATACGACGGCCGCCGCGGAACAGCTCGCGGGCGAGCTCGCCGCCCTCGAGGCGCGCTACCTCTACACCGTGTCCCGCGAGGAGGACCTGCCGGCGTTCGACGCCCACCGCGCCTACGACCGCTACAGCCCCTACCTGCTGCCGCGGATCAAGGGCACCTTTGCCCTCCACCAGCTGCGGCTGCTGCTTGGCAACGAGGTCTTCTTCGAGGTGATGTCGGCGACCCACGACCGCTTCCGCGGGCGCGAGATGTCCACGAAGGAGTTTCTGGCGGCGGCCGAGGAGGTCGCAGACCGCGAGTTGGAGTCCTTCGTCGGCCAGTGGCTCAACCGCACCGGTCTGCCGCGGGTGCGGCCGAAGATCGCGGTGAAAAAAGCGCGCGGTGGGGGATGGGACCTCGTCGTCGGTGTCGAGCAGAGTGGAGAGCTCTATCAGTTCGTGACCCACCTCGAGGTGGAGGCGGGTGGCGAGCGATCCCTGCACCGAATCGAGATTGCCGGAAAAGGGGGGAATTCCCTCCACTTCGACCAACGCCCGACCCAAGTCGTTTTTGACGCCCTCCACGACCTGCCGGTCGAGCACGGAAATTTCTACGAGTGGCGGAACCTCATCGATGACTTCCACGACACTCTGATCGTCTACGGCACGGCGCGCCAGATCGAGGCCAACCACACCATGGCGCGGCGTTGGCAGGAAAAGGTCGCCGATACCTACATCGAGATCCTGCCGCCTCTGGTCAAGGACTCCGAGATCGACGAGGACCAGGTGGCGACCCACGACCTCATCGTGATGGGGACCCTCGCTGACAACTACTTCTTTGACCACGTGCCAGAGAGCGTGCCGGTGCGTTTCGGTCGCAACCACTTCGAGTGGATGGGGGAGACCTATGGCGAGGCCGACGACGGCCTCTTCCTGGTTGTGCCCAACCCCTGGAATCCCGAGCGGGTGATGTATGTCATCGCCGCCAACTCGGGCATGGAGCTCTACGACATGACCGAGACCTACCACCGCGACATTCCGCAGTGGGCCCGCTTCAAGGGCGACGAGATCGTCGACCGCGGCTACTTCGACCGCGAGGGCTTTGTGATCGAAATCGGCGATTAACCCGCGTCCGGATGACCGCCGGCCGCCGCGGGCTGTTGACGAAAGCTGCGGCGAGGTGACGTGAGCGCGCTTTTCTCAGTGCGCGCTCTCCGTGAGAGCCCCCTCTGACGATGTTTGGGCCTCAATGGGAAATGTGGTGAAAACGACATCACCCCCAAAATCGTCAGAGACGGCACGTCCGGTCAGCGCGGTCTTCTCCCGACGCGCTTCGGAAATCTGGCGGGGGGTGTTTTTTGACCTGGCGCCAGAGTTGCTTCCGCTTAGTCAAGCCCTTCGATAACCTGCTTCAGCAACTCGTTGAACCCCTCCGGCTTCTCCATCATCAGAAAATGCCCAACACCCTCCATGACGACGCCGTCGAAGTTCGGTTGGTATTTTTGGTTGACCTCGACGTTGACCTGCCACGTGTCGGCGTTGAGGTAGCGTACGGGGACCTCCAGAGCCGCCAGCGCCGGCCCCATCTCGTAGCTGAAGAACTCACGCAACTGAGCGATTGCGATCTCGGGCGAGCTGTCGCACATATCGCTCACGACCCTTTCGACGAGCTCTGGATCCGTACCCTCGTGGAAAAATGAGGCCGAAAACTGACCGCAGGTCCCGGCGAAATCGTTTTCGAACGCAGCGAGGCGACCCTTGATCTGCTCAGGCGCGTACTTGAAATCGGCGTCATGGAGGGTGTCGACGCCTATGACGCCGATGACCCGGTCCGGCATAAACCGTGCTGCCTCGAGGGCGACCGGACCACCCATCGAGTGTCCGATTACTATCACTTCAGCCAGATTGAGTTCTTCGACCACCATGTGTACGTCGCCGCCAAACGCCATCAACGGCCAACCGTCACGTTCCATCCCGGAGAGACCGTGACCGGGGAGGTCGATGGTGATGACGGTGTTGGTTTGGCTGAATTCTTCAACCTGGGCCGACCAGAAGGTCTGGTTGCACATCCAGCCGTGGATGAAGATCAGTGCCGGCGATCCCTGGCCAGCGACCGTGTAGGCGATCGAAACGCCATCCAAAGCGGCAACGGTGCCTGGTCCGGATACCAGGCCTGCAGGCTCAGGCGCCTCTTCCACGCTTCCGCCGCAGGCGAAAGTGAGCGAAAGAAGACCGAAAAGGGCGATTAATTTCATTGATGCCTCCAAGTAAGCCAGTAGTGTAATTCAGTTCATTCCTGCCGCCCTCCCACCCAAAGAAACGCAGAGGCGCAGAGACCCAGAGATTTCTTAAGGCGACGTTCCTGAGCCGCTGCAAAATCGCACTATGCGGCTTCGGGGGAGCCGTAAGGCCGCATTGCCGTATAGCCGCAAGACCGAGAACGGATTCACGTCAATCAGCTGTGGTCGAGCTCCCCGAAGGCCCAGGCTGCGCCAGCACCCGAGCGATCGGACGAAGATCCATCCACCACTGCGTCTTGGGTCGCTGGAGCTCTGAATCGACCTGGCGGCGCAGCGCCTCGAGCTCGGAGAACTCGATCTTCCCATCGTTGAGCCCGATGGCGAGCGCACCGGCAGTCCCGGCCTCTGCTTCGTCGATCAAACGTTCTATGCAGCGTTTGGCGAGGCGGGTGGCGAGGATCCGATCAAATGGGCTCGGATCGCCTCCCTGTTGAAGATGGCCGAGGATCGCCTGTCGCACGTCAAACAGATCGCGGCCCTCTTCCTCGAACAGGGAGACCATGAATTGGGTGTCGTAGCAGGCGTTGGCTTTCTCGTTGCGGATCATGAGGCCGAGCCGTTTTCCGTTCCGGAAACCATCGGCGAGGTCCTCGACGTCCTTCTGGAGATCGGCAATGGAAACGCCTTCCTCGTTGAGGTAGACACGCTCAGCGCCGCTCGCGATGCCGGCCATGAGGGCGAGATATCCGCAATACCTGCCCATCACCTCGACCACAAAGCAACGCCGCGAGGCCACTGCAGACTGTTTGATTTTGTCCACAGCTTCGACAATGGCATTCAGGGCGGTATCTGAACCGACTGAAAGCTCCGAACCCGGGAGGTTGTTGTTGATAGTTGCCGGCAGGCAGATGATGGGGATCTCGAAGGCCGGAAACGCTTCGCGTTTGCGGGCTAGCCGAAGCGAGGCGTCGTAACCGGACCAGCCGCCGACCATCAGAATGCCGTCGATTTTGAGGTCCTCGATGTTCCGAGCGATGGTGTAGAAATCCTTGCCGCGTGGAATCGTGCGGTTGATCCCGAGCTCGCAACCACCGGCGGTCGTCCAACCGCGGACGCTCATCCAACCGAGCTCCTCGATATCGCCGTCGATCAGCCCCCGGAAACCACCGTGAATACCCAGAACCTGGTGACCCTCGTCGAGCCCGAGACGCACGGCGGCGCGGGTGGCGGTGTTCATCCCGGGAGCGGGCCCCCCCGATGAGAGGACCGCCAGGCGCAGCCGGCGTTGATTCGAGGTGGGTGGGTCGGGGAGTGACCGCAACAACGTCTGCAGGGTATCGATATTGTCAGAGAAGCTGCCGCCCCGCAGCCGCAGCGCCTCGTTGGAGTCTTTGTTCTCGATAGCCGCCGCAACCTCCAGGGTGGCCTCGACGCACTCGGCCAGCGGCCGCCGGGTGATCCGGTTGTGGCGCACGCCCACCAGCTGCGGTGTTGACACCGGGTCGGCCTCCATGACGTCATGAACTGCAGCATGCCCGAGCAGGGTCCCCATCAGGCGGTCGTAGGCTGACGGGGCGCCACCGCGCTGGACGTGGCCGAGGATGGTGACACGGACCTCTTCCTCCATCCGATTCTCGAGGATCTGCTTGACCGAGTCGGCGGTGATTGGACGACCGTCGCTGTCGATCGCGCCCTCGGCGACAAGGACGATGCTGTCTCGGCGGCCGGCGTCGCGACCGGCGCGCAGCCGTCGGGGCAGGGTCTCGGTCCACGAATCTCCTGCGGGCGGTGCTTCCGGGATGAGCACCGCGTCGGCACCCGTTGCGAGACCGCTCATCAGGGCCAGATAGCCACAGTGGCGGCCCATGACCTCGACCACAAAGGTGCGTTGATGGCTGGCTGCGGTTGCGCCGATGCCGTCCACCGCCTCGGCGATTCGGTGCAGGGCTGTGTCGGCGCCGATCGACATGTCGGTGCCGGCCATGTCGTTGTCGATCGAGGCGCCGATGCCGGCGAGTGAGAGATGGCCATGTTGCGTGGCCGCCTCGGCCGTGATCCGACCCTGCTCCTCGAGCTCTGCAATCAGTTCGGGCCACTCCCGGTGGAGGAGGTCGGCGGCGGTCAGGCTGCCATCGCCGCCCATCACGATCAAGCGATCGATGTCGTGTTCGACGAGGTTCTGCGCTGCGCGAAGCCGTCCCACCCGAGTCCGGAACTCGTCGCAGCGGGCGGTACCGATGACCGTGCCGCCTAACTGCATGATGCCGCCGACCGCTTCCCAATCCATGAGTCTGAAGGAGTCGCCGCCCTCGACGAGCCCACGGTACCCCTCGCTGATGGCAACCGCTTGCATCCCCGCTTCGAGAGAGGTGCGGACTGCCGCGCGAAGGGCTGCGTTCATGCCGGGCGCGTCGCCGCCGCTCGTCAGGATTCCAAGTTGGTGTGTGTGCTGGTCCTGGTTGTTCATGAATTGCCTCAGTCGCGTCTAGATCGAGCGCGCATTCTAACTCGCGTCGAGCCTGTATATCTCACCAACTTTCTGCTGTGGCCGGAAATCTGTGGCAATCTGCGGCGTTTGCTCCCGTCGGGCTGCTCGACGTACCGTCAAGTACGCCTCCGCGGCCCTCAGGTCGCAAACACCACATCTCACAACAGCTTTCCGGCCTCGCGACGAAACCTGGTGAGATATGCAGGCTACGAAAACGCGGAGAAAGCGGCGCGAACAGCGGCAATCAGGACGATGACGGCGAAAAGGCGCTTGAGGGCGGTAGCCGACAGCCGGGTTTCGGCGAGGTGGGAGCCTGCCAGACCACCGATCAGCACCGCCACACCCAGCGGTAGTGCGATATGGAGATCTACAGCCCCGCGCAAGCCATGCGCGGAGAGGCCCACGATCGAGAGGATGAGGACGGTAGCCGAGCTCATGGCTGCGACCTCGCGCGGACCCGCCCAACCAAGGAGCAGGACCAGAGGCCCGAGAAAAATGCCGCCACCAATGCCGAGGAAACCGGAGGCGAGACCGATGCCGATGCCGGCAGGGATCGCAACCGCCCACAGCCGTGCAGGGGAGGGAGCCTTCGGGTCATCGGAATTGGCAGCCGTTTTCAGCATCGCCGCCGCCGCCGCTGCCAAACCCACGGCGAGCACCGCAAGAAAGAGGGGGCGGGGCGCGGTGATGAGCCCGCCGACAAAGGCTGCCGGGATTGCGGTGATCAGGAATGGCGCAAGGATCCCGGTGCGGAGGCGGCCGGCAACTCCGAAACGCAGCAGGGCGGCGCCGGTAACGACAATGTTGAGGGCGAGAGCCGTCGAAGGCATGGTTTCGGTGTCGACTCCGAAGAGTGTCATCACCGCCAGGTAGCCGGTGCCACCGCCGAGCCCCACCGCCGCGTACGCGGCCGCCACCAGCGCGCACAGCGGAACCAGAAGCAGCATCGTTGTGGTCGCCACGCCCCGATTGTGACATTTCCCGCGTCCGATGCGGGCCGGACGGGTTCACTGCTATACGGCCATACGGCTTCCCCCACCCACCCGGGATTAACGCAAAGACGCAAAGACGCAAAGGCGCAAAGTCAAATTTCTTCTCTGCGTCTCCGCGTCTCTGCGCCCCTGCGTTTCTTTCTTGGATGGGTGGGCGGATCGAGCATCCATTATCGGACGGTTGGCCGAATCTCCTCATCTCTGACGCGCGCCGATATACTGTCTCAATGCAAAACGGCGGCCTCAAGGCCCTGCTCCTCGATCTCGACGATACGCTCATCGACAACTCGATGGATACGTTTATCCCGGCGTACTTCCGCGCCCTCGAAGCTTTTTTTGCCGGCGTCGTAGAGCCCGGGAAATTTATTGAGGAGCTTTTGAAGGCGACCCGGGCGATGGACCATAACGAAGGCACCGGGCCGACCAACGAAGAGGTCTTTGCCGCCGCGTTCTACCCAGCGCTCGAGGTGCCTCGAGAGGAGATGGAGCCGCTCCTGGCGCGGTTCTACAACGAGGCATTTCCCCAGCTCGAACCGCTGACTGGACGGCGTCCGGCGGCTCCGAAAATCGTCGAGTGGGCGAAGGGCCGCGGCCTGCAGGTGGTCATCGCCACAAATCCGCTTTTTCCGCGCACCGCCATCGAGCAGCGGATGGCGTGGGGCAGGGTGGGGGTGGATCTTTTCGATTACGAGCTCGTGACCTGCTACGAGAACAGCCACGCCACTAAATCGAGCCCGGCGTACTTCCGGGAAATCGTTGAGTTCCTCGGACGACAGCCCGGGGAGTGCCTGATGGTCGGCGACAACTGGGGGTGGGACGTGGTCTGCGCCGGCGAGGCCGGCATCCCCAGCTACTGGATTGCGTCAGACGGGGTGCTGCCTCCGGAGCCCGTGGTCGAATTGGTGGGGCGGGGAGACCTCAATTCGTTCCTGACTGCGGCGGAAGACGGAAGCCTCGAAGTTTGCTGGGCGGAACGGGCGGATCGGGGGCTTGCGGTATGAAAGTCGAGACTCTGAAGCGCCGCCTTTCGGAGCGCGTCATTGTGGGTGACGGCGGCATGGGTTCGGAGCTGCTGCAGCGCCTCCCCGAGGGATCCCGCCTCGATGTCGCCGCCCACGAGCGCCCGAAGGAGGTGCTCGATGTTCATCTGGCGTACATCGAGGCCGGGGCCGAGCTCATCGAGACTGCTACCTTTGGTAGCTCGCGACCGCGGATGGCCCGTGGTCGGGTCGGCGATCTCACCGAAAAGGCCAACGCTCAGGCCGTAAAGTTGGCGCGCGAGGCGCGGGAAATCTCCGGCCGTGACGTGCTGGTGGCAGGATCGATCGCGCCGCTGGCAGGGGTGCTTGACCTCGACGAACCCGAAGGCCGGGCCATGATCCCGACGGCCCATGCCGAGCAGGCGGCCATCCTCGCCGGTCGCGGCGCCGATCTGATCATTCTCGAGACCTTTTTCCGGGTCGACGAAATGGTTATTGCGGTTGCGGCGGCGCGAAGCGTGACCGATTTGCCGCTCATCGGCATGATGACCTTTGCCCACGAGCGTCCCCCTCATCCCTACCTCGAGCAAGCGGCGATGATCGACGAGCTGGCCGATCTCGATCTGGTGGCCATCGGCGTCAACTGCGCTCCGGGGCCGATGGGTGCGATGGAAGTTCTTCGACACGTGCGCCAGGACAAATTGCCGCTAGTGTAGTCCG